>ERZ857629.278-NODE-278-length-76536-cov-26.983904_pt1 | contig 76536 bp, 63 predicted proteins | sample MGYA00519700_ERZ857629 | MGnify/ENA primary metagenome ERZ857629 (study PRJEB31778, sample SAMEA3449351) | human gut metagenome | biome: human gut; feature: human-associated habitat; material: faeces | place: United Kingdom | collected 2010/2012 ... | reverse complement strand
AAAAGGCTGTTTTTTATGTTTTTGTTTCAGTCCCCCAGTATTTTTCCACTGAACCCAGAGCACCCCGTGGCCCCGATAGTTCACACATCTAAAAATGACAAATGCCGTCACCCCCAATGAGGGATAACGGCTATGCGTTGTCAGATTGCGTGTAGCAAGTATCTAATTACTTGTAAACGCTGTCGCTAACAGTGAGGCTGTAACGACCCTTTGCACGACGACGTGCGAGGACCTTGCGGCCATCAGCAGTTTTCATACGATGACGGAAACCATGCTTGTTAGCTTTCTTTCTGTTTGATGGTTGGAATGTTCTTTTCATCTTTATTTTAATTTTATTTTGTTAGCACTTATGCAAATTGCGACTGCAAAATTAGTCACTTTTTTGAAAATAAACAAGTAAGTGAGTGATTTTTAATGTAAACTTTTTGCACTTTTTACACAATTAGCGTAATTTTGCAGTGAAATTTAATTTGAACAATAATTTCTAAACAAAAAATATTCAAAAAAAATTTATGATTAACGCTCAAGACATTAAAAACGGTGTATGTATCCGTTTGGACAACCAGCTTTATTTTTGCATTGAATTCTTGCACGTAAAACCAGGCAAGGGTAACACTTTCATGCGCACTAAGCTGAAAAACGTTGTTGACGGTCGCGTACTTGAACGCCGTTTCAACATTGGTGAAAAACTCGAAGACGTTCGTGTAGAACGCCGTCCTTACCAGTACCTTTACATGGACGGTGACGACGCAATTTTCATGAACCAAGAAACTTTCGACCAAATTCCTATTAATAAGGAAATCGTGAGCGGTTCTGCTTTCATGAAGGAAGGCGACGTTGTAGATGTTGTTACCGACGCTTCAACCGAATCAGTGCTCTACGCTGAAATGCCTATCAAGACTGTGCTTGAAGTGACCTACACCGAACCAGGTGTGAAGGGCGACACTGCAACCAACACTCTCAAGCCTGCAACCGTAGAATCAGGTGCAGAAGTGCGCGTTCCTTTGTTTATCAACGTGGGTGAAAAGATTGAAATCGACACTCGCGACGGTAGCTATGTAGGCCGTGTTCGCTAATCACAGCACTACAATCACAAAAAATAATGGCAGCATTCTCACCACAGAGAATGCTGCCAATTTTTTATTTACTGTAACAAACTTGCATCTTAATTTGATGCCGTGGCGGGGCGGGCTGGGCGGCCTACCTTGATGGGGAAGGTTTGGCGAATGTCGCGCGACGATGCGCCCACCTTAATCTTATAATCGCCCGGATTGAGCACAAACGCCTTCTTCGACACATTATAAGTAGAGAACGCATTGGCATCGAGCATCATGGTCACGGTGCGTTTTTCGCCCGGCTTCAAATTCACTTTCTCGAAGCCACGCAACGTGCGGATGGGGTCGGACTCAGGCACATTAGCAGGTTCCACATACACTTGCACCACCTCTGCACCAGCCACTTTGCCCACATTCGTCACATCCACCTTCACTTGGCATTGACGGTCGTTGCGCTTCACTTTGAGGTTGCTGTAAGCGAAGCGAGTGTAACTCATGCCGAAGCCGAATGGATATGCTGGTTGAATTTCCTCCTTGTCGAATGAGCGATAGCCCACGAGCAAGCCTTCCTCGTAGTTGAGGAAGTTTTCACCGCTCTTTTCATAGAAATTGTTGCTCGACGCATAGTCTTCCCATTGTTTTGCCCAAGTGGCGGTAAGTTTGCCGCTGGGGTTCACCTTGCCAGTGATAATGTTTGCCAACGCCTGACCACCGCCCTGACCGGGATAGCCAGCCCAGATGATGGCACGCACATCGTTAGCCCACGAACTCACGTCAACGGCACCGCCTGTAAAGAGCACCACCACCACATTGGCGTTGGAAGTGGCTGCGTCTTTAATCATCTTCACTTGGTCGGCAGGCAGTTCCCATGGGCGGTCAGAGCCTTCCTTTTCGGCTTTTTCGCCAAATCCGGCAGTCACAATCACGGCATCGCAGAGTGCCGCATCAGTAGCCAAGTTATCGACCTGAGCAATGCGATAGCCCAAGCGAATGCCAGCTTCGCCCTCCGACTCGGTATAGTCCACTCTGATGGCGTAGTCGCGGTTGGCTTGCAGATTGATGGTGAGTTCGCTGCCTCTGAACGAATGGTCGCCCCAGTTGTCGAGCACCATGGCGTCATCGATCCACATTCGGCTGGCGTCGTCGCTCGACAGCACCAGCGTGTATTCGCCCGACGCTGGCACACGCAAGTAGCCCGTGTAGCGAATGGAGAAATTATCTGTTCCCAAGAAATCGGGGTGTGGCGTGCCATTGCCCCAATAGAAATTAAGGCCGTCAACGTAGTCGCTCATCAATGGCATACCGCCAAGGTTGGAATTGTTGAAATATTCAGCCTTCAAGCCGGGCGTTCTGCCGCCACGGTCGCGGTAGAGGTGTGTACAAGGCTCCTCGTCGTAGATTCGGTGCCCCTTGATGTCTATATTCTTCATCACAACCTTCAATCCGCCAGTGATAGAGGTGCTGTGGAAAGGTGTCACTTTCGAACTACCGCCGCCACGTGGAATCTGATCGGCAAACGGACCTACCACCATCACCGATTTAGCATTAGGGATAGGCAGGAGGCTGCCTTGGTTTTTGAGCAGTACAATGCCCTCCTCTGCCACTTTTTGCGCCACGGCGCTATTATTTTTGTTCTCCGTCGGCTCATGCTCGGCATAGGAGTCCTTATCAGACTCAAAACGATAAATCATGCCCAAAATATGGCGCACCTTTTCGTCAATCATCTTCAAGGTGATGCCCTCGTTGCCCAACACGGTCTTCAGGCTGTCGCGATTGAAGTATTTCGCTTGATTCTTGCCGTCCATATCCAAATCCAAGCCGCCACGCATGGCACGGCCTGTGCTGTGTGTTGCGCCCCAGTCGCTCATCACCACGCCTTTAAAGCCCCACATGTCGCGGAGCACCTTGTTGTTGAGCCAAGAGTTTTCGGTGGCATAGAAGCCATTCACCAGATTGTAGGAATCCATCACGGCTGCCACATCGGCATCTTCCACCGCCGCACGAAACGCGGGGAAATAGATTTCGTGGCAAGTGCGCTCGTCGGCACGCGAGTCAATGCGCTTACGCCCCCACTCCATATTATTGAGGGCAAAGTGCTTCACCACGGCTGCCACGCCATTCTGTTGCAGCCCCTTGATAAACGGCACAGCCATCTGCGCAGAGAGATAGGGGTCTTCGCTAAAGTATTCAAAATTTCTGCCGCACACAGGCGAACGCATGATGTTCACGCCCGGACCGAGCAGAATGTCCACACCGCGCGCCTTGCAGTCGATAGCCAGCGAAGTGGCCATCGCCGCCATCATTCTTCGGCTCCATGTCGAAGCCACCACCACCGAGGCAGGATATTGGGTTGACTTGCCGTAGTTGCGAACGCCCATCGAGGCATCAGCCATCTTCATTTCGGGTATTCCCAACCGTGGAATGGGATAGGTGCTGAATCCGCCCTTGTATTCACCGAGCAAATCCATCTTCTCCTCAAGCGTAAGCTTAGCGAGTGTGGCTTCCACCTTTTTCTGAATAGCCGCCTCCGACTTACTCTGTTTCTTCGCAGCACTCATTGGCACAGCCATCAGGCACAATGCCAACACGCCAAAAACAATATTTTTAGAATATCGATTCATCATACTAATATCTGCACATTAAAATAATGTATAAATTGAATTTACAAATATAATGATTTATTCCCGAATCTCATCAGACAAAGAACAAAAAACAAAACACGAACATTTCATGTGCAATAAATTGTGAAGAAAATTTGGGTGGAAAAGTAGTTTTTTCCCCTTGTTTGGGTTATCTTTGCAATCCGAAACACGAAAAAAGACATGGAATTCGAAACTGGTAAAAAATCAAATAATCGTCAGCAATACCGCCGCAAGCCGGTTCACGAAAGCGATGCTGCGCTGGAAATGGGCAAGACACAGCCACAAGACATTGAATTTGAGGAAGCTGTGCTCGGTGCCATCATGCTTGAGAAAGACGCTTACTCGGAAGTGAGCGATTTGCTCACGCCCGAAAGTTTCTATCTGCGTGCCAACCAACTCATCTACGAGGCGATTCGCGACCTCGGCGCACAACAGTTGCCTATCGACTTGCTGACCGTGACGCAACAACTCCGATCCAATGGTCACCTCGACGAAGTGGGCGGTGCCGTTCACATTTCGGAACTGACCAGCCGTGTGGCTTCTGCCGCCAATATCGAATACCACGCCCAAATCGTGGCGCAAAAATACCTTGCGCGCGAACTCATCAGTTACAGTTCGCAGATTGGCACACTTGCGTTTGACGAGAGTATCGACGTTTACGACCTGATGCAAGAGGCTGAAGGCAAACTGTTTGAACTGTCGAGAACCACACTGAAGCGAGATTTCACGCAAATCGACCCTGTGATTAGTGAGGCTATGAAGAAAATCCAGGAGGCGGCTGCGCGCGAAAGCGGCTTGAGCGGTCTGCAAACTGGCTACCGCGACCTCGACAAGATGACTTCGGGTTGGCAAAACAGCGACTTGATTATCATCGCTGCGCGTCCAGCAATGGGTAAGACGGCACTGGTGCTCTCCATGGCTAAGAATATGGCGGTGGATTTCAATACGCCTGTGGCTGTGTTCTCGTTGGAAATGTCGAATCTCCAACTTGTCAATCGTTTGATTAGTAACGTGTGCAACTTGGAGAGTGAGAAAATCAAGAGCGGCCAGCTCTCACAAGCCGACTGGGACAACCTGATGACCCGAATCAAAGACCTGTATGCCGCGCCGCTATACGTCGACGACACTCCTTCGCTGTCGGTGTTCGAACTCCGCACCAAGGCTCGCCGCCTTGTGAAAGAGCACGACATCAAACTCATCATCATCGACTACCTGCAGCTGATGAACGCCACCGGTATGAAGTTCGGCAGCCGTGAACAGGAAGTGAGTACCATCTCACGCTCGCTGAAGCAGTTGGCTAAGGAATTGAACATTCCAATCATCGCCCTGTCGCAGCTCAACCGTAATGTGGAATCGCGTGGCGACGACAAGAACGGCAAGCGTCCGCAGTTGAGCGACCTTCGTGAATCTGGTTCTATCGAGCAGGATGCCGACATCGTTTGCTTCATTCACCGTCCCGAATACTACACCAAGTCGGGCGTTGATGCCGAGGGCAAAGACATTCGTGGCAAGGCTGAGTTTATCATCGCCAAGCACCGTAGTGGTTCGGTGGGCGATGTGCCTATGCGATTTGTGGGCAAGTATGCCCGATTCGAGAACTGGGACGAAGGACTTGGCACAAACACCGAAACCTACGAATCGAAAATCAATGGCGACGAAAGCGGTGCCACACCATTGGAGCAACCCAGCGCGCCACAGCCCGAGTTCACCCCACCAGCCCCAAACGTGGACTTCCTTGAGTCCAACGGCAACACAGCACCATTCTAATCTACCCCCCATAACGACGCATCATCACGTAGGGACATGCTTTCGGCATGTGTCCAATGCAACACGCAATAGGTCAGTGGAAAATTCCTGGGTATAGATTATGCATTGTTGCCGGAATCGTGGGTGGAATCAAAAACAAAAACATAAAAAACAGCCTTGGAGCAAAGTGGAATGCTTCGCATTTGGCGGTGCGACTGTGCGCTTTGCGTCATCGGAAACGAGTTTCCATGCCGCAAACCACACAATCTCTCCACCACCCTCTTACGAGGGCATTCCACTTTGCCCCATGGATAAAAACCGCTCGCCTTCGGCGAAAAACCCCTGATTAAAATAATATTTATGGTAGGGACGTGATACTTCACGTCCGCTCACAATTATGATAATATATTAAAAATTAACCATTTGACGCGAGCGCGAATTATCGCATCACTACCATATCAAACGCATTTGGGCGCCATTTTATCTAATCTAACGCAAATTTAGATTTATGAAGATTGGTTTTTCGCCGAAGGCGAGCGGTTTTCATCCTTTTGGCGATGCCACCGACCTCGCAAGAGGGCGGCGTTAGGGGTGTGGTGTGACTGGTTCAAGCTCCAGCTTGAAATCAGACATACCGCAGCACTAACGACAGGTGCGAAGCACTGGCATCGACAAAAGGCTGTTTTTTATGTTTTTGTTTCAGTCCCCCAGTATTTATCCACTGCCCCCACTCTATACATCAAAAGGATATTAAAGAGCAAAACACTGATTTAATCCATTTAATCCTATTTACACCTATGTTATTAATGAGGTGTTAATGGACTTTTAATTGGATTAAATCGGTGTTTTTTTCCTGACAAATTGGGGCAAATTCCCACTATATATCATATATCTTACACTCGGCAGTTGTCGAGGTAACTGTAGTATTTGCCGGAGCGGCATACGATGATGTGGTCAAGGAATTGCACATCTACGGCTCGGCAAGCGGCTTTCATACGCTCGGTGAGTTGGTCGTCTTGTGGACTGGGGCGATTGTTATCGCTTGGGTGGTTGTGCGCCAAAATCACACCGTCGGCAAGGTTGTCGATAAGTTCGCGCAAAATCATCTTGATGTCGCCCACCGCCGCCGTTGTGCCACCCACGCTCATGCGCTTGCAACCAATCACACGCTTGGCTCGGTTGAGCATCAAAATCCATATTTCCTCATGCTCCAGATAGTCGAGTTTGTGGCGAAGATACTCATAGGCATCTTGGCTGCTGGTGATTTGCCTCTCCTCAAGCGACTCCGACTGGTAGCGTCGTGAGAGTTCGAGCGCAGCCATCAGCTCAATGGCTTTCACAGGGCCAATGCCACGGTATTTCACCAGTCCCTTCACCCCAGAGCGAGCTATTTTCGAGAGTTTATTGTCGTTGTCGTTGAGAATGCGCTGGCACAGGTCCACCACACTCTCGCCCGGCGTGCCACTACCGATGACAATCGCCATCAGTTCGGCGTTAGAAAGCGCCTCAAAACCATGTTTGGTGGCCTTTTCACGCGGACGCTCGTCTTCCGTGGTATGGAATTTCAGGGTGCGAGTGCCCACCAACGATTTTTTCTCGTCATCCATGGCTATTTACCTTTGCGAATGGCTATTTCCTCTTCTATATTTCTGCCGTGTCGAAGCAAAATCTTCCACACAAACGCCTTGATAAAGCCACAGCCATAGCTGCCCAACTGAATGAAGCTGGTGAGAATCGCCAAACAGGCAATTTTCAGGCTCTTGGTCTCTGCCAATGCGCTAATCCACAGCAGCACCACATACAGAGCCAATGGCAAGATTGCCCACCAGCGCCAGAATATGGCAAGCAGAATGAGCGTGGCGCAACCGAGTACAAACACCGCCGGCAAGGTGTGAACCAACTTCAGCGAATCGGGGTAAAGCAATTTGAGCGTGATGCGCGACATGCCAAACACATAGGTTTGGCGCGAGAACGAGTGCAAGGTGTTGCGGCGCTTGTGATACACATACGCGTCGCGGAACAGCGTGATAGTGAAGCCAGCCTTGCGGATTCGGGTGCTCATGTCAATGTCTTCGCTAAACATTTCACGGAATCCGCCCACGGTTTCCCACACTTTGCGGCTGTAACCCATGTTGAACGAGCGTGGCACGAACTTTTCGAGCTGCACCTTGCCGCCTCTGATACCGCCTGTGGTGAGGAACGCCGTCATCGAAAACGAGATGGCTTTCTGCGTGTCGTTGAAGTCGGCACTGGCGGCATCAGGTCCGCCGAAGCAGTCCACAGGCTGGTTTTTCAGCGATGCCTTCAGTGCCTCGAAGTATTGTGGAGGAATCACGCAATCGCTGTCGAAAAATATGAAGTAATCGCCTTTGGCACGCTCAATTCCGTAGTTTCGGGCAATGCTTCGTCCGTCGTTTTCCTTCCAGAAATAGTGCACGTCCACCTTGTCGGCATAGGCTTGCGCAATGTCATCGCATCGCTCTGTGGAGCCGTCCTCCACAAGCATCACCTCAAAGTCGCGGTCGGTCTGTTTCGAGAGGCTTTCAAGCAAGTCGCGCACCTCGCCACGCCTGTTATACACGGGCACGATAACGGAGAAATATGGTTTACCTTGATTGTTCATCTGCATAAATTCTAATAAAGTATGCAAATATACAATTTTAAGCCGAAAAAGCCGTAAAAAATTAGCGACACAAATAAAAAAAGCCTAACTTTGCACCGCTTAAAAACTTATTAATTTTTAAATCAACTAATTTGACTATACTTTTTATGAAGCAATATAAAAATTTATTTTTATCTGCTCTGCTAATCTTTTGTGTTGGCATTTCTGTGTTTGCGGCTGCCCCTGCCGGATATTACCGCTCGCTTAACGGTCTGAAAGGACAGGCGTTGAAAAATGCGGTACACAACCTCATCAAGAATCACACTGTGGTGTCGTACAACAGCCTCTGGAACTACTTTCCAAGCACCGATTGCCGCCCTACCGACAAAAGCGTGGTGTGGGACATGTATAGCAACAATATTTACCACTTCAATGGTTTCAAGGGCGTGAGGGGTATGCACAAGGAACACTCTTTCCCAAAAAGTTGGTGGGGCGGAACAGAAGTTGACGCCTACACCGACCTTCACCACCTCTATCCCAGCGACGGTCAAGCCAATATGGCTAAGAGCAACCACCCTCTGGGCGAGGTGGCAAATGCCTCGTTCAACAATGGCGTGACCAAGGTGGGCACCCCTGTGGCTGGCCAAGGCGGCGGCGACGGCACCGTGTTCGAGCCCGACAATGCCTACAAGGGCGACTTCGCGCGCACCTATTTCTATATGGCCACTTGCTACCAAGACTACAAGTGGAAGCACACCTACATGGTGAACAACAGCAGTTGGAAAACGCTCAACACCTGGGCCATCGACATGCTACTCAAATGGAGTCGAAACGACCCCGTGAGCGACAAGGAAAACGACCGCAACGACGCCGTATATCGCATTCAAAACAACCGTAACCCTTTCATCGACCTTCCCGAACTGATTGAATACATCTGGGGTGACAAGCAAGACCAGGTGTTCAACGTGGAAGGCGGCGAACCTCCTGTGGGCGAACCAGCACTCATCACCCCAACACAAGGCACCGAACTCTACTTCGGCGAAGTGGGATTGGGCAAGAGCATCAACTATGTGGTGTATGTGAAGGGCGAAAACCTCACCAACACCCTGAGCGTGCGTGTGTATAAGAATGATTACGCCATGTTCACCACCAGCGTGAAATCAATCGACCGCAGCGCAGTGAACAGCAAGCAGGGCTACCCTCTCGTAATCACCTACACCCCAACGGCTATCGGCAACCACAAGGCAAAACTGCTCTTGAGCGACGGTGGATTGGTGGGCAGCATAGGCGTGGAACTGTCGGCATCATGTCTGCCAGTGCCCACACTCACCCCAATCACTGCCTACGCGGCAAGCAATGTGACCGATTCGAGTTTCGTGGCTAACTGGCAACCCACAACCGATGCCATCGACTATTACATCGTGAACCACTCCATCTTCAACGGCAACGACGATGTGCTCGACAGCGAGTCGGTGGTGGTTGACGCAGAGGAATCAAACTGCGAATTTACCAATATGAAACTCGGCAAGAAGCACACCTACACCGTGCAGTCGTTCCGCCTGGGCTACACTTCAGAGGTGTCGAACACCATCACCGTGGAAAACAACGGCATCATCGGCGACCTCAACGGCGATGGTCAACTGAATGTGACCGACGTGACCGTGCTAATCAATATGATTCTCGGCACCGAGCCAATGTCCGCTAAAGCCGACATCAACGGCGACGGAAAAGTTGATGTGAGCGACATAACCGCCCTCATCAACCTCATCTTGCACTAAAACAACATCAAATAATCCCTTCCCCAGCCCCCGCAGCCACCACCTGCGAGGGCTTTTTTCATGCCATCACAACGTGGAAGAATGGTTCAGCGGATAAATGCTGGGGGCACAGAAACAAAAACATAAAAAACAGCCTTTTAGCGATGCCAGTGCTTCGCACCTGTCGTTAGTGCTGTGGCATGTCTGATTTCAAGCCGAGGCTTGAATCAGCCACACCACAACCCTAACGCCGCCCTCTCCAGCGAGGGCGGTGGCATCGCCAAAAGGATAATAACCGCTCGCCTTCGGCGAAAAACCAATTCCGGTAGGGACGTGATACTTCACGTCCACCTACAATTATTATACCATATTGAATATCAACCATTTGGCGCGGACGCGAATTATCGCATTCCTACCACGGAAAGCGATTTTGGGAGATTGATACAACCTCTTTTCAAGAAATCATTATATCATCAGGGGTTTTTCGCCGTGAAACGGCGAGCGGTTTTTATCCTTGGAGCAACGTGGATAGCCCTCGTAAGAGGGTGGCGGAGGGATTGTGTGGTTGGCGGCATGGAAACTCGTTTCCAATGACGCAAAGCGCACAGTCGCACCGCCAAATGCGAAGCATTCCACGTTGCTCCAAGGCTGTTTTTTTATGTTTTTGTTTTTTGTTCCCATCCATATACATAATCTATCCCCAGTATTTATCCACTGACCCCATCAAATGGGGCGATTGTGGGCGGAAAAGGCGGAAAGCACTGCAAGGGAGCGAAAATGTGTCATTATTTCATACTTACATATCGGGAAAAAGAAAAATCATCATAAAAATGAAAAAAAACGTCAATTTGATAGTGATAATTATTTTTTTTTCATAAATTTGGGGCATTAAAACCAACTTTAAAAATTAACAAGAACAAACAACTTAAAAACAAACAAAAAAAATGAAAGTCGGTATTCCAAAAGAAATCAAGAACAACGAAAACCGCGTTGGCATGACCCCCGCAGGCGTTGCTGAATTAGTGAAAAATGGTCACGAAGTATTTGTACAGCACACAGCTGGTGAAGGCAGCGGTTTCCCCGACGAGCAGTACACTGCAGTAGGTGCAAAAATCCTCCCTACCATTGAAGATGTGTATGCCACAGCCGACATGATCGTAAAGGTGAAAGAGCCTATCAAGCCTGAGTATAAACTCATCCGCAAAGGACAACTCTTGTTCACTTACTTCCACTTCGCAAGCGATGAAGAGCTCACCAAGGCCATGATTGAAAGTGGCGCAGTGTGTCTCGCTTACGAAACTGTAGAAACTCCCGATCGCCGCTTACCATTGCTCGTGCCTATGAGCGAAGTGGCAGGTCGCATGGCAGCCATCAACGCTGCTTACTATCTCCAAAAAACAAAAGGCGGCAAGGGCAAACTCATTGGTGGCGTGCCTGGCGTGAAGCCTGCCAAGTTCCTCGTGCTCGGTGGTGGTACCGTGGGCGAAGCTTGCGCTCGCTATGCAGCCGGCATGGGCGCAGATGTGCTCATTACCGATGTGTATCTCCCACGCCTCCGTCAACTCGACCTCGAAACACCTGCCAATGTTCGCACGCTCTACAGTTCCGAACACAATATCCGCATGGAATTGAAGGATGTGGACGCAGTGATTGGCTCGGTGCTCATTCCTGGCGAAAAAACTCCATACCTCATCAGTAGAGAAATGCTCAAGGAAATGCAACCAGGCACAGTGCTCGTCGACGTGGCTATCGACCAAGGTGGCTGCTTCGAAACATCACGCCCAACCACCCACTCCGAACCAACCTACGAAGTGGACGGCATTCTCCACTATGCAGTGGCAAACATTCCTGGCGCAGTGCCCAACACATCAACCATGGCTCTGACCAACGCCACCCTCAAATATGCCGTAAAACTCGCCAACAAGGGCTGGCAACAGGCATGTAAAGAAGACGAGGCACTCTATAAAGGCCTCAACGTGGTGGAAGGAAAAGTCACCTTCAAGGGCGTAGCCGAAGCATGGAATCTCCCCTACGAGCCCATCACCCTCTAAACACCCCCAAATCCCCAAATAAAACCGGGCTGCCCCACCAAAAGGCAGCCCCTTTTCTTTAGTTACCATTATTTACTATTGGAATATTTTGCCAACGCAAACATCCAAGTGCTGTATAGCTCCATATACACATCAGTGCCTATATAGAGTTTTTCTAATTTATATTTATCTATCATTTGTTTGATGGCTTTCTCTTTCCTGTCTGGAGAATAGATTTCCTTCAAGCCCTCTGTGGTGCTTCCATCATATTTTTTATATAGATTCTTTACTATCTCCGTAATCTCTGCCTTGGCTTGCTTTAGCGCATCTTTCACTTCATTTTGGTTTGCCACATCAGTAGCCACCGCTTCATGCCCTTGCTTCACCACCCGGAGTTCTTCGTCCAAACTCTTAATTTCTTTAACTTGGCGAATGATTCGGTCTTGTTGCTCAATAATTTGGTCGTTGAGTTGCTTTACGTTCAGCGTTTGTTTCACCACCGTTCCATTTAGGCTATCGATTTGATGCTGCTGATTCACAGATTGCTTTTGCACCGCGTCCATTTTCTTCTTTTGACTCACATAACTCACAATCCAGCCCAGTGCCATCAGCGCCATCACCAATGCCAGCACCGCCATCACCACCTTCACTCCCTGCAAAGGTTTCAGGCACGCTTTAATCTGATAGGCATTATCAAATCTTTTTTCTGGGTCATCGGCTTTGCAGCGTTGTGCCACACGACGCAATCTGCGCCACACTTTAGGAAGTCCCAAAATCAGTATTCCCATACTGTAGATGTCGCTGCGATTATCGATTTCGCCGGGCAACTGCTGCTCTGGGCTGGCATACCCCAAAGTGCCGGCTGGCTCTTTTGCTATGGCATAGTCAGCGCAATCGGCAAACCCAAAATCAATCAGTTTTGGGTGGTGCCCATCTCGTGTAATCAGAATGTTCTCTGGCTTGATGTCGCGATGAACGATTAGGTGCGAATGAATATATCCTATGGCATCGCATAGTTCGCTCAATATTCTATATACCTCATTTTTGGAAACCTTTGTGGTGGAAAAAAAGTCACGCCAACTCTCTCCATCCACATATTCCTGTACGATACACAAGCCCAAACCTTCCACCTGCTCGTAACTGGTGGTCTGCACCACAAAGGGGTGGTTCAACCTAAAGCCTATCTCAAATTCCTTAGCAAGCAACTGTTGAAACCGAAGATTCGATTCCATGCCACTAATCAAGCGCTTGAGTACATACCATTTGCCCATTCGCTGAGCCTTATACACCTCGGAATAGCCATTTTCTGAACTGTGAATGAGAGTTATATCTGTAAACTCATCGGAAAACGGCGACTGGTTGACACCATTGTTTTGGTAAAAAGCAGATGTTTGCATATCGTTGCTATCATTTTATCAGCAAATATAGCACACTTAGCCAATTATTCCAAGAAATGCTCGCACAATTAGGGCAGCAAATGTATCATGTGGATTGATTGTATTTTAGGCTTGTCAAGCCGCCATTCAGCCCGGCTGTGTAGGAGCCCATATTCGAACCATCACGAATCACATTCTTAATTTGAAGCGGCTGATTCAGCACAAACATCATCACCTCCAGTTTATCGCCAGCAAGCAGCATGGAGTTTTCGCTTTTCATCACCGCAAACATATTGTTTCCTAAGGCCACAAAAGTCACCGACCTGTCGTCGCCCCACTCCACTTCTATCAAGTCGCCATCGCCCACTGTGCTTGCCATAATCACCTTGGTGGATAGGAAGCCTGAGTTGACGACCGATTTTTTCACATAGTCGCTCCAACCCAAATACCCCAGGTATCTTGCTAAAATGCTCAAAGAGGAACGACGCGTGGTGCTTTGGCTATTGATATAGCCATAAAAGCGCTTGAGCGTGGTGGATGAAATATCTTCACCCGTCACAATTTTCACTTGAAGTGCCAAATAGTCGAAGTCAGTAGGAGAATCTAAAGAGTGCTTGAGTTTACCCCTTATTTCTTCCTTCATTCGCTCTATATATTCCTGTTCTGACATGTTTTGTTTTCGTTTACTTCTGTTAGCTTTTGCTTGAATGACTTAGAAACGCATCATTTAACCCAAATCGGTCATTAGGGCTTAACAAGCATTAATACAAAATTAGGTATAAAAATTTGAGGAAACAACACGTCAACCCATACCATTTCACTCCAAACCATTCCAAACCGTGCCATTCCGTATCAGTACAAGCCAATTCTGCCGAACTAAAGCCCTCATATCACCATCACACATTAATAAAAATAGCATCAGTATCGGCACGAAATATGTCGGTTCTTATTTACAAATCATCATAAAAAGGGCGAAAAACACGCGAAACAAGAATAATTTCACGCCGCACGGATAGAAAAAAGTTGAAAAACGGTATTATCACCATGTTATAGAACCAAAACAGCTCCAATAAAGCCAAAAAGTGCCATATAAAGCCATTTGGCATACTTTGGCATTGTTTGCCACATTATGGCATTTGTGAAAAATATACGCATATCGTAATTTTGAAACCGAAGAAATGACGTGGCATATCAATGCCCAACGCTAAAAGCTTCATGAACAACTGAATATGCGCCTTACACATAACTGAATGTGAATGGCGCGTGGCATAAGAACTAATTAAAATAAAAAAACTACATAAACATCTAAAAGCGTCATCGTTGCTTCGTCAGAAGCTGTTAGAAACGAGAATATTCAAAATCCTGCAGCAGACGGGCAGAGACGGAAGCCCACGCTTTTCCATTATGTAGCCTTCAAAAACTGAACTAAAAGATAAAAAAGCCTTCTTGGGTTTCAATAGGCACTATTTGGATCATCTATGGGACTATTCGGAAAAGGTAAAGGTGGCGGACTGATGAATGTGATCCGCTGCGACGAGGAAGAGTATTTGGTATGGAAATGGCGTCCATTAGGCCAAGATGTAAACTCTACCACCAGAGAGAATTCCATTCGATACGGAAGTAGCCTTCGTGTCAAAGACGGTGAAGTGGCAGTATTTGTGTATAGGCAAAAAAATGGTGCTGTTCAAGACTTTATCGTCGGTCCTTACGACGACACCATCAAGACCGCAAACTTCCCAGTTCTTTCAAGCATTGTGGGTATGGCTTTCGGTGGCGAATCTCCATTCCAAGCCGAAATCTACTTCATAAACTTGCAAGGCAACAATCAAATTCAATTTGCCATTCCGTATTTTGATGTCACAGACCCTCGTTTGCCCGATTTCCCCGTTCCTGTATCGGTACACGGCACTCTTACTTTTAAACTTGAAGACTACAAAAATTTCATCAAATTAAATCGCCTTGTAAATTTCGACCTCGACTCGTTCAGAAACCAAATAAAGGATGCGATGACCAGAAAAATCAAGGGCATTGTAGCAAATGTGCCCTCTGATTTGAGTATGCCTTTGGTGCAAATGGAACGAAAAATTGATGAAATTAGCGAAGTGCTGGAAAATCGCCTAAAAGACAGATTAGAAGAGTTTGGTGTCACTTTGAAGCATATTGATATAGGCAACATCCTGATTGACAAAGAATCCGTGGGCTATTCCGAGCTCAAAGAGCTTACTGGCGGATTAACTGCGGAAACAATGAAAGCCCAAGCATCTTTAAACATAAAGAATATGCAAGACACACAACGCCTCGGCTTAGAGAATATGGCAGAAACAATGCGTATTCAGCGTGAGGAAGCTCAACGCGCACAAAGGCTTCAAACCGAATCCAACTTTATGGGCGCACATTCTCTTGACCAACAAACCAGCGTGCTTCAAACAGCTGCGGGCAGCCTTGGCCAAATGGGCTCAATGGGCGGTCTCGGTGGCGATGGTGGCATGAACCCTGCCGGCATGATGACCGGCATGATGATGGGCGGTGCCATGGGTGGTCAGATGGCTGGCATGATGAACAATATGGGGCAGCAAATGCAGAATGCGATGAACACTCCACCACCTATGCCTAATGTTCAATACATGCTTGCAGTCAACGGACAACAAACAGGCCCATTTGGAATGCAGCAACTGCAACAGATGGCTCAATCAGAACAATTAACAAAAAATACTTATGTGTGGAAGCAAGGCATGGCGCAATGGGAACTGGCAGGAAATGTTGCAGAGCTCGCAAGTTTATTCGCTCCTGCATGTCCGCCACCACCACAAGGAATGCCTACACCCCCTCAAATATAATTTAAACACAGTGTGCTTTATGGACGAAAATAGTTTTTACTCCGTCGACCGTTTGGTAGAATTCGGTCTTGGAATGGCGATGGCTCAGCAGATGGTTCAGATGATGAATCAAACCATGCAGAGCATGTATGTGCCCGGCTCTATCCAGTCGATGCCACAAAAGCCAGCACTCCAAACAGCCTCATCCTCTTTGGTGTGCTATGTGGGAATCGATGGAAAGCAAGTAGGTCCCTTGAATGAAGCCGAATTGGCAAAGCTTGTTGCCAATAAGCAAATCAACAAAGACACCTACGCTTGGATTCCAGGAATGCCAGCTTGGAAAGCAATTAGTGAAATCCCCGAAATTCTGAGGATTATAGCATTGACACCTCCACCAATCCCATCAAACCTATGAAATTATGAAATTAAACATTTTTCTTACGTTTATTAGCATTGCTATTGCAAGCCTGATGGGCTATCTCGTGTTTAATGTGGCAGAAGGTCAAGAAAACGACATTTTATGCGGTATTGGAAGTGGAATTTGCTTTGTGGTAATGCTGATACCAATGTTGGGCTTAAAATATCAATCGGGCCGATTGGGCACGAATATCCGAATCCTGTCGACTCTGTTTTTTATAGCCTTCTTGATAAGTAATTTCTGCTTTGCAATATATGGTATTAATATACCATACTACATCATTACTGATGGATTACTCTTGGTTATCTACCTTGCTATATTCTATAAAATGCAAGGAATAAAAGATATTTAAAAATTTCAGAACTGCAATTATCTCAACGCCCGAATTGAAACAGGGTGTGTAATAGAGAAAAGAAATTTTAATTAATCACCTAAAAAATATAACTACTATGTTTTCACCAGAATTAGAAAACTTGATACAAGCAACCCTTGAAGATGGTATGCTTGAGGATTATGAGAAAGCGGCACTCGTAAAACGTGCGCAAGCAGAGGGAGCAGACCTCACCGAGTTGGAAATCTACATCAATTCCATCTTGCAGAAGCGCAAGAAAGAAGCCGACAAAGAAAAAAATGCAAAGCTGGAGCAGATAGCCCAAAAGAAGAAAGAGGCTCTGCGCAAATGTCCAAACTGCGGTGAATCAATTCCCGTTATGGCAATTTCTTGCCCTAAATGCGGTTATGAACTGTCTGACCAAAAGGCAGTATCTTCAATTGAAATCCTTGCCAACAAAATCGAGAAAATTTCTGAACAACTAACGAATGAGGATGTTGATAAGGACGATGTCTACAATCAGATTATCAACACAATATCCTTAGCACCTGTTCCGAATTCCAAACAAGACATCATTGAATTTTTAGCCTTGTCATGCACTAAAGCACAACATAAAGGCGGATTATGGGGATCAACTGTAGGACGCATAAAAATTTATGTCACAATCGCCCTCGCAATCGGAATTATTGGTGGAATTATCGCCATGAATAACGGCGGCGGTTGGGAGTTTGTTGGATTAGCTGTATTTTTTTTCTTGACAGTTGGCGGAATGGCAATCTTCGAGTCCTCAGACATCATAAATGAAAACAAAGTGGCAGCTGCTTGGCGTGACAAATTTGAACAAGTAATACTCAAGGGACGCAGTTTGCGCGCTGACGCAGAATTCACGCAGCAACTTGACTTTTACGAGAGCAAACTGAACAGTAAATAAGCACTTAAAATCGCAATATTTCAATCACCCTCTCATCAATCATGGGAGGGTGACTATACACAAAATAAACAAACGAATATGAAACGAACAATTATTTACGTATTCGGTCCTAAGCGGCTGGCATCGCTCTACTTCGCAAACAAGGAACTGGAGCAGAAAAGTGGCGGTTGGCTGAAAATCGGGCAGACATCATCCTCCGATGATGGCATGGACAAGCGCGATGTGGCTATTAACAGAATAAATCAGGAAACAAAAACAGGAATTCCTGAGGTGTGCCAGTTGTTCGATGTCTTTGAATATCCCGAACAGCAAGGAAACACCGACGACAAGATTCGCAATATTCTGACCGACGACATATACAATTTGGAATGTTCACGAACTCACAACAAGGAAATTGAGAAATACGAAATTAAGGCTGGACGTGAGTTTGTGTATGGCGTTACAAGAAATCAGGTGTTCAACGCCATGGCAAAGTTTGAGCGCGACATCATATTAAGCGAATATGGCAACGAAGGCTTCGATGCGCTAATGGAACTCATAAAAAAGAACAACACTGATGTTTCACCATTTGAAAACGGGGAAGATGCCGACGCCAACGCTATAATACCAACTACAGATTCTGAATTTAGCGACAAACTATGGTATGCCGTGATTGAAAAGATTAGAGACCATGTGCACACCCACATCAACAAGCCCGTCGGCAGACCATACCTCGGCTTCAAATCGCCCACACATGACAGCTTCGATTACTGCATGAGCTACAGCGTAAGATACGACCTGACTAACATCGCAATTCGCACTCACAGTGGCGAAGATCAAAAACAAAAGATGATAGAATACATCGCAGCAAACGAAGACATCCGTTCACAGTTCCCGAATCTGATAATGGAGCAAGGGGCAAAGAACAAGGACAAGTGGTCATGGATCATCTCTGACACGCTCGACAAGCCATTCAACGAACTGGTAGACTGGTTCGCCACCACCTTTCTAACATTCTACAAAACATTTGAGAATGAAGGGGAATCAACTACAAGTTGCCCCTGCTAATTAATAGCACACTAATAATATACAAAAAAAGTATGGCAATAAATAAGAAGAGTAACAAAAAATTCTTTGCCAAAATTGGCGTTTACAGAGAAAAGTTGGAGTCACTTATAACTCTCAAATTCCGTTTGGTTAATTCTCAAACCATTTCTTTTTGACTATAATATAAACTATGAAGATGATTAACCCAAGTAAGAAATAAAACAACAAAACCAATAACAAAGGGAGATTGTCGAAAACCCTTTAATAGAGTAGGCATAATAAATAAACACTAAATCTTTATGAAGAAAGTATTTTTATTTGCTGCAGCTATGCTCGTAGGAATGACATTTGCAAGTTGTGGCAATGGTTCTAAGGAATCTAAATCAGCCGAACAGACAGAAGTTGTAGATTTTACTGAAAACTCTACAGAAGAAACAACTGAAGCAAAGCCTGCTGCAACAGAAACTCATCTTGCAACTCTGAAGGCAGACCAAATTGTACTGCCATCACAATTGAAGGGTTCTGTTGAGATTGTACCAGATGAAGCAGGAAATGTTTATTGCGATTTTAATGACTATGATTCTCCAGAAGTGTCTATCACCTTCAAGCTAACAAAGAAAGTAAATACAGCATCGTTAGCTAGTGAATACGGACAGATGTGGATTGTTGGTCATGCTCAGGAAGAAAATGGACGTGACATCAAAGACCTGAATCCTAAAACGATATCTTCAAAAGAGTGGAGAACAAGCGACAGTGATGGTAAAGATTTTAAGGAGTTCTTGGAAGGCGAAGTTGGTAATACAATCACTCTTGACTTCACAGGTGAAAGTAATATCGAATTGTTTGAAAAGGATTCTAAAAAGATAGAAGAAGGAAAAGCCAAAACAACAGAAGCTGCGAAGAAATTTGGTAAGTTTAAACTTTCATTAACAAAGTAAATTATTACTGACCGGTAAAACTCCCAAGAGCATGAATATCCTTCCCGAAGCCCTGTAAAATAGGACTTCGGGAATTATTTTTTCAAAAGTAAGCCCCCCTAATCGAAAAGACTTGGTTCAGGTGGCGCTTTTTGTATCTCTTTTGCAAGTAAATCATTCCAAGTTTTTTGGGGATTTTCCATGAATGCGATAAAATCAACGTAGTACATAAGCATAAGTCGTATCATGGTAACAACTTGCGAGAATGCACAATGTCTCTTGACCCAACTTTCACACCCCTAAAAAACTTTCAATTTTTTCCTGACTTCGTCAATGCGTCACCCACGAGAAATAGCTCGGTCCACAAACCTCAACGAGAATACAATATTTCCACGACCTCTCGTATAGGGTATGGGGGCGCTATTTTATTCATTTCTCATCGTGTCACCCGAATAAAAAAATAACCACAACTGATTATCAAGTAGTTACGAGTACTTCTTAAAAAAGTAACGAAGTCAGGAAAGAGAGTCCAGAGCTCTGGTTCCAATGGTCTGAACCACGCTTTTAGCTCCCCCCCCCAAAAAAAATGCTTTTGTTAATCACAAGGAAATTTGTAAATTTGCAGGTATGATGAGGCAAAGCGAAAAAATGAAGAGTGGACGGCTGGGGCTTTATGTGGCTCTGCTGGTGGGCGCATTGGTGGTGATGGCGCTGCTGCGCAACTGCGGGGGCGGCGAGATTCCGCTGCAACCGGGTGCCGACAATGTAAGCAAGAGCGGGGGCGACACGCTCGATGTGGCTATCGAATACTCCCCCATCAGTTACTACACCTACGCCGACACGCTCGGTGGCTTGGACTACGATTTGCTGCGCATGGTGTCGAAGCGCATGGGGCAACCTATGAAATTCCATTCGGTGGTGACGCTGAGCAAGGCGCTGGAGGAACTTGACCGTGGCACCTATGACTTGCTGGCTGGGCAGTTTCCATCCACCACGGAAGCGCAGGAGAAATATCTGTTTACCGACGATGTGTTTCTCGATAAGCAGGTGCTGGTGCAGCGCAAGGACGCGAAGGGCGGCACAGCGGTGAAGTCGCAACTCGATTTGGCTAGCAAAACGGTGTGGATTGTGAAAGATTCGCCTATGCGCGAGCGAGTGGAGGCGCTGAGCCGTGAGATTGGCGACACTATCCATATACAAACGGAAAACAGCTACGGTCCTGAGCAACTTTTCCTGAAGGTGGTGACTGGCGAAATCAATTACGCCGTAATCAACAGCCACATTGCCCATCAGCTTGCGAAGAAATATGCCGACAAGGTGGACGTGAGCCGCGACATCAGTTTCTCGCAACTCCAGTCGTGGGTGCTAAAAAAGGGCAACACGGATTTATGTAAAAAAATCAACGAGCAAATCAAAGCCATCAAAGCCGATTCGCTCGCCTATTCCACCCTGCTCCACCGCTATTTCTAACCATCAGAGAGAAATTAGAGGTTAGAAAAAAGTCTACAAGTCAACGAGTTTGGGGGCTGGTGGTCCCGATTGGGTCTGCTTGGGTCTGTTATGGGTCTGTTATGGGTACGAGAAGTAGAACACCGATTTAATCCATTTAAATCCATTTACACCTATTTTAAAAAATAAAATCACATCATAACGTAGGGACATGCCTTTGGCATGTTTCAATGGCAATCAGCATCTCATCACACATTATCCCAAATCGTTCATTAGGCCGTGTAAGGATTTTATAGATTACTTCTTGCGGTCTTTAAATACCACAAGCCCTAATAACCGATTTGGGATTATGCTTCACTGGATTCTGGGGATTCGTTGGCTTTTAATTTTTGGATATATGCCAGTTCGCTTACAGCGTAATCTTGGCTGGTGGGGTCGTCGAGAAGGGATTTGAACACTTTTTCCGCCTCGTCAAGTTTGCCGAACTCAATCAGCGAATAGCCGTGGCGGCGCTTCAAAAACGACAGCAATTTCTGCACATGCTCCGGCAGGTCGTCGTCATCGGGGAACTGCTGGCGCACATCATCGACAATCGTTTCAATCTCCTTGAACACTCGCAGGTCGCCACTATTGGCAAGCACATTCACATACTCCATGGCATGGTGAATATCGCCAGTGCTTTTCACCATATTGAGGTAATAGAACGCCTTCTCAAACAGGCACAATTCGCAGTAGCAGAAACCCAAACAGTAAACTGCTTGCAGCAATTGCTTGGTGGCTTCCTTGCTCACCGAGAAAAAGCGGTGGCGTGTGCTGCGATACACATTCTCAAAATGCGCAATAGCCTCGAAATAGCGGTTAGAGAGCATGTATCGCCGTCCCCAATACATATTGTAGGCAATATCGGTGTCGGTCACATTCAAGAGCAACTGCTGCTCCTCGGTGAGTTCATCGGATTTTTCCTCCTTCACCTTGATAAGCGCATCTTTCCACATATATTCAGCTTCGGCGCGCATCTGCTCTGCCGAGGAGTAGTCGTAGCCCATCAAGAATGTGATAGCCAAAGGAGTCTTGTCGCCAGCGGTGGCGGCAATGGAGTTGCGCATATTAGCATCGCCATGGTCGAGAGCCACCACCACACGGAAAAATGCGCTGTGGTCGGTCACGCCAGCCTCACGCATAGTGATGGTGAGCGCATAGTTGGCATTGGCGTTCTCGCTCAAGGGCGTGTGATAAGTGGCAACGGCAGTAGCCACCGATGAGCAAAACGATGGGCTGTCGGCGTTCTCGTTCACGATAAACGCAGCAAGGTTCACGTCCTCCAAAATGCAGTCGGCGGCATCATACGTGGTCAAGCCACCATCGTTCACCACTTGCAGGCGTGAAAGTTCTATGTCGCTTCTGCCAAGCATACATTCCAGCAGATAACCAAGGTTGAAACTCTTATCATGTTCAAATTCCAAATTGGCAGGTGGCAACTGTCCGTGCCTCAACTCCTGATTGCGAATCAGGAACAGTTCACGCTTGCGGTCGGAAAAAGTGCGCTCTACATCGAGCGTACCCTCGTCGCGTGCATCTTCCAAGGCGTTTTTCAGTCGGTCGTTGTAGGAGCGTTGCGCCTGAAAGCAAGCCGCAAGCGATTCGGCAAGCAATTGCACCGTCATCACGTCGGCATAATAGGAAATATGCACCGTCACTTCACCGTCCTTCTCCATGTTCTCATACGAATATTTGAAGCGGTATTCAGTAAAGTTACAAGTGTTGCACACGCTTCGCACAATGTCGATATAGCGTGCCGGAATGTCGAGGATTCGGGGATATAGCACTTCCACGCCGCCATGACGATTGGCGTAGGCCACGAAATGCCCACCTTGAAAGTCGAAGTAGTATCGGTCAAAACCTCTCGGCTTGTCTTCGTCGTCGGCGTCGATCTGAAATTTGCAGTTGTATTGGGCAAAAAATTGCTTCAGCACCTCCACAGCATTGGGGTACGACACGCCGTCAGCACCAGATTCGCCATCAGATGCAGTGTGGTTGGAATCCGCCTGAAAGCGGCTCTTCACGTAATTTATGCCTTTATTTAAGAGAGAGTCAAAATCCATATATGTTTTTCGTTATGTGTTTTTTATCACAATCACAAAATTAATCACAATTCCCCACATTACCAAATCCACCCACATCTTCCCCGCACCTTCCCCCACGCCTCACACAGATCCCACTAATCTCGCGGAGGCTCATCGTGAAAGAAAAATCCCACAGATTTGATTGGTGAGGGGAAAAGAAACACCAATTTAATCCATTTAAATCCATTCACACCTATTTTTTTTATATAAAAAAAGCCAATATGTGATAAGCATATTTTGAGGGGCGGTGGAAATAAAAGGAGAGGAGAGCCTGGGGGCTCTCCTCTCTGGATATGGGGGGGTATTGGGATTTATTCGCTGTTTTTAGATGAATTGGGTGATTTCCCACACGAAGGCGCGAAGACCGAGTTTTGGTGTGAGGCGGTCTTGCTCGCGCAGGTAGTCGAGCACGCGGTCAACACGGTCGTCTTCCACCATCACCATCATTGCGGAGCACATTGATGGCCATGCGTGTGAGCCGTAGTGTGGCTCGCCAGTCTTGCTACCACGGCCGAACACCTGTTCCCAAGCAGTGAAGCCTCGGCACCCCATTTTGTTGAGGTTTTCTACGATGCGCTCATAGTAGGCTTGGTCGAATGCTATAAATATTGCTTTCATTATTATTCTTGATTTTTAGAGTTCGACATTTCCAACGCCTTTTGGAGCTTGCGACGCTGACGACGCACGCCATTGAAGGCGAAGATTGTGTAGAGTGTAGGCACGAAGAGCAGAGTAAGAATGGTTGAGAAGGTCAAACCACCAATCACGGCAACACCCATTGGTCGCCACATTTCTGCACCTTCACCCGTACCCACTGCCATTGGCACCATACCGAGGATAGTGGTGAGTGAGGTCATCAGCACAGGACGCATACGGCTCTTACCGGCGTGGAGCACTGATTTGGTGATACTCATACCACGCTCACGGTTCAGGGTAATGTAGTCGATGAGCACGATACCGTTCTTCACCACAATACCAATCAGCATAATACCACCAATCATTGACATCACATTGAGGTTGGTGCCTGTAATCCACAGAATCAGTACCACACCTGAGAATGCAAACATAATTGAGGTCATGATGATACCTGGATAAGTGAACGACTCGAACTGCGATGCCATCACAATGTACACAAGGATGATGATGAGCACTGCGAGCATAGCCAAGTCGCGGAATGAATCCTGCTGGTCTTCATACGAACCACTCAAGTTGATGCTTACGCCCGATGGAACCTCCATCTTGTCAATCAGTGGTTGGGCGTCGGCAATAATGTCACTCATTGGGCGGTCTTGCACCACGGTAGAAACGGTGATAATACGCTCACGGTCCTTACGCTCGATGGTTGGTGGGTTGAAGCGTTCGACCACTGTGCCCACTTCTTTCAGGCGCACGCCCTTGCCTTGGGCATTGAAGAGCAGAATGTTTTCGATGTCTTCAATCGACTGGCGGTGTTCGGGGTCATACATCACCTTGATGTCGTATTCATCACCATCTTCACGGAAGTATGATGCAGTAGAACCATTGATGCGGTTACGCAAGGCATTTGCCGCTGTGGTGAGGTTCAAGCCATAGATTGCGAGCTTTTGACGGTCGAAGTCAACTTGATATTCTGGCTGATAGTTGTCACGGCTGATACGAATATCGGCAGTACCCTTCACGCTTGAAAGAATTCGCTTCAATCGTTGTGCCACGCTATCGGTCTTTTCCAAGTCATAGCCATAGATTTCATAGTTGATGGTTGACTGGCCGCTCATGCTGCCACCACGGCTACCACCCACATTCACCTGATACTTATCAAGTTCTGGATACTTCTTCAAGTCCTCACGCATGAGTGCTGCCACTTCGGTAAGGCTCTTAGTACGCTCCTTGATAGGCTTCAATGTGATGTTCATTGAAATAATGTGTGAACCGTTGCTCTGCATAGAAGCCCAAGTGTTGTCGGTGCTTGCCTGACCTACAGTGTAGTTGAACTTATCGATTTCAGGATATTTCTTGGTCCAGTCCTTGTAGATGCGCTCGGTCAAATCCTTGGCGATTTCCACACGGGAGCCCACAGGCAATTCGAGTGTGATACCCAAACGGCTGTTATCGCTGGTTGGGAAGAATTCCGAACCGATGAACTTGGTGAGCTGCATTGAGCCGAAGAATATGAGCAATGCGCCAGCGGTGGTAATCCAGCGGTGCTTCACCACTATGCCGAGCAACTTCTGGAAACCATCGTCGAGCTTGTCGAGGAAGCGCTCGATTGGACCGTAGAACTTGGTGAAGAGTTTACCCTTCACTGGTTGCAAACGGAGCAACTGGCTACAGAGCATAGGAGTAAGTGAAAGTGCAGCGGCGGTAGAGATTACCATCATAATGGTCACCATCCAACCCAACTGACGGAAGAGCACACCGGTCATACCAGTTACGAGTGTCAATGGGAAGAACACCGCAATCAAGGTGAGTGTAGAAGCTACTACTGAAATTGCCACTTCATTGGTGCCGTGCACAGCAGCCTGTTTCGGGTCGGAGCCACGCTCAATGTGCGTGGTCACGTTTTCAAGCACCACAATGGCATCGTCCACCACCATACCGATAGAAATTGACAATGCGGAGAGCGACACGATGTTGAGCGTGTTGCCGGTGGCAAGCAAGTAGATGAATGAGGCAATCAGTGAAATAGGAATGGTGAGTGCGATAATCACGGTAGCGCGCCAGCGTCCGAGGAAGAAGAACACCACAATCACCACGAAGAGCAACGCGTATTCCACAGTCTCAACAAGTGAGTTGATGGTGTTGCGAATGTTGTCGCTGGTGTCCACAATGTAGTCGAGCTTCACATCAGAAGGAAGTTTCTTCTGAATATCGGGCAAGATTTTCTTAATCTTGTTGGAGATTTCCACAGAGTTGGCGCCACTTTGCTTCTGCACAATAATCATTGCACCGCGCTGGCCATTGTTGTAGGTTTCTTGGGCACGTTCTTCCACAGAGTCGTCGATACGAGCCACATCGCTCAATCGCACCACAGCGCCATCTTTCGAGCCAACCACAAGGTCGCGCATTTCTGTTGGGTCCTTAAACTCACCTTGAACACGCAGTGAGTAGGTGTCGGAACCCATATCAAACGTACCGCCAGGCACATTCTTGTTCTCGGCTGCCACGAGTTGAATCACAGATTCAGCAGTAAGGTCGTAGGCTTCCAGACGGGCAGGGTCGAGATAGATGTGGATTTCGCGCTTTGGCGCACCAGAAATTGACACGGTACCCACACCATCGACACGCGCGAGGGTGTTTGCCACGTTTTCGTCAAGAATCTTATACAATCCAGGCAAACTTTCATTAGCCTGTGCCGAAAGCAGCACGATAGGAATCATGTCGGTGCTGAACTTGAAGATGATTGGCGTTTCGGCATCATCTGGCAGCATACTCGACACCATGTCGAGTTTGTCGCGCACGCTGTTGGTCAGCACATCAATATCATAGCCGTACTCAAATTCGAGGGTGATGATAGAAATGTTCTCCTTTGAGTTACTGGTGATATGCTTCAAGTGCTCCACCGAGTTGAGTGTGTTTTCAAGAGGGCGGGTCACATTTTGCTCAATATCTTGCGAACTTGCTCCTGAATACGTGGTCATCACCATGATGGTATTCGTATCGATGTCAGGATAAAGGTCGATAGGAAGTTTTAGCAGTGAGAACAAACCGATAATCACCACAGCCACAAACACGAGGATTGTGGTTACCGGTTTCTTAACTGCACTTGAATATAAACTCATAAATGTTTCGTGTTAAATTCTTGTTGTAATTGAAGAGAGTTACTGCTTTTATTTGGCAAGCTGCACCTTGGTGCCATTGGTAAGACGAGCCTGACCCTTGGTCACTACACGCATACCTGCGCTTACACCTGATTTGATTTCGTAGCGGTTGCCGATGCGGCGACCCACTTCCACTTCACGATACTTCACGGTGCCGTTGCTTTCGAGGGTGTAAACGTAGCGAACGCCAGAGCCAATTTGCTTCTGCACTGCCAAGTCGCTAATCACCACACCAGTGTTGCGACCAAAGTTGAATGTAACGCGTGCAAACATACCGCTGTGCACTTTGTTGGCACGGTTTTCGATAGTCACTTCCACTTGGAATGTGCGAGTGTTCACATCCACGCTTGGGTGAATGAGGCTCACACGGCCGTTGAAGGTCTCACCTGGGTAAGTGTCGAAAGCCACAGTCACAGGCATACCGTTTTTCACGCTTGCCATTTCAGTTTCGTTCACAGCCACCACCACTTTAAGAGGGTTTTGCTGCTCGATCACAAGAATTGGCAGTCCTGATGGAAGGTCGCCTGCTTGATAGTTGCGCTCGGTCACCACACCGCTGATAGGGCTGGTGAGCACAGTGTTTTCGCTCATTGTTCTCAATGAGCGGCTGCTGCTTTGGATAGCGCGCACTTGTGAATCGTAAGCGGCTTGGAGTTGGTCCACATTCTGTTGTGTGCCACCACCCACTTTCACGAGTTGCTTAGCGCGTTCGAGGTCACGCTTTGCGTTGGCAAGTTGAATGCGCTGCTGGTCGATGGCTGCGTGCTGTGTAGCCACGTTCACATCGTCGAGAATCACCACGCGCTGTCCTGCCGACACATGGCTACCCACATCCACGAGCATACGCTTGATGCGGCAACCGTTGTTCGACATGATGTTGTTTGTCTTGTAAGCCTCAACGGTGGCAGTGTATTCACTGGTTTGGTCCACAGTCTCGTTGTTGGCAGTTTCCACTTCCACCAATGGCAGGTCTTCTTTCTCAGCCTGTGCCGAAGAGTTGCTTTCATCTTTCTTAGAGCAAGATGCGAGCATAGAAGCCGCAATGGCAAATACCATCAAATAATTAAATGACTTTTTCATAAGTTATATCTGTTTTTTTATTTTGTACTTGTGTATTTGTAGATTGGTGCATTACCGAGCACGAATTCGAGGTCGCTTTCAGCCACCAGGTAGTTGTAAATCGACTGGTAGTAACTCAAGCGAGCCGACATCAGTGCGTCTTCGGTGTCGCGGAGCTGGAGGAATGTGCCAGAACCAATCTTGAACGACTCTTGCATAATGTCGTGTGCCTTTTCAGCCTGCTGCACGCCCTTGGTGTTGGCGTCAACTTGCTTCAGGCTCTTGGTGATGTTGTCGAGTTCGTTCTGCACCTGAACATTGAGTGAGCGGGTGAGGTTTTCGCGTTGCCACTTCATTTCGCGCACAGCGATTTCGGCTTGTTTTTGCTTGTAGTAGCGCTTTCCACCCTGGAACAGTGGAATTGACACCGACAAGCCTACCGATGAAGAGCCCGACCATTGGAAGTTGGTCAATGGGTTGCCGTTGGTCATTGAAGAATAGCCCAAGTTGGCGGTGGCAGCGATGGTTGGAAGCCATGATGCTTTCTGCACGTCGAGGGTCTGACGAAGCAAGTCGGTCTGCAAGTCGAGTTGCTTCACGCTGGTGTTGTTCACCAATGAGGTGTCCATGGTCATGGCGCGGCCATACATGGCGGTTTTGAAGCCCTCAAGCGATTCCGATGTGCTGAAATCCACGTTAGCATCCATAGCCATGAGCAATTTCAACTGCAATTTCAGTTTGTTGATAGAGTTTTCTGCATCGATGATTGATGGTTCAAGGTTGGTGACTGCCACATTTGCACGGAGCATATCATACTCTGAAGCCACACCGATTTCATGCTTTTTGGTAAACACTTCAGCATTTACCTTCGATGTTTCATAGTTGGCAAGAAGCACCTTTCTTGAATCTTCGGCGAGGAGCAGAGCATAGTAGGCGTTCTTCACTTGATTCACGAGCGAGAGTTTTGATGCACGCGCTGTTTCAAGGTTTTGAAGAATCTGAGTGTCGCTCAATTTAATCGACTTCCACACCTGTGGCACATAAATTGGAATGCTGGCAGAAAGGGCGGCTGTGTAGGTGTTGTCACGGCCCATCTTAATGGCTGCCACGCCTTGACCTGTGTCCATATACATGGTCTGCTTCATCAAAGTGCGGCTGTACTGACCTGCAAAACTCACTTCTGGCAGAAGTTGTCCCCAAGCCTCACGCTTTGAATAATCCACACGCACGAGTTCCATGCTGTCGATTTTCACCGTTGGATTTTCGTTGAGCGCAATGCGAATGCAGTCGTCGAGCGAGAGGTTCAATGCTGCTTGCGCTTTTCCCAAAAATGTGGCTGCGCCTATCATCAAGGCTGCCACGAAAAGGGTTTTCTTCTTGTTCATCTTCTTTTCTCTATGTTTTGTTATTTGTTATTCTTAGTTTGATACTCTTTAATCAATTCCAATCCCTTTGCCGATGCCACGCCTCGCAGGAAATTGATAAACGCGCCGTCGAGCAGGTCGATTTGGGTGATGCCGTATTCAGCTATCTGCTTATTGTTGTGAAGTGTCTTCATCGACACATAAAACAGAAACGCCGCCACTTGCGTGTTGATGGAGGTCTCTACAAGTCCTTCCTCCTGCGCACAGCAGAGCACCTGCGCAAGTTCCGTCACGCGCTTGTGGTCGCACCTCTTGTGCAAAGAGACATACAGGTCGGGGTAAATGCGCTTGAGGTCGTCGTGGAAGGTGACTGGCATCTTCACCATTCGCTTACGCATATAGTTGAATGTGCCGAACAGCGCCTCGAAATAGTTGCTTGCATTCGCAAAAATTGCTTCAAAGTCGGTTGTGCTGTTTTTGTAGTCGGCTTTCAAACATTCTTTCACAAGCGACTTCTTGTCGGGAAACTGCTCATAAAGCGTGCGTTTGGAAATACCGCAACTGCGAGCCACCATATCCATAGTCATTGATGCAATTCCTACGGTGAATAGCAACTGAGAAGTTTCCTGTAAAATGCGTTGTTTTAAATCCATAATAAAACCTTATCTCTTTCTCCCTAATTCATTGAAGCTAACCACGATAATATCAACTACTTATCGGTGCCTCAAACATAAAACAATATACTACTTAAAAATTATGGTTACAAAATTAGCAGAAAACTTTCAAAACTAAAAAAGTTTTCACGGTTTTAACCACAATTTTTCCGATTTTCACCATGATTATTATGCCTGGCGAATTTTCACGCACATATTGCCTTATTTTACGCCACAAATTTACAAACCCCTGCACCAAGGCACAAACAAAACCTACCACCGCCCCATTTTCATAGACTAAACAGCCATTTTTTGCTATTGAATGGATTCAGGCACGATGAAACAGAACACAATATTATATAAAAATGAAAATCACGGCTCTTTCATTTAACTTTGGTGTTGTTTAGCAACTGCTTGAATAAGTAGCATTTACCCAAGTCTAATCTGTGGAATATATAAAAACAGTTTTGTTGGGTGTTATGGAGAGTTGCTTCTAACCGACTAATACTCATGGATATTGAAAATTTAAAGCATTTTTAAATGAAAGAGCCGTGAATGAAAATGAACATTTTTTTTGCTGTTTGATGCATAATCAATTTTTTCAATTATCTTTGCAAATTGTTACATAACTAAAAAATTAAAACCACATAATAACAGAATATGAGAAAGACGTTATTAGCACTTTGTGCTTCAATCTTGGCTTTCGGCAGCATGTATGCTGTACCAGCCAAGCCAGGAAAGCCTCTCACATTTACCCAAAGTGATGGCACCAAAATCCAAGTTAGTATGGTAGGCGATGAGTTTCGCCACAGTTTCGTGACCACCGACGGCATCACCGTGGCGCAAGCCGGAAATGGCGATTTCTATTATCGCACACCTGCGGGCATTTCTGACCGACTCGCCCACAACGCCACCGACCGCTCCGCATCGGAAGAAAGTTGGATTGCCTCACAAGCCGAGGCTTTATCAATAAGCGCCACTCCCAACAAGGCAAGAAAAAGAGCCGCTGCTCAAAAAAGTCCACAAGTGCCTTGCACTGGCAGCCCAAAAATTCCTATCCTGCTCGTGCAATACACCGACAAGAAGATGAGCAACACCAAGGAGGATTTTGAAACCATCTATTCAAAAAGTGCCAAAAGTGCGAAACAATATTTCGTCGACCAGTCGAGAGGCAAATTCTCTCCTCAATTCGACCTCTACGGCATCTACACCCTCTCAAGCAACCGCGCCACCTACGGCGGCAACGACTACAACGGCAACGACAAGGGTGTGGCTAAGATGGTGGGTGAGGCTTGCCAACTGGCTGAAAAGGAAGGCATCAACTGGAAGGACTACGACAACAACGGCGACGGCGAGTGCGACGTGGTGATTGTGGTTTACGCCGGTGTGGGCGAAGCACAAGCCTATGGCATCGTGCCTAATGCTGTTTGGCCTTGCCAATGGCAGTTGAGCGATGCTAAAATCTATGGCGACGGTCCTGGCAAACTCACCCTCGATGGCGTGGGCATCGACAAGTTTGCCGTGTTTAACGAAACCCGTGGTTCAAGAGACAGCGGCACCCAGCTCGACGGTATCGGCACTTTCTGCCACGAATTTTCACACTGCCTCGGTTTGCCCGACTTCTACGACACTGAATACACTGGCGCATACTTCGGTATGGGCAACTGGAGTTTGCTCGATGGTGGTTGCTACAACGACGACGGCGACACCCCTTGCGGCTACACCGCATACGAAAAGGAATTTATGGGCTGGATGAAAATCAGCACTCCAGAACCTAACACCCAATACTCGCTCGATGCTATCACCAACGCCGACGCTGTGGCTTACAAGGTGGTGAACGACAAGGACAAAAACGAATACTATGTGCTTGAAAACCGCCAGTTGACTGGTTGGGACGCACATTTGCCAAGCCACGGCTTGCAAGTGACTCACGTCACCTTCAACCAAGTGGCATGGGACAGCAACTCGGTGAACAACTACGACTTGCAACGCATGACCATCATTCCTGCCGATGGCAAACTACTGATGAGCGGTGGTGCGGCAAGCGAAACCGACATGAAGGGCGACCTTTATCCATACAAAGGCAACAACCAACTCACCGACAAGTCGAGCCCTGCCGCTAAGGTGAACACTGGCACCTACATGAGCAAGCCTATCACCGAAATCACCGAAACCAACGGCAAGGTGAGTTTCTGGTTTATGAAAGAGGCTATGCCAAAAACATCCCCTGTGCTCACCGAGGCTACAGATGTGACCAGCAACTCTTTCACCGCTCACTGGACTGCTGGCAAAAACGCAAAAAGCTACACGCTCTATGTGTATAATGCCGACAAGGTGCAACCTGCCACTTTGCTGAACGAGAGCGACTTCACCGGCGGTCTTCCTACCGGTTGGACTCCAAGCAGCACTGGCACCTTCAAAGACACTGGCTACTTCCGCCTTGGCACTGCGAAGGCTAAGGGCCATGTAATCAGTCCTAAGGTAAACGTGACCGACAACCAAGGCACCACCACAGTGAAAATCACCGCTAAACCTTGGAGCACCGACGATAACGTGACAATGCGTGTGTCAGTTCTCGACAGCGTAGGCGCTAATAAAAGCACCAGCGATGTGATTCTCGATAGCGAAACCGACAAGGAATATGTGATGGTTCTCAATGGCGGAGCAAACAACGCTCAAATCAAGATTGAAAGCATCGCAAACAGAAAACGCGTGATGCTGAAAACGGTGCAAATCTACTCTGGCAACGCTGCCGACATGATGGCTGCCGCCGAAACTGGCGATGCCGACACCCGCACCATCACCGCCATTACCGACACCCTTTACACAGTGAAGGACCTCACCCCTGGCGCTAACTACAACTACAAGGTGAAGGCACTTTACCTCGACGACACCGAATGTAAATGGAGCGAAGCAAAATCAGTGAAACTTCTCGGCGGTGGCACCATGGGCGATGTGAATGGCGATGGCGAATTAAACGCAAGTGATGTTACTGCACTTGTCAACCGCCTGCTCGGCACTGAAGACAAAGCAGAATACACCTACGACATCAATGGCGACAGTAAAATCGACGTGAGCGATGTCACCACCGTCATCAACCTCATTCAGCAAGCCAACTAATGAAAACGCATTGCAAAATAAGCGATGTGACGGCGTTTCTGCGCCGCCTGGAAATGAACAACGACCGCACTTGGTTTAAGGAGCACAAAGTTGAATACGATGTGATCCGTAAAGCGTGGGAAGCTGATATCGAACGCCTCATCATGCTCGTGAGTGAGTATGATGAGGGGTGTCGGGGGCTCGACATCAAGAGCAGCGTGTATCGCATCTACCGCGACATTCGCTTCCGAAAAGACAAAAGTCCCTACAAAAACTATTTTTCAGCCGTGATTGGAAAAGGTGGCAGGCACACTAAAATCTCGTGCAACTATGTGCATTTCCAACCCGGCAAACTGATGATCGGCGGTGGCATCTGGTGGCCAGAGCGACCTGTGCTCAACGAGTTGCGGAGCCTGATTGATGCCGAGGGCGAGGAGTTTCTGAAAATCGTCAAAAATCCCGCTATCAGCAATTTCTTCCATTGGGACTGCGACACGCTGAAGAAGATGCCGAAGGAATACGACGCATCAAATCCCATGGCTGAATACCTGAAGATGAAGGAATACATCATGATAGCCGACCTCGACGAAGCGTATTTCGACTGCGAAGACTGGGTGGCAAAGGTGGCAGACGACCTCCGTCGCCTCCAACCCATGCACGACTTCCTCAACTACGTGTTCGACCTCGACTAAAACATTTCCACCTCCATTGAAAAAAATCCATAAGAGGCTGTGTCAATCCCCCGACACAGCCTCTTCCATTTCCCCCCAAATTTTCACCTCAGTGTAAAAATCCTGGGTATATATTATGCATTGTAGCCGAATCGTCAATGGAATAAAAAAACAAAAACATAAAAAACAGCCTTGGAGCAATGTGGAATGCTTCGCATTTGGCGTAGGGATTGTGCGCTTTGCGTCATTGGAAACGAGTTTCCATGCCGCCAACCACACAATCCCTCCGCCACCCTCTCACGAGGGCTCACCACATTGCCCCAAGGATAAAAACCGCTCGCCGTTTCTCAGCGAAAAACCCCTGATGATAAAATGATTTAAGGAGATTGTGTCAAATCTCCTAAACGATTTTGCATGGTAGGGACGCGATATTTCGCATCCGCACCAAATGATTGATATTCAACATAATACCGCATTATGAGCGGACGTGAAGTATCGAGAGCACTGAAAAAGTCATGTTTTTTAAAGACCAAAACGAAAAATGCTTACGATTTATAACTTTTCTTTCAACAAATCGCCTCAATAAGGCTACGATAGGCAGAAAAAGAAGGGTAAAACGACTATTTCTCCGTTATTAACTTTCAATCTGAAAGTTGGTTTTACTTTTTCAGTGCTCTCGAAGTATCACGTCCCTACCGGGTTTGGTTTTTCGCCGAAGGCGAGCGGTTTTTTATCCTTTTGGCGATGCCACCGACCTCGCTGGGGAGGGCGGCGTTGGTGATGTGGTGTGGCTGATTCAAGCCTTGGCTTGAAATCAAACATGCCAAACCACTAACGACAGGTGCGAAGCACTGGCAACGCCAAAAGGCTGTTTTTTATGTTTGTGTTTCTGTCCCCCAGTATTTCTCCACTGAGCCCAAAATGTGCCCATTTGCGCACCGTTTTCAAAAGCAGGTTTTATGATTATAGATTTTTTTGCGTAACTTTGCAAGTTAAAGAAGATATATTTCAATGTTGCACAACTCATTCATAAAATATTGCATCGTGGCGCTGATTGCCATGACTGCTTTTGGTTCTATTGCAAAAAAGAAGGAAAAAGTGAAGGTGGAGCCTTCCTACGCATGGACGATGAGCGACCCTCTTGGGCTGCAATACCCTGCCGGAATCGACACGCTTTACGAAAACTATCACGACAACGCCATTCCGTCGTTTCGCAGCAAGGCTTTTGCCACCACAGGCAACTATGGCAACGCTGGGCAAGACCAAATTTTCTTCGACCGCAAGCCCACAAGTGCCTTCTTCCACGCCGATGCGCTCGACACCTGGTTGCCATCGGTGGAAAACCATCGTTTCTACAATTCAAGAATACCGATGACGCTGCTCTCTCACACCACAGGCGGCGACAAATACAGCACACAAGACCGCACTACCATGGAGTTTAGCGGCAATGTGAACAAGCGTCTTGCCGCAGGTGCGTCGCTCGACTACATCTACAGCAAGGGCAGTTACGAGAATCAGGCGCAAAAGAATTTTATGTGGAAGGGCTTTGCATCATACTTGGGCGACAGATACGAGTTGCAGGCTGTGGCGATGAATTTCGACCACACCAACAAGGAAAACGGCGGTATAGTTGACGACCGCTATATCACCGACCCTGCCGAGGTGCAAGGTGGCGAAACGAGCGTGAATCCGAAAGACATTCTCACTCGCCTCACCGCTGCACAATCGGGGCTGAGCGGCCATCAACTGGTGATGAACCACCGCTACAAAGTGGGCTACTACAAATATCAGCGCGACTCGGTGGCCGACACCATCATCGGCAAGACCTATATCCCTGTCACCAGTTTTATCTGGAACTTCGACTATAAAATCAATTCCCACAAGTTTATCAACGAATCGGGCACGCAAGGTAAGGACTTCTTCCCCAACACCTACCTCAATGCCGCCGGCACCAACGAGTTTAACCGCTATTGGCACCTGCGCAACACGCTCGGCATTTCGCTACTTGAGGGATTCAACAAATATGCGAAATTCGGTTTTGCCGTGTATGCACAGCACGAAATTCGCCGCTACACGCAAGTGGTGGACTCGATTTCGGGCTTAGCCACACTCCCCGAAGGGCTTGATGCGCTGCCCTGCGAAGTGGCGCACCGCACCACGGAAAATTTGATGTATGTGGGCGGCCAACTCACCAAGCAGCACGGTTCTATCCTCACCTACGATGCGATGGCGAAGTTCGGCGTGCTCGGCGATGTGGCTGGCGATGTGGAAGCCAGTGGCGATGTGAAAACTCGTCTGCACCTCTTTGGCGACACGGTCACTATCCGTGGCTATGGCTATTTCAAAAACACGGAAGCGCCATACCTGATGAAGCACTTCATCAGCAACCACTACGCATGGAGCAACGACTTCTCGAAAGAAACACGCTTCCGTGTGGGTGGCGAACTCAATATCCCTTTCTCTGGCACCAACGTGAATGTGGGCTACGAAACGCTGAAAAACTATCTCTATTTCGGCGAAAACGGAACGCCAGCACAGTGCTCTTCGCCTATCCATGTGTTGAGTGCCACATTGAGGCAGCATCTTCGCTTCGGCATTCTCACTTGGGACAACGAACTCACCTATCAGACGAGCAGCAACGAGCAAGTGCTGCCGCTGCCTAAGTTTGCCGTTTACAGCAATCTGTTCATCAAATTTACCGTGGCTAAAGTACTGAAGGTGCAATTGGGTGCCGATGGCAACTACTACACCAGTTACTACGCTCCTGCCTACAACCCAGCGTTGATGAACTTCCACAACCAAAGCGAGGTGAAGTGCGGTAATTTCGCATTCGTGAACGTGTATGCCAATTTCCGCATGAAGCAAGCACGCTTCTATGTGTCGTACACCCACGCCAACAAAGGGCTATTCGGTGGCGACAACTATTTCTCCACTCCACATTATCCCCTCAACCCTGCCCGATTCCAATTCGGTGTGAGCGTGAATTTCGTCAACTAAAACCTATCTCAATATGAAACGCTTTATCCTCATTTCTGTACTCTTTGCCATCACCGCTATGGCTTGGGCACAGCAACCTGCCATTGGCAAATGCGAAAGTAAAGAAGGCTTCACCTTCTTCCAAGTCACCGACCCTCAACTCGGTTTCCACAGCAAAGACAAGAATTTGCAATGGACCATCGACAACTTGAAAGCGATGGTGAGCATCATCAATCGCGAGCACCCTGCCTTTGTGATTATCACAGGTGACATGATTCACCGCCATTACAAGAAAAATCAGGTGGAGGCGTATCGCAGCGTTATTGCCACGGTGGAAAAAGATATACCTGTGTTTCACATTCCCGGCAATCACGACATGCCCAAATATGCCGATGCTCCACGCAAGCAGTATCTCGACAACTTCGGCTACGAGCGTTTCTCCTTTGAATACGGTGACTACGGATTTATCGGCATCAACTCCAACGCCCTCGTGTGCGACACGCTCCCTGCCTACATCGACGCTGCCGAGCAACTGGAGTGGATGTATGGCGAGCTGAAGAAATACGACCATTTGAAGGGCACATTCGTATTTGCCCACCACCCACCAGTGCTGGCGAAAGGCAGCCCAGTGAAACACAAATCGGAGTGGAACGAGCCTTACCGCACACAATATGTGCGCCTCATGAAGCAGCACGGCGTGAAGGGCATATTCGCAGGACACACCCACTACGGCGAAACCACAGAAATCGACGGCATACCTGTATTCACCACCGTAGCCTCCAGTTACCCACTCTACGGTTCCCCCACCGGTTACCTGTCAGTCACCATCACCCCCGACGGTTCATTCCACCCCACCCCACAATTAATGAATCTTCCATCAACCCCAGTAGGGACGCGATAATTCGAGAGTACTGAAAAAGTCCTGTTTTTTAAAGACCAAAACGAATAATGCTTACGATTTACAACTTTTCTTTCCACAAATCGCCTCAATAAGGCTATGATAGGCAGAAAAAGAAGGGTAAAACGACTATTTCTCCGTTATTAACTTTCAATCTGAAAGATGGTTTTACTTTTTCAGTGCTCTCGATAATTCGCGTCCGCCCAGGCGAATACAAACAGCTGAAACAAAAATAATAATCCGCCCAGGCGAATACATAAAAATGGATTATGAGTGATCGACATCGATTTAGGGCTGAATGGCACAATTATCAAGAAGGGGTATTCTTCGTCACCATTTGTGCTCATGCAAAAAAATGCCTATTTGGTCACATACAAGATGGCAACATACACTATTCAAAAATAGGCAAAATTATTAATGAATGTATTTCTGAAATTCCAAATCACCATCAAGATACAAAAGTTTGGAATTATGTAATCATGCCCAACCATATCCATATTGTATTACACATTACTCCGAAATCACCAACAGAAGATTACCAAAATTTAAAATCTGAACATACGAACTTGGGGTGCTTAAAAGTTGCTAATCATAGCGAAATTTGTGAAGATTTTCATCATAATAGCAGATTATCAGTGATTATCGGTTCATTTAAAGCAAGCGTAACACGCTGTGTCAGAATGAATTTAGAAAACATTGAGGGGCGGACGCGAAGTATCGCGTCCCTACCAGTGACAACGCAAAATGTGTGGCAACCACGATTTCATGAACACATTGTTAAAAGTAGCTCAACCCTTGACCTAATTATGCAATACATTGACAACAATATCGCAACTTGGGAGCACGATTGCTTTAACAGCAACGAGTAATTTGCACCATCTACCTACAAAAAAAGGAATGCAATTAAAAATCGCACTCCTTTTTTTATCTTACACCCTTTATAGGTGAAGGCGGAATATTTTATGCTTTCACCAGGCTCATACCTTTTTTTAGGGCCTCTTCGTTGAGGGGGATGAGGTTCCAGTGGCGCTCTGGGAGGGCTTTTTTCAAGCCGGCAAGCACGTTTTCGATGCTCACCACTGGCTTAATCTTCAAGTAGGCACCCAGCACAATCATGTTGAAAGCCTTACCGTTTTTCATTTCAAACGACGCTTCCATCGCATTGATGCAATACACATTGATGTCGGTGCGTGTGGGTGGATTGTGAATACCGTAACTGTCGTAGATGAGCACTCCACCGGGCTTCACTTGGCTCTCAAAGCGGTCGAGGCTCTGCTGGTTGAGCACAATGGCAGTGTCGTACATATTCAAGATTGGCGAACTGATGCGGTCGTCGCTCAAAATCACGGTCACGTTGGCTGTACCACCACGTTGCTCTGGTCCGTAAGAAGGCATCCAAGTCACTTCCTTATCGTCCATCAGGCCCGAATAAGCCAAAATCTTGCCCATTGAGAGCACACCTTGACCACCGAATCCGGCAATAATCATTTCTTCTTTCATAGGTTATTCCTCCTTCTTTTCGTCAACGTTTTTCAAGTCGCCCAATGGGTATTTCTTAAACATGTTCTCCACCATCCAGTTGTTGGCATCTTCTGGTGTCATCTTCCAACCCGAATTACAGGTGCTCACGATTTCCACCACCGATGTGCCTTTGCCAGCCATACTGTTTTCGAAAGCCTTGCGAATGGCTGCCTTAGCCTTGCGCACTGCTGCTGGAGTGTGAACGCTCTGGCGTGTCACATAGCAAGTGCCATCGAGTTGTGCCAAAAGTGGAGTGATTGACAACGGATAGCCGTTCAGGTCCACACGGCGGCCGTAGGGGCAAGTTGCCGTTTTCTGACCGAGGAGTGTGGTAGGAGCCATCTGTCCACCAGTCATACCGTAAATGGCGTTGTTGATAAAGATGATGGCAATGTTTTCGCCACGGTTGCACGAATGGATCGACTCGCATGTGCCGATAGCGGAAAAGTCGCCGTCGCCTTGATAGGTAAACACCAGTTTGTCGGGCATCAGTCGCTTCACGGCGGTAGCCATAGCGGTAGCGCGGCCATGGGCGGCCTCAAGCCAGTCGATGTCGATATAATTATACGCAAACACGGCACAGCCTACTGGCGAAATGCCAATGGCATATTCCGTTGCGCCCATATCCTCAATAATCTCAGCCACCAGTTTGTGCACCACGCCGTGGCTACAGCCTGGGCAATAGTGCATATTGTTGTCGTTGAGCAGAGCCGGCTTCTTATACACACGGTTCTGTGGTTGAATAATATCTTTAAGTTCCATAGCCATTACTTCTTATTGATGAATTTCTCCTTCAAAACCTCAAACACCTCATCTGGAGTGGGCACATTGCCACCCAGACGGCCATAATGCTCTACTGGTTTGCTACATTCGATAGCGAGTTTCACGTCCTCAACCATCTGACCGGCGTCGAGTTCCACCACGAGCAGGGCTTTGGCATTGGCTGCCGCCTTCTTAATTTGCTCCACAGGGAAAGGCCACAGGGTGATTGGACGAGCCAAGCCCACCTTGATGCCGTTGGCGCGTGCAATCTCCATCGTCTTCATGGCGATGCGCGCCTGACTGCCGAATGCCACCATCAGATAGTCGCAATCGTCGGTGTTGACCAGTTCGCAGCGAGTTTCGTTCTTTTCAATTTCTCGGTATGTGGCCTGCAGGCGATGGTTGATTTCCTCCATCTTGTCGTCGTCGAGTTCGAGCGATGTGATAATGTTTTTGGGGCGCATACCCTTACGACCGTTCACCGCCCAAGGACAGAGTTGGCGAATTTCGTCTTCGGTGCGACGTGGGCGCTGAGGTGGCAGCACCACCTTCTCCATCATCTGACCGATCAGACCGTCGGCAAGGATAATCGACACGCAGCGATACTTAAACGCCAAGTCCCAACCCAAACCAACGAAGTCAGCCATTTCCTGCACGCTGCTTGGAGCAAGCACTATCATGTGATAGTCGCCATGGCCACCGCCTTTTGTGGCTTGGAAATAGTCGGCTTGCGATGGGTGGATAGTGCCCAAGCCCGGACCGCCACGCATCACATTCACCAGCAAGGCTGGCACTTCACTTGCCGCGATATACGACACACCCTCTTGCATCAAGCTGAAGCCGGGGCTTGAGGTGGAAGTCATCACCGCCTTGCCGCACGATGCGCCAGCATATACCATATTGATTGCAGCCACCTCGCTTTCGGCTTGAAGCACCACCATGCCAGTGGTCTCCCATGGCATTTCAGCCTCTAAGCACTCCAGCACTTCCGACTGCGGAGTAATAGGATAGCCAAAATAGCCATCGGCGCCATATCGGATAGCCGCCATAGCCAAGGCATCATTACCCTTCATCAATTTCACTTCTTCGTTCATAATATGTAGATATGTTTTTTGTTACTTTTCCACTACGCGATACACCTCTATGCACGCATCAGGGCACACCAAAGCACAACTCTGACAGCCAACACACTTTTCAGGTGCCGACATATAGGCGAAATGATAACCGCGATTATTTACTTCTTTTTTCTGGAGGTCGAGCACACCGAAATTACATGCCACCACACAAAGGTTGCAGCCCTTGCATCGCTCGGTGTTCACAACCACAGCTCCGTGAATCTTAGCCATAATGTAGTATAATGTTTTTTAATACTACAAATGTACGAAATATTATGTTTTAATCACTTTTTGCTACACATTATTTTTCACCTCGTTAACCTATTTCGCACTTTTTCACATTCCCCATATCATTTTGCCACCCCCACCATCCACAAAATGAACACAAACATTCCCTATGCTTCTCTTACATTTTGCTCTCGAGGGTGGATTTCACTTGGGCGAAGGTTTTCATTTCTGCCATTTCTTCGGGGTCGAATTCCACGCCGAAAGCATCTTCAAGTTCGGAAATGAGCATCAGATGATGCAGCGAATCCCAATTTTCGCAGGTTTCTTGCGTGCAGGTGTTGTCGAGGTCGCTGACATCAAACACATCTTTCATGATTGAGAGTATTTTATTTTCCATCTTTTTATACGAATCTATAGTGGTTTTTAATTTGAAATTCTTGATCTAAATCTATTCGGTAAGTGGTGGCTGTGGCTGTTTGCGATACCACTGCGCCGCCCACTGCTTGCCAAAAATCTTTCACTTGGGCATTTTTCGCCGTAGGCAGATATGATGCCGTGAGCGATTGGTAGCCCCTCTTCGCCAGCATTTGAAGCATGTGGCACACAAATGCGTGCTCTATGCCCTTGCCCAGCACACGGCAACTCAGCAGCAGCGTATCCACCTCTGCCACAGCGGAATCAATCGGGCTCACTATCATCACGCCCGATATGCCGTAACTGCCGAAGCGGTCACTCACACTCATGCACCATATCTGGCTGCCGGCGGCTTGCATTTCTCGCAAACGAGCCTCGGTGTAGCGGTGCGTGGTAAGGTTGAATTGGTTGGTTTTCTGCGTGAGTTGGGCGATGCGTGCAAAATTGAAATCGTTGGCTTCTTCCACACGGATTTCTATGTCGAGGCTTCGCAAATAGTGGTCGTATTGCGCAAAGCGCTTTTGCTCGGCATCGCGCTGAGCGTTTGCCTTATATTGGTTTACCTTGTCGGCATCGTCGTGGGTGAGTTTGTAGATGCGGAAGTAGTCTCTCACAAGGCTTTGGAAAAAGTCCACCAGTTCATACGGTTTGGCAGGAAAATCAGGCACAGCCACCATCGGCAGCGTTTGCTTCACCAGTTCACGCTCGGTGGGATTGTCGTCAACAAACACCATGCTGTCGAGTCCAATGTTCAATTCTTCAGCCAATTCTCTGATATTTCGGTCTTTGCTCTGCCAGTTGATGCGATGTGCGCTGATATGCTCACGCTTGAGTGCCATAAACGGATTAGTGTCCCACAACTCCTGCACATCAGCCTCATTGTTTTTGCTGCACAAGGCAAGTATCACGCCGCATTTGCTCAGTTCCACCAAGCCCCGTTGCCAATACAGAAAGGCATTGCCGGGATAGTCGCCACCAATTTTGACACCTTCTGCTCCGTCTTCGCCAAGAATGCCGCCCCAAAGGGTGTTGTCGAGGTCGAGAATAAGGCATTTTTTGCGGCACAACGCCAACTCTTCCTCAATGCGGTGCCACCACACCTTGAAGTCTTTGGCAATTTTGGGATTGAGCAGTGATTGCGAAATGAAATAATACTTCCAGTCGATGAGTTGCTGGCTGGTGTATCGCTTGGTAAACTCGCTGAAATCCACCACTTTCACATGGCTATGCGCATGCGCCAAAGTGCGTGCGGTGGCGTTAAAACTGTCGATAGCCTCCTGCACCGCCATATCGCTGGTCACAAGTTTCAAGTCCACCAGATTTTCCATTGTGAATACCACCAATGGCTTTGTGCCGATTTCACCAACCACCAGTTGGAGTTTTTCGGTAATAGATCGGATTTCCTGCGCCAAAACGCCGCTGCTGAACTTCACTGGCACTTGATAAAACCAAATAAAGCCCTCCGCTTCAGTCGGCACCACGCTCACATCATCGTAACCCGAAAATGCCACCGTCTTGCCATCGAAAAAAGGCTCTACCGTATTATTTCTGAACACAAACCACTTCATCTTAAAATACCTTTTTGGCAGGACAGCCCATATAGGTGTGTCCATCTTTCAGATTTGTCATCACCACCGAGCCTGCCGCCACAGTGGTATTATCCCCAATGGTTTTCCCTTGAATCACCACGGAATTTGAACCAAACAAATTGACATCGCCTACGGTCACATTTCCCGAAATTCTTGTGCCTGGCATCAGGCAATTAAAGTTGCCGAATGTGCAGTCGTGCCCCACTGTGCTATAAAGCACGAAGGTGTTGAAATCGCCCATGCTCACATTGCACGAAAAGAAATTGCCCATCGACACCACATTGCCTTTTCCCATTCTGAAATTGTCGGAATCGAGCAACGCCACATCGGGCGAAATGATATTTGGGAAATCAATATTATCGTTGGTGATTTTTCCCACCACAGTTTGGAGCGTTTTGGGATTGCCCAACGCCACCACCACGCTGAGGGGGCGGTCAACGACATTCAAGTCGGCGATGCCGCCAAGTATTTCGCCATAGTCCACGCGCGAACCTTTTTCAAGTCCATCGTCGTAGAAGCCGACAAAATTCCATGTAGGCTCCACAGCGTTGATTTTTCTCAAGAGGCAAGCCACTTCGCGGCCAAAACCTCCTGCACCAAAAATCGCTATATCTTTCACTTTTTTCATCTTATAAATCCATATATTTTGCCTATACCGCAGGTCAAAGCCGGGCAGTTGAATAGTAGGCGTAGAATATTCCACTTTTTGCTGACGAACTCTCTTTTATCAAGTTGGCGAAGTGGCAACAAACCATGGTTTTTCAGGTGCTGGTAAAATTCTTTTGCCACACCTGATTTCAACGCCCGGAATATGCCGAAATACAGGAAACTGTCGCGGCGCGACGCCAAGCGAGTATATGCCGACCCGTCCATTTTGTGCCGATGCTTTGCTATCACCTCATCTACCGATTTGTAGGCGAAAATGTAGTCGTCGAGCAGCGTCAACAGATGCTCACAGTCACGGCTGTGCATGATGCTGCTGGGGCGCTGCACATAGTAATAGCACACCTTGCCAATATTTGCCATTCTCTGGGCAGAAAGTATAACCTCTGGGGTGAATGGCGAATCCTCAAGCATGTGCCCCTCTGGGAACCTCAGTCGTTCTTTCTCGATGATTTCTCGCTTGGTGAAGAGCCACCACACAGGACCTTGCATAAAATTTTCCGACAGATATTCAGCACCTGTCTGAACTTTAATATCTTGCTTTGGGACTTCCGAAACCGACGGAATGGGGCTTCCGTCATACACATCTACAGAATGATACGCCAGCACATCAAGCAGGTTTGCCTCTGCCGTGTCGAGCAGTTCTTTGAAGCAGTTCTCCACCATAAAATCGTCGGCATCAACAAACAGCAGATATTTGCCTCGCGCAAGGTCGAGTCCAGCATTTCTCGCAGCGCCCACTCCCCTATTGGCTTGATGCACCACCTTCACTTGCGGATAATCTTTGGCATAGCGGTCGCATATTTCTCCTGTGGAGTCGGTCGAGCCGTCGTCCACAGCAATCACCTCATACGCCGATCCGTCAATATCCTGATGCACGAGCGAAGATAGGCATCTGGAAAGATAACCTGCCACATTGTAGCAAGGCACAACCACCGAAAGAAACTTTATATCATTCATATTTTCTTCATTCTTATTTTAACCACGACATCAGTTTTCCCACGGCACAAAGCATCATCGGGCAGCGCGACAATAGCCGAATGGCAGTCCACCTTGTGTCGGTAAAATCTCTTTTATCAAGTTTGCCCAATGGCAGCAAACCATCTGCCTTTAACTGTGAGCACACCTCGCTAATCACTCCAGCCCTCAACGCTACCACGATAGCGATATAAAGGAAACTGTTGCGCCTACCTATCAAGCGTGAATATGTGGGTTCACTGAGTTCGCCACGATACTTCTCTATCACCTCGCCAAACTGCTTGCTGCAATAAATAATGTCGCCCATATATTTCAACTTATGCGCAATGCTCTTTTCGTGAATAATGCTGCCGGGGCGTTGCACATAGTAATAGCACACTTTTCTGAGTTTCACCATTCGGTGTGCAGCAAGTATGGCGCTGAGCGATAAAGCGTTATCATCACACATGCGGTCCACAGGAAAATGCAATCGCTCGCGCTCCACAAGTTCACGCTTCACAAAGTAAAGCCACACAGCACCGTGCAAACAGTTGTCGGTAAGAAACTCTTTGCCTGTAATCACTTTCACATCTCGCACTTCACTGCTCTGCGTTGTGGGCACAAGTGTGTCGGGATTCACAGCCTTGAAATCAAACATCACCACATCGAGGGCATTCGTCTCGGCAATGTGCAAAAGCACTTTGAAGCAGTTTTCTGCCACAAAATCATCGCCATCAACGAAAAACAGATATTGGCCCTGTGCGATGCTCATGCCATTGTTTCGTGCCACCGAAACGCCTGCATTGGTTTGATGCATCACCTTCACTTGTGGGTATTCTTTGGCATAGCGGTCGCATATCTCGCCTGTGGAGTCGGTCGAGCCATCGTCCACGGCAATCACTTCGTAATCTGATTCTGGAATATCCTGATGCACGAGCGAGTCAAAACATCTGCAAAGATAATCTTCCACATTATAGCATGGAACCACTACTGTGAGTTTCTTCATTTTATGCGATACTATGATTGTATTAAAATTTCGCAAAATTAACAATTTATTTTGATTTTCGCCTATTTTTCCAACTAAAAAAAACGAAGATTGCACGAATGGGGATTGCACGAATGGGGCGAACGGGATGGTCGCGAAATTCGTGCAATCTTTTGATTCGTTATGTGCGTGGTGCTATCTCCAGAGGTAGGTAGAGAGGCTTTCTTTACCTAAGTAGAATGCCTTCACCTTAATCAGTTTGGCGGAGTCGGGCACCGCTACTGGGGCTGTCCAGACTGGCGAACTTGCCGTTGGTTCTGAGCCGTCGAGGGTGTAGCACACCTTTTCGCCCGGATATTGGGTGTTGACGAGCAATTTTCCGTTCTCAACCTTTGCGCCAGGCATACCGATGCGGAAGTTGAAGCCCAGCATATTCAACACGCCTAATTCCTTCCCCACCTTAGCATTATAGTTGGCTCTGGCGGCGATGTAGGTTTCGGGCTTTGCATCGTCCCATTCGGGTTTTGCGTCCCAGCCACGAAGTGCCAAACCGAAGATTTTAGGAAGCATATAATATTGCACTTGGTCGAAATCGCGAATGGTTTCCGACCAAAGTTGACCTTGCACACCGATAATGTTTTCGGGCTTTTGAAGTTGAGTTTTGCCTTCGCCTGACTTCAACACATCGAGTGCCACGCCATTGTAGTCGTATCTTTCTGAGCGATACACATCGTAGGGCTGTGCAAACCAAGAAGCGTATTCATCGCAAACGCCCCCCATTTCCCCTATCTACCTCACTATCATGTCACAAGAAAACGCATCATCAAGCACCCGACGCGACCTAAAATATTAAATAATGTTAATTTTTGCTCTATAATAGCATTTATCCACAAAATGTGTTACCCCCTCAAAAAAAAGATGTAACTTTAAGCACTCCTAAACAAAAAAATGACCATACTCATAACGGGGGCTTTCTTTTTTGTTTTCCGTTATCCTATTTATTTACCATTATCCTTTGTTTATTAACAAATAAAAATTATTATTTTATGAAAAATTATTTTTTGAGATGCGTTTCAGTACTAGCGTTATTTATTTCATGCCAGTCAAGTTTGCGCGCTCAGAAAACAGTGACACCACAAATGGCTATTGATGTAGCAAAACAACTTAACAGCAACAGTGAATATTTGTACTATTATGGTAAGGTGCCAAGAGTAATTAATGATGCTTGTGGTTGCCACGTTACCCCAACGGCTTTCAGCTCTAATCCATGGTTAGAAACTCAAGACTCTTTGTGGGTGGTCTTCATAGACCAAAATCCCATGAGCAATTGGGAACATGATTGTACTTTTGTGTATATTCCTGTAAACGTTACTGATTTATTAGATATTCCATCTTTCTCTGTCAAAGGAAATAGGCCACCGCGACATAATATTGTCGACCTTGTCCCATGGGGCAAAAATGGAGAAGGGGTAAACTATATTACCAATACTCCTGAATATGTTTTTGCCAAAGAAAAAAAACATCGGCAATCCAACTATAATGATGATGATTTTTTCCGAGGAACAAAAGAAGGCAACAAAACTTATGTGGCTATGGTCAACTGCATCCAAAGAGGGTATGACAATTACATCACATATTTCAATGATATGAAGTATCTTTATGATGTGCTATCAAAAAAATATGGTGTCCCATATTACAATTTCTATATCTTCATGAAAAGTTCGGTCACAGCAAACGGCGAAGATTATTACAACATACCACAAGGCTCTTTTAGTTATATGAATGAGTCTTCTTGCGGAGATTCTCCTACGAAGAAAAATTTTATAGCATATTTAAGAGAGCAACAAGTAATTCCTTCAGAATGTCATTTGCTTCTATATTTCGACGGTCATGGAGGCTATGACGAGAAAACGCACCATTACTACGTCGCAATGATGGATGGAGACCTGTATGATTTTGAGTTAAAGCAGCTACTTGATTCTATTCCTGCAAAATACCAAACAATCGTAATGCAAAATTGCTATTCAGGAGGGTTTATTAATGAGCTTAAAGCTCCAGGACGAACCATTATCACAGCCTGCGCTGCAGATGAGTGTTCTGAGTCATTCTTAGTCAAACGTTGGGGCGACATTTTTAAAATGAAGAATGCTTATAATGTATTCTCTCATATGTGGACATCTGCGCTCAATGGAGAAAGGCTCGACTTTGAGTATGACAACACTGCAAACTACATAGAAGGGTCTACACCAAGGCCCGTTAATGCTGATCTCGATAGAAATGGAAGGGTGTCATTGGAAGAAACATTTATCAGTACCACACAGAATGCAGAAGCGTATTTTCAAATGGAAAAAGAAAAAGGCTTTAGGAAAAACAGTAATTGGGAACAAGCCCAATATTGTTCCAATCCTGTAACAATTGGAGAAGACTTATCGTTTAATCATATTCCTGATACAGTTTCTCTTTTTGTAAGAGATAATATTGAAGATACAGGGAAAGAAGCAAATACTACGACGAAAGTGTATTGGAATAGCCCTGATTTATGGACGTCCACTTCTGGGACTTTGACGGATACAGAATTAAATAGTCTAGAGTCTGTCATTGAACCCATAACCTCCCGGAACGAGACTCTCTACACTTATGTTCGAGTAACAAATAGGGGGATTTGTGACTATGAGGGGCATGGTAAATATCTACATTTGATGTGGTCACAGCCTGCCTTAAACCAAACGCCAGCTATATGGATTGGCAAAGACAATGAAACATTTGGCGGAGTTGCAGCATCAATTGAAATCACTCAACCTATTCCCGTTGGAGAGTCTTGCATCGAAGTAATCCCATGGCAATTACCTGATGCAATATATAGCACAGGAATAGAACAGAACTGCAGTTTCTGCTTTAGCTTACTCACACATATTTCAGACTCTGCACATATAAACATATCCGAAATATCTGATAGCACTGATTTGACACAAACTCCGGTGTTACAATTTCGGGATATGGCTCAAAAGTGTTTTCAATTTTACAATCCAAATGGTGGACAGATTGATGCAAAATCATCGGTTACGGAATTTGTAATAATGCCCTCTTTACCAAGTAAGCAATTAACCGTTGCTACAGTCAATGATGGGGATGATTTAGATGACTTCGTTGAAAATAAAGAGTTTCTTTTCAAGACAAAAAACGAAATTGGAATATCAACTTTACGACTCCCTGCTTCAGAAAAACAAAATGTGACATTGGTTCGTAGGAATATGACAAATACTACTTGTTCAAATGAATCTGCAAATGTTGTACATATCACATTGATGAACGATAAAAACAAGTTGGTTGGAGGCATGTCATTAATTTGCCAAAAAGAATACAATGAAAATATTGCCCAGAAATCTGTAGGATTAAAAATTAAATCTATTGAAAATCCGTCAAACGGCATCATTAAAATTCTTCTGACAGCGGAAGTCCCAACCAAGTCAAAGTTAGTAATAACATCTACAATGACCCCATTGTTAAAAACCAAAATTGCAATTGAAGAGAAAACTCAGAATTTCACGGCAGGCATAGGCAATATCCCTAATGGCCCATGTGTCGTATCTCTTATGGTTGATGGAGCTTTAGTTGACTCAAAACAAGTGATTATAAAATAAACAATCAATTTCTTTATTAACTAATAAAAAAATAAGTTATGGAAAAAATTATGTTTTTTATGGCTGCGATGGTGGCGTATAGCAGTGCATCCGCAGAATATGAATACATGCCCCTTGTGCAAGAAGGTAAAGTGTGGGAGTATCAAGCACGTGATAACGGCAACCAGTCCGACAATGTTTGCATGATGGAGTTTAGAGGCGACACGCTGATCAACGATACTACTTTCAAAAAACTATACTTCTACGACACAAAGACCCTTACATCGCCGCAATGGCCACTGGCTTACATGTGTGAAATTGACAAAAAAGTGTATGCGCGAATCAACGACGCCATGTGTGAAGCACTTCAAAAGGGTCCATACAATGTGTACTCAATCATGGGGGACTATAGTGAAACCGTATTGCTATATGACATCAACAACATGGCAAAACAGCAGTTTGCAGGAATGCCGTCATCTGTCACCCCTGCTATAACGCAAGTGGAAATAGATGGGTATATGCGCAACAAAGGCGTATGGAAAAGCGACGACGGCAGTACCACGGTAGAGCTAATAGAGGGAATTGGCCCCAATTCGTCGGTAATGACTTTAATAAAACCAGACATTTACTTGAAATATGTAAATGGATTGACCAATCTTCGTGGGTTGAAATGTGTGAAAAACAGCCGTGGCGAAATTATTTTCAAAGGTTGCGCCTATAAAGAAGATGGAGGATCAACAGGCGTTACGGAAATCACCTCTGTAAGCGGCAACACCGACAAAAACATCTACTCCATCGATGGACGCGTGGTAAAAACCAACGCTGACGGAACTGAAGGTCTAAGCCAAGGCATTTACATCTATCAAGGCAAAAAAATAGTGGTGAAATAATATTTCCCTCTATGTGAGAAAAAGATGAGGAGGCGTGTCATATTGTGAATTTGACACGCCTCCTTATGAGTTAATGAACTAAGGTTTATCTCCAGAGGTAGGTGGAGAGGCTCTCCTTGCCTAAGTAGAATGCCTTCACCTTAATCAGTTTGGCGGAGTCGGGCACCGCTACTGGGGCTGTCCAGACTGGCGAACTTGCCGTTGGTTCTGAGCCGTCGAGGGTGTAGCACACCTTTTCGCCCGGATATTGGGTGTTGACGAGCAATTTTCCGTTCTCAACCTTTGCGCCAGGCATACCGATGCGGAAGTTGAAGCCCAGCATATTCAACACGCCTAATTCCTTCCCCACCTTAGCATTATAGTTGGCTCTGGCGGCGATGTAGGTTTCGGGCTTTGCATCGTCCCATTCGGGTTTTGCGTCCCAGCCACGAAGTGCCAAACCGAAGATTTTAGGAAGCATATAGTATTGCACCTGGTCGAAATCGCGAATGGTTTCTGACCAAAGTTGACCTTGCACACCGATAATGTTTTCGGGCTTTTGAAGTGGCGTTTTGCCTTCGGCTGATTTCAGCACGTCGAGGGCAACGCCATTGTAATCGTATCTTTCTGAGCGATACACATCGTAGGGTTGTGCAAACCAAGAAGCGTATTCATCGCAATAACCACCCCAGTGCAATCCCTTGTCGTACTGATGCCAAGTGTAAGCCATATCCACATAGAAGTTGGTCACATTCGAGAGAATGGTGGGATAGCCCGCATTTGCCAAGCGGTAAGGAATGTTGGCACGGCTGCCCACGGTGCTCCATGCGTTCACCATCGCAAAACGTGGTGCCACGGTGGCATTGTGGCTGTCGGGGTGGTCGAGTCCCACTTCCTGCCAACCGCCAGCCTTGATGCCTTTTTGAGCGAGGTGCTCGGTGACACGACTAATGAAATATTCGCTCACTTCGTGGGCATCTTTCAAACCTTTCGCCTTCATCAGGGCTTGAATGTCGGGCGAAGCGTCCCAAGAGCCTTTTGGCACCTCATCACCACCAAGATGCACGATGTCGAGTTTCAAACCTGCATCTTTCCACATCTTCTCAAGTTCGTCAACCACCTTATATAAAAAGTTGAACACGCCCTCATGTGCCACGTTGAGCACATTGTCGTGATATGATTGGGCTGAGGTGTAAACGCTCTTGTCGTTATCGTCCCACATCTTGTATTGCTCCGCCATTGCCATATCGGTGGCTGCATACTTATTGTAACGAGCCTTCATTGCCACGAGTGCGGCACGGGCATGGGCAGGGGTTTCGATTTCAGGAATCACCTTCACACCTTTCGACTTCGCATATTTCAGCAGTTCAATCATCTGTTGGCGAGTGTAGTAGCCGTTGGAACTTTGGCTAAGGTCGTCGGGATTGCCATTGCCGTCGAAGATTGGGGCAATGTATTCGTTTTCGTCAAAGGTGCAGCCACGGCGCGATGCCACTTCGGTCAACTCTGGCAGTCCGGGGATTTCCACACGCCAAGCCTCATCGTCGCAGAAGTGGAAGTGAAGCACATTCAACTTATAGTAAGCCAGCAAATCAATCACTCGCTTCATATTCTCGAAAGTGGTGAAATTTCTCGACACATCGAGCATGAAACCACGATATCCGAAGTCGGGGCTATCCTTCACCACGGCATTTTCCAAGCGGTTTGCCTTGCTGTGGTCGAGGGCGGAAATCAGGGTTTTCACACCATTCATGCAGCCTTGCTCCGAGCCAGCGGTAATCAGCACCTTGCCATCTGCTACCACCATTTCGTAAGCCTCGCCCGACAGTTTTTTATCAGCCGTCAGCGTGATAGTGGTGGAGGTGTTGCCTGTGGCATACACACCACGCTTTTTCAGTTCATCGAGCATAAAGCGGCGCGCATCGCCAAACTTGCCACCCTTCACAGCCACCACATTGCCAATGGAAGTGTGTCCGCCAGTCAGCGTCACGCTTTTTGGTGTTGGGAAAATGTCGTAGCAGTGGGCAGGTGCTTGCGCATCTTGCAGCGTTTGGTTAAAGGCATACATTCTGTTGCCATCGGGATAGTCGTTGGGGCGACTTTGGAATTGTTCGGGATTGTCGAGCGGAGCGATAGCAATTTTCACGCCAATAGGCTTTTTAGTGTCGCCATTCATCACCACATGTCCACCCATAGGCACATAACAGATATTCACCATCGTGCCACGCATCAGCATATCCACCACCATCGAATCGCCCGGAGCGAGCGTGTGGTAGCGGTCGTTGGGCGTAACCTGATAGTAGGTGGTGCTCACCTCCTTAATGTCAACAGGCAACTGGTCGCTCAATTTCAGGCGACGCGAAAACTGGTTGAAATAGAATTGCCAATTCTTTTCAAGTGGTGATTGGCTCACATTCTTAATCACAAAGCGCGAACTGTAATAGCCCTTTTCAGCGCCATTACGCCCCATTTCCCATCGCACGGCGATAGGGGCTTGCTGTGCCAATGCGGTCAAAGCCACCGCAGTGGAAGCCACAATCGAAAGCATCTTTTTCATATCAAAATAATTGTTTTTTATATGTCAATGGTCAATAGCCTTATATCGGCTAAATGCAGAGAAATCAGAATGTAGAGAAATCAAATTACAGAAAAACGGTATCGTCTTAACTTCTTAACTTCTTAACTCCTTAACTTCTAAAAATCTAACCTCTCCACAATATGGTCGAGAAGATTGTCGCAAGCGTCTTCGAGCAAGTCGAGCACCAGTTCAAAGCCTTCTGCGCCCTCGTAATAGGGGTCGGGCACATAATCGTAGTGCGGAAAACGGCGAATGTAACGCCCCATCATATCGATTTTTGCCACCTCGTCGGGCGTGGCAGCCATCATGCGGAGGTCGCTCACATTGCCAGCGTCCATACCCACTATCAGGTCGAAATCATCGAAATCGCTGCCCGTCACCCTGCGTGCACGGTGCGTGAGGTCGTAGCCACGCTTGCGTGCCGCCCTGCGCATTCGCGGGTCGGGCAAATCGCCGGCATGGCCGCCGTAGGTGCCAGCCGAGTCCACCTCTATCAGGTGGCTCAACCCACGCTGCTCAATCAGGTGCTCCATCACATGATGTGCCGATGGCGACCGGCAAATGTTGCCCAAACACACCATCAGCACCCTAAACTTACTTTCAGTATCGTTATGCACATCAAATTTCTTCATCACCACAAAGATAATGAAAAACTTTAATACTCCAATCCTGCCACTAATTAGAGCTTGCTTATATCACTTCCCCTTTCCAAAGTGATGTGAGAAATTCCATAGCAGGGACAACAGAAACCCCATTAAGAGTCCGTCTATACTTATCGAATGTCACCATATACAACTTCGCTTCAGGATAATCCTCACTAAACGCCTTCAAACCCTTAGTGTGACGCGACTTAGCTTCTTCTACAGCCTTTATTTCAATCGCCACACGTCCGTCACCAACAACTGCATCGACCTCATAACCCGTAGCCGTGCGCCAATATGACAACTGTTCACACAAATGATTATATCCAATATAGGCTATCAACTCTTGAATTATAAAGTGTTCGAATGCGTGCCCGAATGCATCTGTACCCAGTGCCATATTTGACCTGCGAAGCAAATAGTTGGTGATACCCACATCAAAAAAATAAAACTTTGGAGCGGCAATGGCTCTACGCTTCTTTGATGATGTAAAACCAGGGATTAAATAGCCCACAAGTGTGTCTTGAAGTATGGCGAAATACTCTTTCACGGTGCGGTGGTCAATTCCACAATCTTGAGCCACATTCTTATACACCAAAACTTCCCCATCACATTGAGCAGCAACCTCTAAAAAGCGAGCGAATGTTGAAAGGTTTCTCGCCAAGGCTTCTTCACGAATTTCCTCATTAAGATACACGCCAATATACCCCCTAAGCCTCTGTGTGGGAATTGAAACTGCGTAATGACGTGGTATCATACCATTATTGACAGCACGCATAATATCAAAATCAGGTATCTCCGCACTCACTAACGGAAACATTTGCTCAAGCGAAGCACGTCCGCCAAGCAAGTTGGTGCCCACACGCTTCAACTTGCGAGCACTTGAGCCACTGAGCACAAATTGAATGCCCTTTCTTTGAATCAGATAGTGCACTTCGTCTAACAACAAAGGAAGTTTTTGTATTTCATCAATCACAACGATATCGCCCTCTCCAAACCCATCAAGCTCTTGAGAAAGAAGTTCTGGATTACGCAACAATCGTTCAAACTCCGTCGGCCTCAACAAATCATAGTATCTACAATTCGGATATTCTGTTGTGAGCCAAGTAGTTTTTCCTGTTTGACGAGCTCCCCAAAGGAAATAACTATCACCATTTTCTTGTTCAATTTTTAGTTTACGTTTATACATGCCATTGTCATTATTTCATGATAAAATTACAAATTATGTCACAAATATAGAGTATTTTTTTGTGACAACCAAATCATTCCCAGTAAATTTCGCATTTCTTTATTTCAACTTTTTCACTATAGCCATTTTTTCAAAGAATAGACTGACGGTATATTTTTTGTTACTAAAGGCAATACTCTTTTTTGGGGAAGCAAAAGGGGGTTATTGAAGTTTTATTTGGTGGAGTGGTGAAATGGTAGTAATTTTGCACTTGGTTCAGTAATTTGAAACAAAAGACTCATTATTATATATGTTTGAAAATTTATCCGAGAAACTCGAAAGATCGTTTAAGGTTCTGAGAGGTCAAGGCAAGATTTCGGAAATCAATGTTGCCGAGACAATGAAAGAAGTGCGTCGCGCACTTGTTGATGCCGACGTAAACTATAAGGTGGCTAAAGACTTCACCAACCGTGTGAAGAACGAAGCCCTCGGCCGAAATGTGATCAACGCATTGAAGCCAAACGAACTGATGGTGAAAATCGTTCACGAAGAGCTGGTGAAGCTCATGGGTGGCGAAGAAGCACCATTCAACCTCGACGGCAAGCCAGCAGTGGTGCTGATGTCGGGTCTGCAAGGTTCGGGTAAGACCACTTTCGCTTCCAAACTCGCCAACAAGCTCAAGCAGGAAAAAAACAAGAAGCCTCTGCTTGTGGCGTGCGACGTTTACCGCCCTGCCGCTATCGAGCAGTTGAAGGTGAATGGCGAAAAGGTGAATGTGCCTGTGTATAGCGAGCCCGAGAGCAAAGATCCTGTAAGCATCGCTCTCCACGGTATTCAACACGCCAAGGCGAATGGCAACGATGTGGTGATTGTCGATACCGCTGGTCGTCTCGCCGTAGATGAGCAGATGATGGCTGAAATTGAAGCTATCAAGAAGGCTATCAATCCTACCGAAACGCTCTTCGTGGTCGATTCAATGACCGGTCAAGATGCGGTGAACACCGCCAAGGCATTTAACGACCGCATCAACTTCGACGGCGTGGTGCTCACCAAACTCGATGGTGATACCCGTGGTGGTGCAGCCCTCTCTATCCGTGCGGTGGTCGACAAGCCTATCAAATTCGTGAGCACCGGTGAAGGCGTGGACAAGAACACGCTCGACCCATTCCGCCCTGCCGGTATGGCAGACCGTATCTTGGGCATGGGTGATATCGTGAGTTTCGTTGACCGTATGCAACAGCAATACGACGAAAACGAGGCAAAGAAACTCGAAGCCAAGCTGCGCAAAAACACATTCAACTTCAACGACTTCAAGAACCAAATCGCCAGCATCAAGAAGATGGGTAACCTGAAAGACCTCGCTTCCATGATTCCAGGCGTGGGCAAGGCACTGAAAGACGTTGACATCAAAGACGACGCGTTTAAGAGCATCGAGGCTATTATCGACTCAATGACACCATACGAGCGCGAGCACCCCGAAGTGCTGCTCTCCGGTCGCGACAGCGGCCACCGTCGCAAGCGCCTCGCTTTGGGCTCTGGCACCAAGATTGAGGAAGTGAACCGCCTGCTGAAGCAATTCGACGCCACTCGCAAGATGATGCACTCCGTAGCCACTAAAAATCCGATGCAAATGCTCAAGGGCATGCGCCGCAAATAATACAACGAACTGACATGAAGGGCTTCTCGCTTCCCAACACGAGACGCCCTTCAGTTCTATATAAGAATACATAACTTTTTGTAATCACGACGGTAAGAAGTTAAGAACCCACGACGCGGAGGGAGTTACGGCGACACAGTGCTCGCCTCAAGCCCCATAACCGACATCCAAATTCTAACCTCTCACCATATACATTAATATTAATCTCTTAACCAACCAGGGAAATTTTTTATGGTAATTATCGACGGTAAAGAAACGGCAATGGAAATCAAGCAAGAAATTGCCAAAGAAGTAAAGCGAATGATGGCTGCTGGCGAAAAGCAACCTCATCTGGCTGCCATTCTTGTGGGCCACGACGGAGGTAGCGAAACCTATGTAGCCAACAAAGTGAAGGCTTGCGACGAATGTGGATTCAAATCCACACTTATTCGTTTTGAAGACGACGTTACAGAAGACGAACTGCTCCAAGCCATCGACAAGCTTAACCACAACGATGATGTGGACGGCTTCATCGTGCAACTCCCTCTGCCACGCCACATCGACGAGCAAAAAGTGATTGAGGCCATCGACTACAAGAAAGACGTTGACGGTTTCCACCCCATTAATGTGGGCCGCATGTCAATCGGATTGCCTTGCTTCCGTTCCGCCACTCCACAAGGCATTTTGGCACTGCTCGAACGCTACGGTATCGAAACCAGCGGCAAGCACTGCGTGGTGCTGGGCAGAAGCAACATCGTGGGCAAACCAGTAGCGCAAATGCTGCTCCAGAAAGACAATCCGGGCAACTGCACCGTGACCGTGTGCCACAGCGCCACTGAAGACCTGCCACGCCAATGCCGCCGTGCCGACATTCTTATCGCCGCTATCGGTCAACCTCATTTCGTGAAGGCCGACATGGTGAAAAAGGGTGCCGTGGTGATTGATGTGGGCACCACTCGCCTGCCATCCACCCAAACCAAGAGCGGATTCAAACTCTACGGCGATGTGGATTTCGACGAAGTGGCTCCACTTTGCAGCTTCATCACCCCAGTTCCAGGCGGCGTAGGTCCGATGACCATCTGCGCACTGATGAAGAACACCCTGCTCGCTGCACAGCACAAAATATATCAAAAATAAGCGACACATCACCCCCCATACCGAGGTGCACCCCCACACACGGAGGTGCGCCTCTTTTCTCCAAGCCACGCTCATAGGCACCCAAAAGGCATGTCCTACGCTATAGCGTTATCCTCCACTTTATCGTTTAGGTATCGGAAATGGCACTATGGAATGATCTTTTGCGAAAGGATTGCTTTTGTTTCGGCTTTGTAAATCTTTCAAAACAAAAGCATTAAACTCGGTTTTCGCACCTTTCCGAAAGACGAAAAATTAAAAAGGAAAAATAAATAACATTTTTTAACACTGTAAATAGTTTGTACTTCTGCAACTTTTCATAAATTTGCGAATGAGAAAACTAAGTATTCGTTAAAGACAGCCTTATGCTATCTTTTTGCTATTAAACCTCAATAGCTAATGACCAATATTCAGTGTTTTCTAATTGATATGAAAAAAACTTTACTTAACTATTATAAAACGGTTAATTAATTTTTTAAAACTAATATTTATTTACAACCCCTTAAAAAACTATTTATGGAACAGTACATTCTCGCACTTGACCAAGGTACAACCAGTTCAAGAGCTATCGTATTCGACCACGATGGCAAGATTTGTTCAGTAGCCCAAAAAGAATTCACCCAAATTTTCCCTCAACCAGGATGGGTAGAACACAACCCTCATGAAATTTGGAGTTCACAAGCAGCTGTAATCGCAGAAGCTATCACCAAAATCGACATCAACGGCAAGAACATCGCAGGTATTGGTATCACTAACCAACGTGAAACCACTATCGTGTGGAACATCGACACTGGTGAACCTATCTACAACGCAATCGTTTGGCAAGACCGCCGTACCGCAGAATACTGCGACACACTCAAGGCTAAAGGTCTCGTTGACAAGATTCGTGAAAAAACTGGTTTAATTATCGACGCTTACTTCAGCGGCACAAAAATCAAATGGATTCTCGACAACGTGGAAGGCGCTCGCGAACTCGCAGCTCAAGGCAAGCTCCGCTTCGGTAACGTTGACTCTTGGTTGGTATGGCAGCTCACAAAGGGCGATGTTCACGTAACCGACGTGACCAACGCATCTCGCACCATGCTCTTCAACATCAACGACTTAAAGTGGGACGAAGAACTTCTCGATTTGCTCGACATTCCAGCAAGCATGCTTCCTGAAGTGAAGTCAAGTTCAGAGGTTTACGGTCACACCAAGACCACTATCTTCGCTCACGAAGTGCCCATCAGCGGTATCGCTGGCGACCAACAGGCAGCTCTCTTCGGTCAAATGTGTACCGAACCAGGTGCTATCAAGAACACTTACGGCACTGGCTGCTTCGTAATGCTCAACACTGGCGACAAGCCTGTAATGTCGAAAAACAACCTTCTCACCACTATCGCTTGGAAGATTGGCGACACTGTGAACTACGCTCTCGAAGGCTCTATCTATGTGGGTGGTTCAGTGGTTCAATGGCTCCGCGACGGTCTTGGCATCATCAAGAGCTCAAGCGAAGTTGAAGAATTGGCTTCTCAAGTTCCAAGCAGCGAAGGCGTTTACTTCGTGCCTGCACTCACTGGTTTGGCTGCTCCTTACTGGGACGCTTACGCTCGTGGCACCATCGTAGGTATCACTCGTGGCACTACCGCTGCTCACATCGCTCGCGCAGCTCTCGACGGTATCGCATTCCAGACTATGGACATCGCTAAGGCTATGTCAAAAGACCTTGGCGCTCCTCTCACCGAACTTAAAGTTGACGGTGGCGCATCTCGCAACAACTTGCTCATGCAATATCAAGCCGACCTGATTGGCGTAAACGTGGTTCGTCCTAAGATCACCGAAACCACCGCTCTCGGTGCTGCTTACCTCGCTGGTTTGGCAGTAGGTTACTGGAAAAACCTCGACGAAGTGAAGAAGCAATGGCAAATGGAACGCACCTTCGAACCTAAGGCCTCAGAAGAAGTGGAAGAAGCAAAGAAGGGTTGGGCAGATGCTATGAGCCGTACACTCTCTAAAAAATAATAAATCAACTCTCTACTCCTTGTGGGCAAGCTTAACAGCCCACAAGGGTTTTCTCACCATTTATCTTAATAGCTAATTACAATTCCCTAAACATTTTTATTATGGACGCATTATTAGAAAAAAGTATACTCGAATTTATTGGTACATTCGTTCTTGTTCTCTTCGGCGACGGCGTATGCTGCGCATGTTCTCTCAACAAATCTAAAGCACAGGGTGCTGGCTGGGTAGTGATCACTCTCGGTTGGGGTCTCGCTGTGATGATGGGTGCAATGGTTGCTGGTCCTTCAGGTGGCCACATCAACCCTGCTGTGACTATCGGTTTGGCTGTAGCTGGCAAATTCCCATGGGCTGGTGTAGCTGGTTACGTTGTAGCTCAAATGCTCGGCGGTTTGCTCGGTGCTATCTGCGTTTACATTTTCTACAAAGACCACTTCGATGCTACTGACGACAAGGCCACTAAGCTTGGCGTGTTCTGTACAGCTCCTGCAATCAAGAACACCCCAATCAACTTCTTCGGTGAGTTCTTGGCTACCTTCATGTTGATGCTCGCTATCCTCGTTATCGCTTGCTTCGGCGGTGGTGCTGACGGTATGGGTCTTCTCCCAATCACTTGGGTTATCACAGCTCTCGGTATGTCACTCGGTGCAACCACTGGTTACGCTATGAATGCTGCTCGTGACCTCTCTCCACGTATCGCTCACGCTATCCTTCCTATCAAGGACAAAGGTAGCAGCGACTGGGGTTACAGCTGGATTCCTGTAGTGGCTCCTATCGCAGGTGCTATCTGCGCTGCTCTCTTCTATGGTGCTATCGCATTCTGCTATACAGTGTAATTTTTCAGTTATTCATTAATTTAATTAATCACATAACCTAACATTTATTTTATGAAAAAAATTCTTTTATCACTCATTTGCGGTATCGCAGCATTGGGTGCAAGCGCACAAATCCACTTCAACGCAGGTCTTGAAACCTCACACCTCTGGCGTGGTTTGGAAGTATCATCTGGCGTTGACGTAACAAGCCAATTCACCTTTAGCGATAAGGCTAACCACTTCAACATCGGTTTCTGGGGCGGTATGCAAATCAATAAGGACAAATACAAAGAATTCGACTATTTCGCTTCTTACAGCATCGGTGGCTTCACCGTAGCTTTGTGGGACATTTGGAACTTTACAGATGCTGAAGGCGATGCAGCAAAGATTTTCAACTACAACTGCCGCACCACAAGCCACTTCTTTGATTTGAGCTTCCAATACAACTTTGGTGAAAAAGTGCCTCTGACTCTCTACTGGTCAACCATCATCGGTGGTAAGGACCGTGGCAACGCTGATGGCCAAGCAATGGACACTCAACGCTACTCTACTTTCGTTCAGGCATCTTACAAGGTGTATGAAGACGACAAGTTCGTAGTTACTCCTTCTGTAGGTGGCAACTTCGCTTTCAAGCCAACAATGAACGACGAAGGCAAAAAGCGTGAAACTTTCTACGGCAACGAAGGTGGTATCAACGATGTTCGCCTAAACGTAACTTACAAGCTGAAAGTTGGCAACCACGAAATGCCTATCACTGGTACTGCAATGTGGAACCCACAAGCTAACAGAGGTTACTACGGCGTGGCTATCAACTTGCTCACCCTCTAATCTCTCTGACCAAAAGAAAGCTTAGTTAGTAAAATATATTTCTTCTGTGCCGCAATCACCCGCATTGCGGCACAGTTTATTTTACCCCCCACCCCCACCCCCACAACGATAACGATAACGCCATAACGCCATAACGCCATAACGCCATAACGCCATATAAATTTGACACCACAGGCATCGGAGATGCCGTATCATGCGAAACACCATGCAAGCGAAAATCGCAGAGCGATTGAGCGCAGCTTGGTGATAAGGAACATGGCTGGTTCGAGCCTCGGAGAGGGTCGGTTATGATTGTGGAGATGGAGAGATTCATTATGGGCATCGCTCGCTTCCCAGATAACCCACTCACTATGAGCACATTCTCCAACCACGGCGGCAATAACGGAAAAATTTGAGAAAAATTGTGTGGAAAAATTGTTTTTTATATTTTTTCTTTATAATTTTGTCTTTGATATGAAGAAGATACTCGCAATATTGCTTATTATGGTCGCTTGTGGCGCGGATGGCACTTGGGCAGCCCCTGAGCCAGTGCCTGCTGTGGCTGAAAGTGTTGCAAATGTAGCTTCTGTCAAAGGCGGAGTAGGAGTAATCTATTTCGCAGCAGGCAGCAACGATGCCACTTTCAACATCTACGCCATTACGGGCCAACTGATCAAATCGGTGAAGGTAAACGCCGATAGCCATGTGACTATCGAAATGCCTAAGGGCTTCTACATCGTGCGCTACAAGAATCAGTGGTCGCGCAAGGTGGTGGTGAAGTAGAGCATATAACCGCCTCACCGCCCAAGAGCACCAAGCTATCATTACGCCTAAGCCCATAGCGGAAAGGTGGCGTGATAGCCTTTTATTTTTTAAGATAATCTTTAAGCAAGTCACCCTTATTTCACACAACCAATGCTTTTAGCCGAACTGTTTCCCTACGCAAATGCCGTGTTCTACGTGTTCACCGCGCTATACATCATCACCGCTATCGGCTGCATTATAGTGGTGGTGTCGGAGAACCGCAACCCTGTGCGCTCGCTGGCGTGGGTCACCGTGCTGCTGTTGCTGCCGGTGGTGGGCATTCTTGTGTATCTGTTCTTCGGCAGGAGTTTGAAGAGTGTGATGATGATTTCGCGCAACAATCGCATGAAACGCAGTGGTCAGGCTTCGCTCAACACCCCCGAATCCTCCAACTTCAGCCTTTCTGAATCGAGTCTGCAAATCATCAACCTGGTCAATTCCCTTGGCGAACCACACTTCTTCAAAACCAACCAAGTGGACATCTTCACCGAGGGCGAAGCAAAGTTCAGTCAACTGAAAGCCGACTTGCTCGCGGCAAAAAAATACATCAATTTCCAATACTACATCTTCTCTGCCGACACCATAGGCAAGGAACTGGCGGAAATCCTCATTCAAAAAGCCCACGAGGGCGTGAAGGTGAGGGTAATCTACGACCATGTGGGCTCGTGGAGCATCGCCTCGTCGTTTTTCAAGCATTTGCGTGAGGAGGGCGTGGAGGCTTATCCGTTCTTGAAGGTGACTTTCCCACAACTTGCCAACAGGCTCAACTGGCGCAACCACCGCAAAGTGGTGGTGATTGATGGCGAAGTGGGCTACATCGGGGGTATGAACATTGCCGACCGCTATGTGACTGGCGAAAAGGGCTACAAGGCATGGCGCGACACGCATTTGCGCATCGTGGGCGATGCCGTGAAGGGCTTGCAATTCTCGTTTGCCATCGACTGGAACTTCATGAAGCGAATGTTGCTCGACCAGCCTTGCACCTCCACTCTCACGCCAAAAGCCGAGACGGTGGGTATGCAAATCGTGATTAGCGGCCCTACACAGCCTCTCAACGCCATGTCGATGGTGCTGCTGCGCGCCATTTCGCAAGCGCAAAAGTGCATCTATATCCAGACGCCCTATTTCCTGCCCGAAGAGAGCATGAAGTCGGCGCTTCAGGCCGCGGCGCTTTCGGGCGTGGATGTGCGAATCATGATACCTCTTTATCCCGACAGCAAGATTTTGAAATATTCGTCGCTCTCCTATGTGAAAGAGTGCTTGGCTGCCGACATCAAGGTGCTGCTCTACACCGAGCGAATGCTTCATGCCAAGTGCGTGATTATCGACGATGAATTTGTGACCACAGGCTCCACCAACTTCGACTTCCGCAGCCTTGAACACAATTTCGAGTGCAATGCGCTCATCTACAGCAAATCGTTCTGCACCAAGATGAAGGCGATTTTCCTCGCCGACTCCAAACAAAGTTGCGAGGAAATGACGCTTGAGGAATGGGTGAAACGCCCATTGAGCCAGCGCGCGCTCGAATCCTCATCGCGCCTGCTCGGTCCAGTGCTTTAACCGAATAAATACACTTATAATGATAACTTTCCCCAACGCTAAAATCAATCTCGGTCTCAACATTGTGAGCCGTAGGCCCGATGGCTATCATAATATCGAAACTGTGTTCTACCCCATTCCACTCACCGATTCGCTGGAGATAGTGCCAGCCGAGGGCTCCGAATCCACGCTCACATGCTATGGCAGAGTGGTGGACTGCCCCACCGAAAAGAATTTGGTGATGAAGGCCTATAGAATGATGGAAAAGGAGTTCGGTCTGCCACCTGTGGATATTTATCTGGTGAAGCATATCCCCGACGGTGCCGGTCTGGGTGGCGGTTCAAGCGACGCATCATTCTGTATGAAGATGCTCAACGACATGTTTGAACTTGGTTGCACCGACGAGCAGTTGGCAAAAATGGCATCAAAAATCGGTGCCGACTGCCCGTTTTTCATTCACAACAAGCCCATGATGGCTACTGGCATTGGCGATGAGTTCACGCCCACCGATGTGTGCCTGAAAGGGAAGCACATGCTGCTCGTGAAGCCCGATGTGTCGGTGCCCACCAAGGCGGCCTATGCGCAAGTCACCCCTGCCCCATCAGCCAAGCCGATTCCCGAAATTCTGTCAGATGGCATGGAGAATTGGCAGAAGGAGTTGGTCAACGACTTTGAGAAAAGCGTGTTTGCCCAATACCCCTCACTGGCAGAAATCAAGCGCACGCTGCTCGATAGCGGTGCCTCCTATGCGGCGATGTCGGGCTCTGGCTCGTCTATCTTCGGCATCTTCAGTTGTGCCGAAATGGCAGAAAAGACTGCCGACAATTTCAAGGAATATAGTCATTTTGTCATACAGCTGTAATTCCTTCCCATCCATATTGTGCCAACGCAAGTTGGCATTATTTTTGCATATTGTTGATTAATAATTGCTGAGGGCGTGGTTTACATAGTGCGAGCCACGCAATCGCTATTGAATATGACTTGCAATAAAGTCACTACAAATACACATTTATGAAATTGAAATTCAAACGAAATATGAGCAAGAACGAACAAGAGCAGGTTAAAGAAGAAGAATTGCAGCAAGAGGAAACTCAAACCGAGGCACAAAATGCCGAAGTTGAGAGTCAAAATGCTGAAGAAGAGCAATCTGCAAAGGAGGAAACTCCAGAAGACAAGATAGCGGCATTGCAAGCCGAACTCGAAAAGTCGCAAAAGGAATACCTTTTCCTGATGGCAGAGTTCGACAACTACCGCAAGCGCACAGTGAAGGAAAAAGCTGAACTCATCAAGAATGGTGGCGAAAAGGCTATGCTTGGATTGCTTCCTGTGATCGACGACTTTGAACGCGCTATCGACGCAATCGACAAAAGTTCAGATGTGGAAGGCCTGAAAGAGGGCGTCGACCTCATCTACAACAAATTTATGAAATACCTCGAATCACAGCAAGTGAAGCCTATGGAATCAACTGGCACCGACTTTGATGCAGATATTTATGAGGCTGTCACCACTTTCCCTGCTCCCGACGAGAGTATGAAGGGCAAGGTAATCGACACTGTACAAAAGGGTTACACTATTAATGAAAAAGTGCTTCGCCACGCTAAAGTGGTAGTGGGTCAGTAATATACTATTTATTAATTTTTCAGCAAAATGGCAGAAAAAAGAGACTATTATGAAGTGCTTGGCGTTCAGAAGAATGCCACAGATGATGAATTGAAGAAAGCCTACCGTAAGTTGGCTATCAAATATCACCCCGACCGTCAGCAAGGCAAGAGCGACGAGGAAAAGAAAGCCGCCGAGGAGAAATTCAAGGAAGCGGCTGAGGCCTACGACGTGCTGTCGAACAAAGACAAGCGCGCTCGTTACGATCAATTCGGTTTCGCTGGAGCGCAAGGCGGATTCGGCGGTGGTGGTGCTGGTATGTCAATGGACGATATCTTCTCGCAGTTCGGCGACATTTTCGGCGGTTTCGGTTTCGGCGGATTCGGCGGTGGCGGTACGCGTGGCGGCCGTCGCGTGCAGCGTGGTAGCGACCTGCGTGTGCGTGTGCGCCTCAACCTGAAAGATGTGGCTCACGGCGTGGAGAAGAAACTGAAAATTCCTCGCATGGTTTCGTGCAATGCCTGCAACGGCACTGGCGCGAAAAACGGCACCCAACTCGAAACTTGCCCTACATGTCACGGTAGCGGTGTGGAAACCCGTATTCAGCGCACCATTCTCGGCACAATGCAAACCCAGAGCGAGTGTCACACCTGTGGCGGCAAGGGTAAAATCATCAAAGAGCGTTGCCCCGAATGTGGAGGCCAAGGTTTGGTGAAAAAAGACGATGTGATTACCATCAATATTCCTGCTGGTGTGGGCGAAGGCATGACACTCAAAATGAGTGGCAAAGGCAATGAGGCTCCCGGCGGTGGCATTCCTGGCGATTTGCTCATCGTGATTGAGGAGGAGCACGACGACAAACTCCACCGCGACGGCAACGACCTCGTTTACAACCTGATGCTCGACATTCCTACTGCCGTGTTTGGCGGTAAGGTGGAAGTGCCTACCGTTGACGGTCGTGTGCGTGTCACCATCGAGCCTGGCACACAGCCTGGCAAGATTCTTCGCCTCCGTGGCAAGGGTCTGCCATCGCCCGACAGCTACGGCACCGGCGACTTGCTAATCAATGTCACTGTTTACATCCCAGAGCAACTCAGCGCCGACGAACGCAAGGCGTTTGAATCGCTCAAGAATTCTTCAAATATGAAGCCTTCGGAAACCACCAAGAATCGTATCTTTGACCGTTTCCGCCGCTTCTTCGAAAACTAAAATTAAGCAACATACATAAGCCCCTGTGCGAATTAATCCGACAGGGGCTTATTTGTTTACTACAAAATATTATGCGTAAAAACAACCACCGCCCCACTCCTGCTGGCAATGTGCCACACGTTGATGCAAAATACACCCAGTTTCTCTCGCGAGAAGAAATGCCGCTGCTTGAATTTGTGATGAAAAAACTCGACGGCATCAGTCGCAGCAAGGCGAAAGCCATCCTTGCTGGTGGAGGCGTATTGGTTGACAAGGTGACGCAAACCCGACACGACTTTATCGTACACCCCGACTCGCTGGTGGAAATCAGCAAGCACCCCGGCACCACACGCACACGCTTCGATTTTAGCCAGTATTTCAGCGTGGTATATGAAGATGCCGATGTGATAGTGGTTGACAAGGCCGACGAGGTGCTTTCGATGGGTGTTGGGCGCAACAGCCTCAACATGAAAGACTTGCTCGACCGCTATTTTGTGGAAACGCGCCAGCGTTGCCACGCACATGTGGTGCACCGCCTCGACACGCGCACCTCCGGACTGATGGTGTATGCCAAGAGCACCGAAGTGCAGCAAATGATGATTGCCGACTGGCACAGTACCGTAATCGACCGCCGCTATGTGGCAGTGGTTGAAGGCACTATGCCAAAAGAGGAAGGACATGTGGAAAGTTGGTTGAAAGACACTCCAAGCATGAAAATCGTAAGCAGCCGCACCAATAATGGCGGAAAATGGGCATCAACCGACTGGCGACTGCTCCAGCAAAACGACCAGTTCGCCTTGCTCGAACTCCATCTGCACACCGGCCGCAAAAACCAAATCCGCGTTCACATGCAAGTGCTGCACCACCCCATCGTGGGCGACTACAAATACGGCAGCCACATCGACGGTGCGCGCCGCCTCTGCCTCCACGCCTTCCGCCTCGCCTTCTACCAGCCCCGCACCGGTGCCCCCCTCCACTTCGAAACCCCCATCCCCCCCTACTTCCTCACCTTCTTCACCACCCCCAAATAAGGTTTACCGGTAAGAAATCAGAGGTAAAAAAACACCTTACACAAAATTCAGCACAAAAAATATTCAGTCGTGTAGGAATTTTACACCTATTTAATCCAATTAAAAATCCATTATCACCTATTTTTATCATTTGGTTTTTATAGGTGTAAATCGGGTTTAAATGGATTAAATTGGTGTGTCTTCCCCAGCAAATTGCGTGTTACGAAAGTATCGTCTTGACTTCTTTAACTTCTTAACTCCTTAACTTCTGATTTATAACTTCTGATTTCTTGTGGATAATTTATTGGGTGGTTTGGGGTGATGTTTCGGGGCTTTTTCGTATATTTGTGGAAACAAAATTCTGGGATATATGAAAAAGAATAGATTGACCGCTTCTGTGGTGTGTGCAGCGTCGATTGGTTTGTGCTGCAGCGTTAATGCAGAGGTGCTTCCACAGCCTAAAACAACTGGCGGTATGCCTCTGATGCAGGCAATGAGCCTTCGTTGCTCACAGCGTGATATTAACCCTTCGTCCTCTGTCACTAAGCAGGAGTTGAGCGATATGCTTTGGGCGGCTTGGGGCATCACTCACGATGGCAAACGCACCATTGGCACCGCTATGAATAGACAGGAACTTGAGATTTATGTGGTGACTGCCACCGAAATCAGCCGTTACAGCGCTGAGGAAAACACGCTCACTCCCATTGCCACTGGCGACTTCCGCGAAGAGGTGGCACTTCAGGACTTTGCCGTTACGGCTCCAGTGAATATCGTGTTTGTGGCCGACAAGACCAAGCAGAAAGACATTGAGCATCAATGCTATGCGGCTGGTGCTGCGTCGCAAAATGTGTATCTCTACTGCGCTCAGGCAGGCTTGAAGACGGTGCTCAGATATGGCTGCGACCGCGATGCGATGAAAAAGACAATGAATCTTGACGAAAATAAAAACATTCTCTACGTGCAAACCGTAGGCAGATAAAAAACATACAACACAAAAAACATAATGCGAACTCTTCTTTGGTCGTTGATAATAGTGGTGGCGGTGCTGACTGTATCGTCGTCGGTTTACACATGTGGCTATCAGCAAGACAGATTGGAATATGTGCTGACTGATGAAATGATTGTCACCAACTCAAACCTGAAGGCGTCGGAACATGCCACCGACAATGGCGATGAGCATGTGATGCAGACACACATCAAGCCCGGCCGTCTGACAGGACTGTTTAACGACTCGAATGCGATGCAACTGGAAGCCGCACGCGCTAATGGCATCGACCCTATTACCGACGTTAGGTCGGCATTTAAACTCAAACACCCTATCGTGCACCTTTACACCTGCGATGTGTATTACATCGACTCTACGATGAAGTATGCACACCCCTATCTCGTGCCGAAAGCGGCAAATCTGCTGCACGAGATTGGCAAGGCTTTCCAAGACACCATCAAGGCGCGCGGAGGCAAGGGCTACCGAATAAGGGTGAACAGCCTGCTGCGCACCGAGCACACTGTGGCCAAACTCAGAAAGCGCAACGCTGCCGCCACGGAGCAATCGTGCCACCTCTACGGCACCACGTTCGACATCAGTTGGACAAAGTTCGACTGCCTTGACGACAGTTATCGCATTTCGCTGGAGAGTTTGAAGAATATTCTTGCTGAAATCGTTTACAATTACAGGGAGGCAAACCGCTGCTACGCCATCTACGAGCGCAAGCAGGGCTGTTTCCACATCACAGTTAGATAACCGGTTAAATAAAAACATATAATAAAATGACAGAACAAACAGCAATAGCCAACTATCTGAAATATAGTGGCAACAAAAGCGTTGATATTAAAGTGGCACTCGTTGATTGCGACGGCGTGCTTTACGATTCGATGAAAAATCACACTCGCGCATGGGTGAAACTCATGAAGAAGAACAACGTGAAATGCTCACGCGATGAGTTTTACCAATACGAGGGCATGACAGGTGCCGATATTGTTAAAATGATGTTCCGCCGTGGCACTGGTAAGAATATCACTGACCAGGAAGCATGGGAATACTATAAGGTGAAGGGACGCTACTTCAACGAACTTGGCGAACCAGCCATCATGGAAGGTGCTGCCGATGTGCTGAAAATCACTAAGGCTGCCGGTTTGAAAAATGTGCTGGTCACTGGCTCGAATCAGCCATCAATCCTCGACAGCATCGACCACGACTACGACGGTTTGTTTGAGGCTGATCGTGTGACAGGTGCCGACACTCGCAACGGCAAACCCAATCCAGAGCCATATTTGCGTGGTCAGCAAAAGGCTGGCGCAAAGCCAAGCGAATGTATCGTGATTGAGAACGCGCCACTCGGTGTGCAGGCTGGTCACGCTTCAGGTTCGTTCACCATCGGCGTCACCACTGGCCCAATTCCAGAAAAAGACCTCTACAAAGCAGGTGCCGACATCGTTTACCCCAGCATGACCGCCCTTGCCGAGGCTCTGCCATTGCTTTTGGAAGCGCTTCGTGCCACAAAACAGTAAAAAAGGCACATGTAGGAAGCTTGAAAATCCGCCAATGATAACGCCATCGCGTAGGGATATGCCTTCGGCATGTTGGTTGTGCGTGGATGCGTTGGTGGATGCGTTTGAAACATGCCAAAGGCATGTCCCTACGTCATGATGAAGTCTTGCTTCGTGCCAAAAATTATATACACAAACAACAATAATTGCAGTAATGTCGCAAAATCTTGTGTTCACCAACGATGTTGCCCTCGCGCTTGATGCCATTCTCGACGCCAAGCCGCACAACCATCTGGCGGTGATAGTAGATGAAAACACAGCACGCGTAGTGCTTCCCGAAATCCGTAGCCGCCATTTGGCAGAGGCGCAAATCATCACTATAGGCGTGGGCGATTCGTGCAAAAACCTCGACACGCTCACCCATGTGTGGAACAGCCTGGAGCAAGGTGGCGCCACTCGCAAATCGGTGGTGGTGAACCTTGGCGGTGGTGTGGTGACCGATTTGGGAGGTTTTGCTGCCGCCACCTTCAAGCGTGGCATCAGTTTTGTCAACATTCCCACCACGCTGCTCAGTGCCGTAGATGCGGCGGTGGGCGGAAAAACTGGCATCAACTTCGGTGGACTGAAAAACGAGATTGGGTGTTTCCAACAGGCATCGGATGTAATTATTTCCACTCGCTTCCTCGCCACACTGCCCATTACGGAACTGAAATCGGGCTATGCCGAAATGCTGAAGCACGGTATGCTCAGCAGCCACGATGAGTTCATCAAACTCATCAACTACGACTTCCAAAATGCCGATGCCGAGCATCTGCTCCAGTTGCTCAAAACTTCGGTGCTGGTGAAAGAGCGCATCGTGAAAGAAGACCCTCACGAGCAAGGCATTCGCCGCGCACTCAACTTGGGGCACACTGTGGGACACGCATTCGAGAGCAAGGCGCTGCATGACGGCAAACCCATCGCCCACGGCTATGCTGTGGCATGGGGTATGGTGGCAGAAATGGTGCTTTCGCACCAAATCCTGAAATTCCCGTTGGAGGATTTACACCGCTTGGCCGACTTCGTTTATGCTAACTACGGCGCTTACCACATCACCTGCGACCACTACGACGAGTTACTCCACCTCATGCACCACGACAAGAAAAGTGAGCATGGCGAAATCAACAGCACTCTGCTCGCCGCCTGTGGCGACGTGCGCCCCGGCCACACCATCACCGATGACCAGATGCGCATAGCCCTCGACCTCTACCGCGACCTCCTCCACATCTAATTAGAAATTAGAAATTAGAAATTAGAAGTTGGAAGTTAGAAATTATAGAATAGAGCCTCCGAGTGCTCTGATTACTCCGAGTGCTCCAATAAAAATCAAAAACACCGATTTAACCCAATTAAAAATCCATTATCACCTATTTTTTAAAATCGGTAAAATTGGATTAGAATGGATTAAATCGGTGTTTCGTTTTTTGGGGAATAATGAGGATGTGGGGGAGAAGAAAAAAAGCTTGATAGCGGGTGGTGCTATCAAGCTTTGTGCGTGGTCGGGATAACTGGATTCGAACCAGCGACCCCACGCCCCCCAGACGTATACTCTAACCGGACTGAGCTATATCCCGAACGCTGCCATCAGGGATGAATTTCCCTAAAAGCGATGCAAAGATACAATTTTTTTCTCATCCTCGCAAATCTTTTTTCACACTACCGCCACAATCACCTCGGCACTGCTGAAGAATTGCAAGAAAGGCTACTCCAATCCTTCACAGTCCACTCTGCCCAGTTGTGGGCTCAGTAAAAAATTACAGGGGCAATGATTATACTGTTGCCGAATCGTGAATGTAATCAAAAACAAAAACATAAAAAAACAGCCTTGGGGCAAAGTGGAATGCTTCGCATTTGGTGGTGCGACTGTGCGCTTTGCGTCATTGGAAACGAGTTTCCATGCCGCCAACCACACAATCACTCCGCCACCCTCTTACGAGGGTCTTCCACTTTGCCCCAAGGATAAAAACCGCTCGCCGTTTCACGGCGAAAAACCCCAGATTCAAATAATATTATGGTAAAGACATGATACTTCACGTCTACTCATAATTGTGATAATGTATTGAAAATTAACCATTTGACGCAGACGCGAATTATCGCGTCCCTACCATGACAAACGCCTGTTTTTTATGTTTTTGTTTCTGTGCCACCCAGTATTTATCCACGGAACCGCGGTGTGCTCAATGAAAAAAAGCATCCACATCGGTGAGGATGTGGATGCTTAGTATTGTTAAGTGTAGGGTGCTATTATTCGGCTTTGCCGTCGCTACCGAGCACTTCTTTGATCTTGTGGATGTAGAGTTCTTCCATCAAGTCGCGTGCTGGACCACAGTATTTACGTGGGTCGAATTCAGCTGGCTTTTCAGTGAACACCTTGCGAACAGCAGCGGTGAATGCCAAACGAGAGTCGCTATCGATGTTGATTTTGCAAACAGCGCTCTTAGCAGCCTTGCGGAGTTGTTCTTCTGGAATACCTACAGCGTTAGGAAGTGCGCCACCGTTAGCGTTGATGATGTCAACGTATTCTTGTGGAACTGAAGAAGAACCGTGGAGCACGATTGGGAATCCAGGGAGTTTTTCCATAATAGCGTCGAGAATGTCGAATGCCAATGGTGGTGGCACGAGGCGGCCAGTTTTTGGATCCTTGGTGCATTGTTCTGGAGTGAACTTGTAAGCACCGTGGCTTGTACCGATAGAGATAGCGAGAGAGTCAACGCCAGTCTTTTGAGTGAAGTCGATTACTTCTTCAGGCTTAGTGTAGTGTGAAACTTCGCTTGCCACTTCGTCTTCAACGCCAGCGAGCACGCCGAGTTCACCTTCCACAGTCACATCGTGAGCGTGAGCGTATTCAACCACCTTCTTGGTGAGAGCCACGTTTTCGTCGTATGGGAGGCTTGAGCCGTCGATCATCACAGAAGAGAAACCGAAATCTACACAGCTCTTGCACAATTCGTAGCTATCGCCGTGGTCGAGGTGAAGGCAGATTTGTGGGTGTTCCCAACCGAGCTCCTTAGCGTATTCCACTGCACCTTGCGCCATGTAGCGAAGGAGAGTTTGGTTAGCGTAGTTGCGAGCGCCCTTAGAAACTTGCAGAATAACTGGAGACTTTGTGGTAGCAGCAGCCTTGATGATGGCTTGGAGCTGTTCCATGTTGTTGAAATTGAAGGCTGGGATTGCATAACCACCCTTGATAGCCTTTGCAAACATCTCTCTGGTGTTTACAAGACCTAATTCTTTAAAACTTACCATTTTTAAATTAGTATATTATAATTAAAAACTATTTCTCTAAATATCAGTCGGTAAAAGGTTGTTGAGAACCATTTTTCCGATAAATTCCCTATTTGGGTTACAAAGTTAGCGATAAATTATGAAAATGGCATCAAAAAACACCCATTTTTTATTGTTATATATATTAATAATGTGTAAACGCTCAAAAATCCGCAACTTTTGCGATAGCGGGGTGTGGGGATTTGCATTTTAAAATAAATTTCAATATTTTTGTAGAAGATAATTTCATAGGCCACTTAAAATTTATCATCATTTGAAAACCTTATATTCACAAACTCCCCAACGCGCTTCCTCGCCTTTTGGCGTGAGAATTGGCGCAATCATTATCATTCTTATGGTGGCGGCACTGATGCCGATGGGCGCAACAGCCTCCGACATTGCCACACTCTACACCAAATTCTCCAATTCAAGCGGCAACGAGCACAAGCAAGTGGCGCTTGCACTGCAACGCAAACTCTTGGAGGAAGAATATCTGGAAAAGGAGTTTTTTGAGGACGAGAAATATAAAGGCCAGTCGGAGGCTGCCATTCTAATGGGCGTGAGCGTGTATTTCTTCTATGAGGACCAATACACCAAGTCGGAAGAGGCAGGCTTGAAGGCGTTGGCACTGCTGCACGGAGTGGAAAACGTGCTCACAAGCGACACCTACAGCACCCTCGGCTGCTCAGCGCAGCGAAAAGGCAACCTGCCCGATGCGCTCGACTACATACAAAAAGGTTTGGCAATCGACACCAAACTCGGCGACCGCGAGCGAATGGGCAGCGACCTCAACACCATCACTGGCATTTATTTGGCAATGGACGATGCCAAGTCGGCTGAAAAATACATTCTGCGAGCCATTCAACTTCAGCGTGCCGTGGATGCCGGCAAACCCAGCGCGCGCCTCGGCATTGAGTTGGGCATGGCCTCGGAGGTGTATCTCAAACTGAAAAAATACGAGCAAGCACTTAAATATGCCAAAGAGGCCCACGCCACAGCCGTGAAAATGGGCGACAAGATTGTGGCTGCCGTTCGCCAATGCCAAATCGCGGCGGTGCTTTTCGACCTCCAGCGCTACGACGAGGCGGAGAAAACCCTGCGCGAAGCACTCCCAGTGCTCACCGACAGCAAGAAAAACAATTCGCTCGCCATTTGCTACGCTCAACTTGCCGACATTATGGCGGTGAAGAACAACGATGCGAAAGCCGAAAAATACTACCGCAGCGCACTCGCTATCTGCAAGACCATAGGTAACCGCTACCTCGAACGCCGATGCGAAAAGGGCTTGGCTGCCGCACTGCGCACCACCAATCCTGTGGAGGCGTTCAAGCACCTCGAACGCTACTCCGTGCTTGCCGACAGCATTTTCAGCGAGGAATCAGCACGCCAGTCCAACATTTTCAACGCCAAGTACAAAAACGAGGAACTGGAGATGAAAAATGCCGAAATTGAGGCCACCAACCGTGCTTTCCGCATCATCTTGATTGCCACCATTGTGGGTTTGTTTTTGCTGATCACCTTGGCGATAGCCCTGTATGTGGCATTCAAGCACAAAAGCCGTGCGCACGAAATGGCACAACGCCTCGAACATGCGCGCACCTCGTTTTTCACCAACATCACCCACGAGTTCCGCACGCCACTCACCGTGATTCTCGGTGCGAGCGAGCGTCTGAAAAAGGGCGATTTGGCACCCGATGAGAAGCCGGAGAAACTCTACAGTATGATTTTGCGCCAAGGGCAGGGCTTGCTCCGACTCATCAACCAGTTGCTCGACATTTCGAAGGTGAAATCGGAGATTGGCAACCCCGACTGGCGACACGGCGATGTGGTGCCTTACCTGAAAATGATTGCCAACAACTACGAGGACGCAGCCAACGAAAAAAACATCAAATTCCAGTTCATAACGGAAAAAGACGAGATTGTGATGGACTTTGTGCCCGATTATGTGCAAAAAATTCTCAACAACCTCATCAGCAACGCCATTAAATTCACCCCCGTGGAAGGGAGTGTGTCGCTCACGGTGGGGGCTGACAGTCAGAACCTGGTTATCCGTGTTGCCGACACAGGGCGTGGCATACCCAAAACTGAACTGTCGTCGATTTTCGAGGCGTTTCACCAGGCTTCCAATGCCTACGACAAGATGGGCTCAGGCGTGGGCTTGGCATTGGTGAAGCAGGTGGTGACCAGCATGAAGGGCGATGTGAGCATCAATAGCACTGTGGGCGTGGGCTCCACTTTCACTGTGCAACTCCCGTTGCGCCAAATCCTCACCACGCCGGCAAAGGCATTGTCGTTTGGCGAACTGAAGAATGCTTCGGTAATCGAACTCGACGATGAGCACTACGGCGAAAAGAATGAGAATGTGGTGCATAGCGAGGACCTGCCCACGGTACTGGTGGTGGAGGACAACAAGGATATTTCCTACTACATCGGCTCGCAACTCCAAAGCCATTACAATGTGTATTACGCCACCAACGGCGAGGAAGGTTTTGCCATGGCGGCAGAAATCATGCCACATCTCATCATCACCGACTTGATGATGCCGGTGTGCGATGGTTTCGAGTTTTGCCAACGCCTTCACGAGAGTGAGGCACTCAACCATATCCCTGTGGTGATTCTCACTGCCAAGTCAGACGATGCCGACCGCATCAAGGCACTGCAAGTAGGCGTTGACAACTTTATGAGTAAGCCGTTCAACAGCAAGGAACTTGAACTTCGTGTGCAGCATCTCATCGCCCAGCACGAGGCATTGCGCGAGAAATTCAGCCGGGCTCTGGCTGAGGGCAGGGAGAAGGAGGTGGATATTGCCGATCCCGATCGCCATTTCCTTGAAAAACTCGATGCCATCATTAGTGAAAAAATGCAGCAGGGCGACATCGACATAGAGAGCATAGCCTCGGCACTGTGTATGAGTCAGAAGCAACTGCGCAGCAAGGTGTCGTCGATTACGGGCGAAACGCCGTCGAGCTATATCCAGCACTTGCGACTAAACAAGGCGTGCACCCTGCTCAACACCACCGACAGCCAAATTGGCGAGATAGCCATGCAATGCGGTTTCGACGACAGCGCATACTTCTCGCGCCTTTTCAAACAAGTGTACGGCATCACCCCCACCCAATTCCGCAAACACCCGATTTCGTAGAAGAAAGAGATTAGAAATTAGAAATTAGAAGTTAGAGGTTAGAAGTTAGAATCTCTGAGTACTCTGAGTACTCCGAGCGCTCCCACATCACCAATAAAAAAAAAGAAGCAAAACACCTATTTAATCCATTAAATCCGATTTACACCTAATTATAATTGGAAATGATATACAAATTGTCCCTGTGATAATTTAGTAATGATTGAAAAAATCCCGTAGGGATTTGATGTG
>ERZ857629.277-NODE-277-length-76849-cov-13.245618_pt1 | contig 76849 bp, 67 predicted proteins | sample MGYA00519700_ERZ857629 | MGnify/ENA primary metagenome ERZ857629 (study PRJEB31778, sample SAMEA3449351) | human gut metagenome | biome: human gut; feature: human-associated habitat; material: faeces | place: United Kingdom | collected 2010/2012 ... | reverse complement strand
GCGAGCTGGGTTCAGAACGTCGTGAGACAGTTCGGTCTCTATCTGTTGTGGGCGTAAGAAGTTTGAGGAGGACTGACCTTAGTACGAGAGGACCGGGTCGGACGAACCTCTGGTATACCGGTTGTGGCGCCAGCTGCACCGCCGGGTATCCACGTTCGGTCAGGATAAGCGCTGAAAGCATCTAAGCGCGAAGCCGTCTCCGAGATGAGACTTCCCTAAGGGTCGTGGGAGACTACCACGTTGATAGGCAGGAGATGTAAGGCCAGCAATGGTTTCAGTCGACCTGTACTAATAGCCCGAGATCTTTTGAGTAAGCCAAGACTTCAGACCAAGATATCTCTCTCAAGTAAAATACTGCGGCGGTTATAGCGGTGAGGATCCACCTCTTCCCATACCGAACAGAGAAGTTAAGCTCACTAGCGCCGATGGTACTGCCCCACCAGGTGGGAGAGTAGGCAGCTGCCGCTTTTCGGAAGTCCCGATTGAAGTAACATTCAGTCGGGACTTCTTTTTTTGTGCCCGGGGGTGCTGCAACCTAGAACATGGAGCCTCCGAAAATATCCGGGAATCGGTACTGCAATCGAATGGGGAGGAGAAACGTGGGTTTCCCGAAGAAAATCAGCGGAGTTTTGGATTATTACCGAGTAATTTCGTATCTTTGCAGAATGGAATTGAGGTATGGTGTAATGGTAGCACTACAGATTTTGGTTCTGCCTGCCCAAGTTCGAATCTTGGTACCTCAACGTTTCTTCGAGAAGTAAGACACCATCAATTCAGCGCATTTGTCCTTCATGACATCTGCGCTGACTTTCGTTTTGGGGTGAAGAAGGCAGGGGGCGAATCCGGTGTAGCCGCGTTTCGTGTCCGGAGCTCCATATACCAGTCGTCCGAGCTGCGCCCATGCCAATGCCGCTGCGCACATAGGACATGGCTCCACCGTGACATACAGGGTGCAGTCGTTGAGATATTTTCCTCCTATGGCTTCTGTAGCTGACGTGAGAGCTATCATCTCCGCGTGTGCAGTAGGATCATTGAGCCTTTCCGTCATGTTGTGACCTTTTGCGATGATTCTGCCGTTGCAGACAATTACGGCACCTACAGGGACCTCATCTTCCGCCGCGGCCGCCTCCGCTTCACGCAGAGCGGCTTCCATATATTTTGTGTCTTCATTCATAACGTGTGCAAAAATACGAAAAATCAAAAACAGTTTCTTAACTTTGTAAGATATGAGACTTTTTCTGATAGACGGACATGCTCTTGTGTTCAAAATGTATTACGCCTTTCTCGGGAGACCAATGGTCAATTCGAGAGGAGAGGATACGTCCATACTATATGGTTTTACGAAATATCTGCTTGAACTTATAAACAAAGAGCATCCTACTCATATTGCCGTCAGTTTTGATCCTCCCGGGGGGACTTTCCGCAACGAGTTGTATCCTGCATATAAGGCCAATCGCGGAGAGACGCCGGTGCCGGTGATACAGGCCCTTGAACCTTTGATACAGATGGTTTCCGCCATGAATATTCCTGTCTTGATGATTCCGGGGTTTGAGGCAGACGATGTTATAGGTTCTGCTGCGGTAAGATTTGCCTCAGATGATACTGAGGTCTATATGGTGACTCCAGACAAGGATTACGGACAATTGGTGTCGTCTCACATATTTCAGTTCCGTCCGGGGAAGTCAGGTGCGGAAAATGAATTGTGGGGAGAAGCCGAGGTGTGCGCCAAGTGGGACATAGAAAAGACATCCCAGGTCATAGATATGCTGGCGTTGTGCGGAGATTCTTCCGACAATGTGCCGGGTGTTGCCGGAGTGGGGCCCAAGGGGGCTGCAAAACTTCTGGCGAAGTACGGTTCTGTGGAAGGGATATATGAGCACCTTGACGAGCTTAGCCCGAAACAGCGGGAGAAGTTTGAGGAAGCGGAGCCGCACATGGCACTTTCAAAGAAGCTGGTGACCATCAAGACGGATGTCCCCGTAGATGCTACCATGGACAGTATGATAGTGGATACCACTTATACTTCAGACCTTGAAGCCTTGCTGGACCGGTATGAATTTCCTTCCCTGAAAAAGCTTGTACGTACGCTTGCGGCGAATTCTTCGGACTGCTTGGATTGTGAGACAAAAGCTTTTGAGCCGGCAACCCTGCAGCGGGTTGAGCCATCGTGCGTGAATGCGAAAAAAGTGGCCTGCGTCCTTGATGGGGAGCAATTGCTCGTTACGGACGGAGCCCGTTATGCTTCCGGTTCTCCGGCCTCCATGCGGACCTTGATGGAGAGCCCGGACGTGGTAAAGGTGGGCTATGGACTCAAGTCCATGATGAACCGTCTTTCCGGGGAAGGGATAAGCCTTTGCGGACGTCTTGAAGACCTTGAGATAATGCATTATCTGATAGACCCGGAGCACAGTCATAAGCCTGAAGATCTGGTGCGTCTGTATATCGGAGAGGTGGTGCAGACAGGAAGCGGTGCCGTTGAAGAAGAACCTTCTCTTTTCGGTGCGGACGACAGTTTTATGGAGGGCGGAGAGTCCCTCTCAAGCAGCGATACTCTTACGAAGTTGTCTCTGGTACTGCCTGTGGCGGAGAAGATAGAAGCAGAACTGGCCGGACAGCCTGCCCTTGGCAGATTGTATGACAATATGGAAGAGCCTCTTATCGGAGTGCTTTCGAGAATGGAACTTGCCGGGGTAAAAGTGGATATAGCTTCCCTTGAGGAGTTCGCTCGTGGCCTTGAAAAGCAGATGAAGGAGCGTGAGAGCCAGATTAGAAGCATTGCCGGAGATCCTTCGCTCAATGTGGCTTCTCCAAAACAGATAGGCGAACTGGTGTTCGAGAGACTCTCGCTTGACCCGAAGGCCAGAAAACCGAAAAAAGGCAATTGGCCCACTGACGAGCAGACCCTCCAGGAACTCTCGGACAGAAGTCCTGTGATCGAAGCTATTCTGGATTATCGCGGGCTGCGCAAACTGCTTTCTACATATATAGAACCTTTCGGGACATACGTCTCCAAGATTGACGGAAGGGTGCATACTACGTTTAATCAGGCGCTTACTGCAACCGGAAGGTTGTCTTCATCCAATCCCAATCTCCAGAATATCCCTATCCGCAGCGAGCAGGGAAGAGAGATTAGAAAAGCCTTTGTACCGGGGTCCGGGGACAACGTGCTCGTGTCTGCGGATTATTCTCAGATAGAGCTTAGGCTGATGGCCCATTTCAGTGGTGACGAGCACCTTGTGTCAGCGTTCCGTCAGGGACAGGACGTGCATCGGGCCACCGCTTCAAAAATATTCGGAGTGGCCTTGGACGAGGTGACCGAGCAGCAGAGAAGAGTGGCCAAAACGGTTAATTTCGGGATTATATACGGAATATCGCCGTTCGGACTTGCTCAGCGTCTGCATTGTTCCAGATCTGAGGCCAAGCGGATTATCGATGATTATTTCGAGAGTTTTCCGTCTGTGCGCCGGTTTATTTCGGAGACCGTGGAAAAGGCCGGAAACGATATGTATGTGGAGACGCTTTTCGGGCGAAGGAGATATATTCCTGAGATAAAGTCCGCCAACGGGGCGCTTAGGGCATTTGCGGAACGAAATGCCGTGAATGCACCTGTTCAGGGCACTGCGGCCGACATAATAAAGTTGGCGATGATAGCGGTGGACCGCCGTCTTCGGAAGGAAGGACTCAAATCCGTGATGGTTCTTCAGATACATGATGAATTGCTGCTTGACGTCCCAAATGACGAGATAGATGTGGTGGAACGTATATTGAAGGAAGAAATGGAAGGGGTGGTGACATTGTCCGTACCTCTCACAATAGAGTGTAATTATGGTAAAAACTGGCTTGACGCCCACTGATGAACTTGTCCGCCGGGCAATTATCGGCGACGGTACTGCATTTACGGAATTATGGGACACCAATGTCGATGCCCTGAGGACATATCTGTCGTCGTCGCTCAAGCAGCTTGACGACTTCTATCTGGATGATATCTGCTCCCGGAGTTTTGAAAAGGCCTTCAGACAGATTGGAAGTTACGACCCGTCAATAAGCAAATTCTTCACCTGGCTTAAGGTCATAGCCCGCAATACGGCGCTTGACATTCTCGAATCGGAGAGCCGCAGCAGGATGGTGTCCATTGAAGATTGCGACGACAAGTCCGTGGTGGACAATATCGGAGACGATATGGTGTCGGCGTTGGAGACAATCATTGAAGATGAAGGGAAAGACAAGTTGTTGTCCTATATTGACGGAATGCCGGAACTGTATCGGGAAGTGGCGAAGAGGCGGCTTGTGGAAGGGGCTTCGTATAAGGAGATCTCCGAGGAGCTCGACCTTCCTCTCAATACTGTACGTACGAGGATAAGAAGAGCCAAGCAGTTGATAGACAAAATGATGAGTAAAGAGGAAGAGTAGATATGGATTATAGTAAGCTCATAGAACTATACAAAGAATGGAACAGCCGTATTAATGTTATTTCCCGCAAGGACATAGACAATATATATGAGCATCATGTGTTGCATTCGCTGGCAATCGCGGAGTATCTGCGCCGCAGATATCCTGCCGGAATATGGGATGGAACTACGGTGCTGGACGTAGGCACGGGAGGCGGTTTCCCCGGAATTCCGCTTGCTATGGAGTTTCCGAACACGGAATTTGTGCTCTGCGATTCGATACGAAAGAAAATTACCGTGGCGGAAGCCGTGGCTACAGGACTCGGGCTGGATAATGTCCGTTGTATCAATGCGCGGGCCGAGACCCTTCCAGATAAGTTTGACTGGGTGGTCTCCAGAGCCGTAACCTCGCTTGCGGAGTTTTACCCATGGGTAAAAAACAGTTTCAATCACAGTATCTTGTATCTTAAGGGAGGGGACGTAAATGAAGAAATCTCCGAGTTGCTGCGGAAGTTCAAGCTTGACCCGCGCCATATAGGTACATGGAATATCAACGAATGGCTGAAAAACGATTATTTTGCCGAAAAATTTGTAATTGAGATAGGAAAAGACTATCTTTGCCTTTCCAAATCCGAATAATTAAAAAAATTAGATAATGAAAAGAACATACCAACCGTCAAATCGTAAGAGAGTCAACAAGCATGGCTTTCGTGAGCGTATGAGCACGCCGAATGGACGCAGAGTGCTTGCTGCACGTCGTGCACACGGACGCAAGAAACTTACAGTTTCTTCAGAGGATCGCTGGTAGAAGCGTTTCTCTTGAAACGAAGAGGTGTCTTGATGGTCGAAAGATCAGAGAGTCACCTCTTCGCTTTTGTACCGCGCAGGTGCTGAAAATAGGACGAAATTGTGTATATTTGACTTTTACTATAGTGTATGTGATATGAACGGAGCGAATGATTTTTCCAGACTGGAACTGAGCCTGTCGGGCTGCAGAAACAACTATCGTTATTTCCGCTCCCTGCTTAAGCCTTCCACTAAGATGCTGGTGTTGGTGAAAGCCAATGCCTATGGACATGGGGCTGTGGAGTTTGCTTCCATGCTTCAGGCGGAAGGTGCTGATTATCTGGCGGTAGCGCTCCCGATAGAGGGCGTTGAGTTGAGAAGTCGCGGTATTTCGCTTCCAATCCTGGTGCTGACTGCCGGCACTGATTTTTTCCCTGAGATTATAGACAACCGTCTGGAGCCTGGCATTCCTAATATATCCACGCTTGCGGCGTTTTGCAGTGAGTTGGCCTCAAGAGGCATCACCGGATACCCTGTACATATTAAACTTGACACCGGTATGCACAGGCTCGGTTTTATGACAAGTGAGCTTGAGGAGCTGACGGGTTTCTTGCGCGACCATAAGGAAGTGAGCGTAAAATCGATTTACTCTCATCTCGCGGCTGCCGAAGACCCGGCGGAAGATGAGTTTACCCGCGGACAGTTGAGAATGTACACGGACAATGCCGGGAAATTGACCAGGGAACTGGGTTATAAACCTATGTGGCACGTACTTAACTCGGCCGGAATCGAAAGATTTCCGGAATATCAGTATGATATGGTGCGGCTCGGGATTGGCATTTACGGAATCAGCGCGTTGCCGGAGGTGCATTTGAAGCCTGTAGCTTCCCTTAAGGTCAAGGTGTTGCAGGTCAAGCATCTGCGCGCCGAGGACGGCACCATCGGGTATGGCCGGCATGGGCATGTGGCTCCGGGGGGCTCCGTGATAGCGACAATACCTGTAGGGTATGCCGACGGCATTGACAGGCACCTGGGCTGCGGGGCGGCTTCATTCAGCGTCAACGGGCATCGGGTCCCTACTATCGGGAATATCTGTATGGATATGTGCATGCTTGACGTTACAGGAGTGGATGTGAATGTGGGGGATACCGTTACCATCTTCGGGGAAGATCCCACGGTATCGGAATTGGCTGGAATCCTTGGAACCATCCCTTATGAAATCCTGACCTCGGTCCCTAGAAGAATAGAGCGTATAGTAGTAAAATGATATGAATACTGTCCTGTGCATAGTCTTGTTCTGCGTGATACTTGTGGCGGCGGTCGCGGTATCCCTGCTTGCGTATAAGTTGTCTTTTGCCACCAAAAAAGCTTCGGAGATGGAAGCCGCGCTGAAAGTCAAGGAAGGGGAGTTGTCCGAACGCAATGAAGAGCTCAGAGTCCTTGAGACGAAGATGCATCTCAAGGAGGAGAATTTTGCCGCTCTTGCGCAGGAGAGGGAGAAGACCTTCGAGACCATGAAGAAGCAGATGGAGGAGTCGTTCAAGCTTCAGTCCGAGCAGAACCTTAGCGGACTTCGCCGGCAGAATGCTGACTCCCTGGCGGAAATTCTCAAGCCTGTGCAGGAAAAATTCGGGGAGTTTGACCGTACGGTGAAGAGTTCCCAGGAGAGGACGGTGGCGCAGGAAGCATCGTTGCGTGAGCTTCTCAAGCAGCTTCTTGACCAGTCCAAAAGTGTGGGAGATGAGGCCAGGAATCTGGCGGAAGCATTGAAAGGACGTTCCAAGATGCAGGGCGATTTCGGAGAGATGCTGCTGGTGGATCTCCTTAAGAAATCCGGATTGCAGGAAGGGGTGCATTTCTGTACGCAGGGAGTTATCAGGGACGAGGATGGACATGAAGTGAAGAACGATAGTGGAGGAAGGATGATTCCTGACGTGATAGTGTATTATCCTGATGATACGGAAGTGGTGATAGACTCCAAGCTCAGCCTTAAGGCGTACGCGGATTATGTCAACGCCACGGACGCTTCTGAAAGGGAAAAATTCGCGCAGGAACATATACGGAGCATCACCAACCATATCAACGAACTCAAATCCAAGGATTATGCTTCGTATATTGCGGACGGGAAGAAGAAAATAGACTACAACATAATGTTCATACCTGTGGAAGGGGCATATCTTCTGATGCTTGAGAAAGCGCCTACGCTGTGGCAGCTTGCCAAGGATTCAAAGGTGCTCATTGCGGGTCAGATGAATCTTATGATTGTGCTTAATCTCATCATGATGATGTGGAAGCAGCATGACAAACAGCAGAATATCGAACAGGTGTATGTAGCTGCTTCGGAACTCATGTCCCAACTCAAAGGATGGATGGACGCGTATGTAAAGATCGGGGAGAGCCTAAGCAGGGCCTCTGAAGCATATCTTGAGTCCAAGAAAAAACTTGTCGACTCCAATCAGTCCGTAATCAAGAAGATAGACAAACTGGAGCGGCTTGGAATATCTCCGAAACGTTCCAGATCCAAAATAGATCCGAGCGCGCGGATTGTGGCCGGAACAGAGTCGGTTATCCCTAAAGAACTCTCCTTGGGAGACACTGAAGAAGATGAATAATAACACTAACAGATTGAATATGAAAAAGATTATCGTACTTGCACTTTCGCTTGCGGGAATCTGCGCTTATGCGCAGCCAAAAGGCTCCATCAGTAGTTGTATGCTGAAAGAGATTGAATCGTCCTACAAGGGCACTTCTGCCGATAAGGCGATAAGGAATGCCTTGAATACTACATCCATGACTGTTCTGGCCGAAAATGCCGAGAATGCAGCGATGATTGACACCAACTTCTCTGACCGGGTGCGTACAGAAGGAATTACGGATCAGAAATCATCCGGAAGGTGCTGGCTGTTTACCGGCCTGAATGTGCTGCGTGCAGCCGCTATAGACAAATATGATCTGGGCGACTTTCAGTTCTCACAGGCATACTGTTTCTTCTGGGATCAGCTTGAAAAGGCCAATCTGTTCTTGCAGGCTGTGATTGACACGAGAGATTTGCCGTTTGAGTCCCGCGAAGTGGACTGGTTGTTCTCCAATCCGATCAGCGACGGCGGAACTTTTACCGGGGTGGCTGATCTTGTGACCAAGTATGGACTGGTGCCATCGAACGTGATGCCGGAGAGTTATATCGCCAATAGCACGTCGGCTATGGCTACGCAGCTGCGGACTCTTCTTCGCAAGGACGGACTTGAATTGCGCGGGGAACTGTCCGGCGTCAAAAAGAAAGACGTGCCTGCGAAACTTGAGAGCATGAAGGTTGAGATGCTCAAGGATGTATACAGGGTGCTTGCCCTTTCGTTCGGCGTGCCTCCGAAGGAGTTTGAGTGGGACGGAAAGACATACACCCCTACGCAGTTCTACGAAGAACTGTTGGGATATGATCTTCAGCACAATTATGTGATGCTTATGAATGATCCTTGCCGTGAGTATGGCAAGGTGTATGAGATACAGTACGACAGACACCTGTATGACGGACAGAACTGGCTTTATGTCAATCTTCCGGTTGAGCGCATCAAGGAGATGGCCATTGCATCTATCAAGGCAAACAAGGCCATGTACTTCTCCTGTGACGTAAACAAATTCCTTGACAGAAAGAAGGGAGTGGCGGATCTCGCCAATTTTGACTATGAGTCTCTGCTCGGAGTGGATTTTTCCATGGATAAGAAGCAGAGGGTGATGACACATGCAAGCGGTTCCTCCCATGCGATGACTCTGATTGCCGTGGATTTGAAAGAAGGCAAGCCGGTGAAGTGGATGGTGGAGAACAGCTGGGGCCCGACCGCAGGATACAAGGGCAATATCATCATGACCGATGAATGGTTTGACGAGTATATGTTCAGATTGGTGGTGGAGAAGCAGTTTGTACCTTCGGATATAATGGAGATGCTGAATCAGAAGCCGATAGCACTTCCTGCATGGGACCCTATGTTCCTTGACGAATAATCGTACCTCTTTGTTATGAGACCATTTCTGGAGCAGGTAGTGCGTCATTATTATAAGTCGGAAAACATGGAACGGCTGTGTTTCGTGCTTCCGAACAAGCGCTCGTCCGCATTTTTCCTTAAGTATCTGGGTGAATGTGCTGCGGAAGACGCGCGGGCGTTGATGACCCCGGAAATGGTGACGATGAATGACTTTTTCTACAGGCTCTCGGCCACTGTTTCTGCGGATCAGGTGAATCTTTTGCTTGAATTGTACGGCGTATATAAGAAACTGAATCCTTCGGCTGAGAGCCTGGATGATTTTATCTTCTGGGGAAATGTCATTCTGGCGGATTTCAACGATGTGGACAAGTATCTGGTGCGGCCTGAGGCTCTGTTTGCCAATGTGGCGGACTATCGCAGGATGCAGGATACGTTCTCTTATCTTGACGAGAAGCAGCTCAAGGCCATAGAACAGTTCGTGTCGCATTTCACTACCGGCGGAAGATACAAGGACGAGTTTCGCAGAATATGGAATCTGCTGCTGCCGCTCTATAGGGATTTCAATGCCGTACTTGCGGAAAAAGGCCTTTCATACGAAGGTATGGCATACCGCAAGGTGGCTGACAGGCTCGCTTCGGAATCGGTGACCGACATGCTTTCCGAGGTCTATCCCTATGTGGACAAATATGTGTTCGTGGGGCTGAATGCCCTTAATGAGTGCGAAAGGAAACTGCTCTCCAAGATGCGCAGCGCCCGGGTGGCGGAGTTCTGCTGGGACTATAGCAGCGAATGGATAAAGGACAGGAACAACAGATCCTCTTTTTTCCTGTCTTCCAACGTGAGTGATTTCGGGCAGGATATTTCTTTGGATCCGGATGGACTGGGAAAGCCTGTGTTCAATGTTCTGGCAGTGCCATCCTTCGTGGGACAAGCCAAGCAGTTGCCGCAGATTCTTCAGAGACTTGATGCGCGAGGGATGGAAACGGCGGTAGTCCTTCCTGACGAAGGTCTTCTCGTGCCGGTGCTCAATTCGATACCGGAGCATATCAGCGACATCAATGTCACTATGGGATATCCGATGCGCTCCAGTGCCCTGTGGACATTGATGAACGACCTGGCCACACTTCAGATGCACATGCGTCAGAAAGACGGCAAATGGTACTTCTATCACAAGCAGTTCTGGGCCGTGTTCTCGAACGGTATCGTCAAGGCCATACTTGACGAAGACACCGCTCGCGCCTTGGAAAAGCTTAAGTCGGAATCATTGTATTATATATGTACCGAGAAGGTGCCCTCAGATCCTGTGCTGGATGTAATGTTCAAGCCGATTGTCACGGATCCGGCATCGCGGGAAGCGAGCCTCATACGCAGTATCGGGGAATATCAGAGGGATGTGCTTTCGCTGGTGGCATCAAGGCTGAGGGGAAGAAAAGACATGGCAGTCGAACTTGACTTCGCCAAGGAATATCATCTTGCCGTAGGAAGGCTGTTCAATTACGAACTCCCCGTGATGCCGGCCACTTATTTCAAACTTCTTGACAAGCTGATAAGCCGCACGGCCGTTCCGTTTACCGGAGAACCTTTGAGCGGGCTTCAGATTATGGGACCGCTTGAGACGAGGGCGCTGGATTTCAAGAATGTGGTGATATTGAATTGCAACGAGGGGATTTTCCCCCGTCGTGCCGCAAACTCGTCATTCATTCCGGCGGAACTTAGAAGAGGCTTCGCTTTGCCTACATACGAGTATCAGGACGCCGTATGGGCCTATTATTTCTATAGAATGATTCAGCGGGCCGAGAATGTGTGGATGCTGTATGACACTCGTACCGAAGGGGTGAATGTGGGTGAGGAGAGCCGTTATATCAAGCAGTTGGAACTGCACTTTGGCGCAAATATTACCCGGCATTCCTTCGTATCCGGCATATCTTCGACAAGCAAGAGTGATGATATTCCGAAACTTCCTGAAGATGTTGAGATTATAAAGCAGAAATATATGTCTGCTTCCAGTCTTCAGGATTATCTTGAATGTCCGGCCAGATTCTATTTTGAGAAGGTCAAGGGCCTGTCCGTGCAGGATGAGGTGGTGGATTCTCTTGATTTCGGAATGTTCGGCAATGCCTATCATGCGACAATGCAGGAACTATATGCGGTTCAAGGAGGATTGTTGACCGGGGACTATCTGAAGAATCTGCTGAAAGGAAAGCGCGTCCCGGAAGTCGTGGACAGAAAGATTCTTGAACAGCTGAAGACGTTTGAACTCACCGGACGCAATCTTATCTACTCGGATATGATCTGCCGGTATGTGTATCAGACCATAAGAAGGGATATTGAGCTGATGAAGTCCGAAGGAGTGGACCATATAAGGATACTTGGACTCGAACAGAAGAAGAACATGACCATCGGTGGAATCAAGTTCTTTGGAATCATAGACAGGCTTGACAGTATACGGGAAGATGTCGTGCGCATAGTGGACTACAAGACCGGAAAGGTGAGTGACAGTGATTTCATCATAAATGATGATAATGCGGAAGCTGTGGTGGAAGCCATCTTCGCCCATGATAATGAAGAGCGTCCCAAGATAGCTTTGCAGCTGTATATCTACGATCGTTTCATAAGGGACGAGGCGGCCATGCGCGGAAAGTCCATTGTCAACTCCATTTATCAGCCTTTGAGGCTGTTTTCCAAACAGGTGGAAAACGTGCGCTTGAGCGGAAAATTCTGTTCTCTGATGGATGACGCTCTTGATGAGTTGCTTAAGGAAATTACAGATGTGCAGGTGCCTTTCTGGCGTGCTTCGAGTGAGAAAGCATGCGCTTATTGTAATTTTAAAAACCTTTGCGGACGATGAAAATACTTAAGGCAAGTGCGGGTTCCGGCAAGACATACAGTCTGTCGCACACATATATCGATCTGCTTCTCGGCTCCAAGAATGCAGATGCCTACAGACATATTCTGGCAGTGACTTTTACCAACAAGGCCACGGACGAGATGAAGCGCCGAATTCTTAAGGACCTGAAGACCCGTTCGGCATCGGATCCCGATTCCGGGAAGGCTCTGGTACGCATGCTCCACGATTATAGCGCGTTTGCGGTCAGTACCATAGATAGATTCTTCCAGCAGACACTGAAAGCCTTCTCCAGAGAGATAGGACAGTTTGCCGATTATCAGATAGAACTTGACAGACAGTCCCTGATAAATGAGTCAATGGACAGGATTCTGGACTCCCTCACTCCGGACAAGACGGAACTTCTGGACTGGATAAAGGACAGCGTCAGAGTTTCGTTGGAGCAAGGCGCCAAGGCGGACATTGAAAGCAGTCTCTATCAGATAGGCTCGCAACTCAAATCAGAGGAACATCGGGCTTTGTGCGCGGAGCTTGGAATCGACGACCGGCTCCAATATACCAAGGAAAGGCTCGCTCTTCTGCGCACGGAATGCGACTCCATCATAAAGACCGTGTCATCCAAACTTAGAGAATACGGGTTTGAGAATGAAGTGGGGAAACCGCTGGATTTCTCCAAAAAGAAACTTCTTCTGAAGAAGAATCCGGAGCTGAAAGCATACGCCGAAGAAGTGCTTCAGCGCTACAATACGGCAGTCATGATTCGAGGGCTTATATTCAGCCTCGGACTGGCAGGAGAATTCTATGAGGCTTTTGACAGCCTCCTGAAAGAAAAGAATCTGATGTGCCTGGATGAGTCCAATGTGATACTCAAGGACATAATCAACGGTTCGGACGCTCCGTTCGTGTACGAAAAAATAGGCGTCCGGTTTGAGAATTTCCTTCTGGATGAATTTCAGGACACTTCCAATATCCAATGGGATAATTTCCTGCCGCTTCTTAAGGAGAGTGAGTCTGCCGGAGGCTACAATCTTGTGGTGGGAGACGTGAAGCAGAGCATTTACCGATTCCGTGATTCGGACTGGCAGCTTCTCGGATACAAGATTCAGCAGCAATTCCCCGGTGCTGACGTCAAGAGCCTTAATGGCAACTGGCGCAGTACTCCTGTGGTGGTGAAGTTCAATAGTTCATTTTTCTCGATGGCCGCCTCAAGGCTCGGACTCTCATCATTGTATTCGGATGTGAATCAGACACCTATGCTTACCGGGGAGACAGAGGGGTTTGTGCAGGTAAGTTTCTGCGAGGACCAGTCGGGCAAGGTACTTGAGTCTATCTCAAGGGCCCGGGAAAACGGTGCCGAGTGGCAGGATATAGCAATACTTGTACGTGGCCGCCAGAGCGGATCCCTGATTGCCGGAATCCTGATGGATAATGGAATACCGGTGATTTCGGATGACTCGCTCAGCCTTTCCGCTTCTTCTACGGTGCGGAAGGTCGTGGCTCTTCTCAAGGCATCGGACAATCCTCAGGACAGTGTCTCGAAGTATCTTGCGGAGTCGATGAACGTAAGTTTCCCTGACAATTACTATTCACTGGTGGATTTTGCAGAGAGTCTTCTTCGCTCTGTGAGGGATATGGACACTGAGACGTTTGAGGCGGAAACTCTTTTTGTTCAGGCGTTTATGGATGATCTTCACAACTGGACGAGAGTCAATGGCAACAGCCTCAGCGGATTTCTTGACCATTGGGAAGAATCAGATATTACGATTGGCTCCCCGGAGAGCGAGTCCGCGGTGCGTATAATAACCGTGCACAAGGCCAAGGGACTCGAGTTCCCTTATGTGATTTTCCCTTATGCGGACAAGGTGGAGTTGTACAGGGACCCCACGACTCGCTGGTGTCGGCTGGATGCGAAGAAATATGGCCTGCCGGAGGTGTTTGACGGTGTTTATCCGGTACGGCTTGGTAAAAGTTCGGCGAATACTTTCTTTGCGGAAGATTTTCACGAAGAGCAGGGACGTCAGTTGGTGGACAATCTCAATATCTTCTATGTGGCCCTTACGAGGGCGGTCAAAGGCTTGCATATAATATCGAAGCTTCCTACCAAGACGTTCAAGGATTCCCTTAGTAAGGGAGCTCCGGAATACAAACGGGTCAGTGATGTCCTTTATGAGTATGTCAACTCCATGGATGACTGCACTATAGGGGAGATGTACGACTTTTCGAAGATGGAACGCACGCAGTCTTCCGAACAGCCTTTCGAGGCTTCGTATGAGACAATCAGCCTTGCGGGAAGACTTGCGCCATCGACCGATGCCGAGGATTATTTTGCTGAAGACGGGGAAGCGGGCTTTTCTGCCTCCCGTAGGTTCAAAGGTATAGTCATGCACGATATATTGGCATCGGTGCACGTTGCTTCCGATGTGGATAGGGCTGTTGATTGTGCTGTCATGTCCGGCGAAATCACCCCTGATGTCCGAGAAGATGTCCGGAGATTGTTGTCGGAAAGGATTGCTGCTCATCCGGAGTGGTTCCCCGAGTCAGGGGAGTATAGGGTGTTGAATGAAAGGACTGTTTTCCGTAAGGATGGTGCGCAGCGCAGACCCGACAGGGTGATTATAAGCAGCGATGGCGTGCGAATCGTGGATTTCAAGTTCGGAGAGGAAAAGGATGATTATATATGTCAGGTTCAGAGGTATGCCGGCATATATAGGTCAATGGGATATAAGGTGCTGTCCGGCACTGTGTGGTATGTGGAATCAGATAAGACAGTAGAGATATGAGAATTTTGTTGTTGATGGTGATGCTTTTTGTCGGAATGCCTGCGGGGGCGGACAAGCATCCTCAGGCACCGTCTGTGCCTAAAATGATAGTGTTCGCGGGCGATACCATCAGATTTGATCGTCAGGATATATATGAACGCATGGACAGGGAACTGATTTCCTTCACATATATGCACACCAATTCTACCCTGATGCTCAAGCGCTCCGGGCGGATATTTGCCAAGGTGGTACCTATTCTCCGTGCGAACGGGGTCCCGGAAGATCTCAAATATCTTATGGCGATAGAAAGCAATTTTGATCCTAAGGCCTTGTCTTCAGCTGGAGCTGCCGGATTGTGGCAGTTCACGAAATCCACGGCCAAGGAATACGGGCTGGAAGTCTCTTCTGAGGTGGACGAGAGGTATCATATTGAGAAGGAAACGGTTGCGGCCTGCAAGTATCTCCTGAAAGCATACGACAAATATGGCGACTGGATGACTGTGGCAGCGAGTTACAATGGAGGACAGAACGGCATTTCGAAGCGTATCGAGAACCAGCGTCAGCGCAAGGCCATGGACCTGTGGCTGGTGGAAGAGACATCAAGATATATGTTCAGAATCCTGGCCGCCAAGATGTTCTTTGAGGACCCGGCATCGTTCGGATTCTATGTAAGGGAGAAAGACAAATATCCTGTGGAGCCCAAGCCGAAAGAGACAGTATCGGTGAGCGGTCCGATAGAGAATCTTGTGGACTTTGCGGAAGAACACGGCATTCGTTACGCTACCCTGAAAGGCGCCAATTTGTGGCTGCGTGACAGTAAACTTACCAACAAGGCCGGTAAGACCTACGAGATAGTCATTCCTCGCGAAGATCGGTGACAATCCATTCGTCTCCAAGAGAATCAGTGTTGAAGAAGAACTCCGATGTGTCCACATTTGCGGGGAAGTAACGAATGTCGGTTAGGGACAGCTCTTTGACGGAGTCTTCGTAGCGGAAGACCTCGGGTGTTCCCGTGGATGATTCTATATACACCTCTTTTGATTCCCTGTCAACTGTCCAGCGGGTGTGACCGTCGCTGTAGATTTCAAGTCCGTTGCCTTTGGCATGATAGCAGTCTCCTTGAAGGACCAGTGAGCCTGACAGGAGGACAAGAGTGCCGTTGGTGGTTGATATGGAGCAGTTGTATGTCAGTGATATGCGCGCATCGAATCGTCTGTCAAGAATCTCCCTGGCGGCCTTCATCCCGCCCTCCGGGGGAGTGGAGCCTATGGCGGCAGCACTGCTCAGGCAAAGGGAAAATGCCAGCAGCAGACGGACAATATGAGGGGCTCTGAGCATATTTTAACCTTTCATTACACTTTCCAGAAGCGGCTCCAATTCGTCAAGCGAGGACAGTAGCACCTGCCTTGGCTTCGAGCCTTCCTGAGGTCCGACTATTCCTGCGGCCTCCAATTGATCCATGACGCGTCCGGCCTTTGCATATCCCATTCCGAGCTTTCTCTGAAGGTCGGAGGTAGAGCCTTTCTGCGTGCTTACCACAAGTCTTGCAGCCTCGGCGAAGCGTTCGTCAAGATTGTTGGTGTCAAGACTGCCTGCACTGCCTCCTTCCGCTCCGGTGTCAGTAACATCAGGAAGATAGTAAGGGGTGTTGTAACACTTTCCGTAGCCACGCTGGTCGGATATGAACGTATTGATGGAATCAATCTCGTCTCCGCTTACAAATCCGCATTGGATGCGTTCGGATTCGATACCTGCCGAGAACAGCATATCTCCCTTTCCTATGAGCTTCTCCGCACCCGGGCTGTCTATTATAGTGGTGGAATCCACTCTGGAAGCCACGCGGAACGCAATTCGCATAGGGAAGTTGCTCTTGATGAGTCCGTTGATGACATCTACGGATGGTCGTTGTGTGGCCAGGATGACATGCAGACCGGCGGCACGTCCCTTCTGGGCAAGGCGGATGATGGAGTTGGTAATGCTTCTGCTTGCCGCTCTTGCTTCCGGTGCTCCGCCTATCGTCATGGTAAGATCTGCGTATTCATCCACCACTACCACTATGTAAGGAAGGTATCTGTGTCCATGGTCCGGGCGCAGCTTGCGCTCCTTGTATCTGGAATTGTACAGCTTGATGTTGTTGACTCCGGCCTTGCTGAGAAGTTCGTACCGGTCATCCATCTCTATGCAGAGGGAGCGCAGAATCTTCTCCGCGTCCTTAGGATTCTTGACGATGGAACGGTTGGCCTCATCCTCTTCCGAGCCCGCATCCGGCAATACTGCGAGGTAGTGCTTAAGAAGCTTGGCATACGAAGAGAACTCCACCATCTTCGGATCAATGAAGACAAACTTCAACTCTGACGGATGCTTGGAGTAAAGAAGGGATGAAACTATTACGTTGAGGCCCACTGATTTACCCTGTTTGGTGGCACCTGCGACGAGAAGGTGAGGGGCGTCCGCAAGGTCGAACACCTTTACTTTCTGAGTGATGGTGTATCCTATCGCTACAGGAAGCTCCGCCTTGCTCTCACGGAACGCAGTGTCATTCAGAAGGGCTTTCAACGGGACGATTGAAGAATAGTCGTTGGCTACTTCGATACCCACGCAGTCAGACAGCTGGATGACTCTGACTCCTCTGGCGTTGAGGGTCATACCGATGTCTTCCTGAAGCTTTTTGATGTCTGCGATTTTGACGCCCGGTGCCGGATATACCTTATAGAGAGTGACGGTAGGTCCGACCTGGGCCTTTACATCATTGAGCTGAATCTTGTAATTGGCCAGCGCCGCGCGGATTTTGTTGTTGTTGCGGGTAAGTTCCTCGCTGGATACTTCCCTTCTTCCGCTGGCATGAGCCTCCAGAAGATCGAGGGTAGGGAATTTATATTTCGGAAGTCCGTCAGGAGGGTCCAGTCTGTTGTCTATAGGCTTCAGTTCTTCGGTAACCTCGGCATTGAGAGAATCGTCCGAGATAATCTCGAAATTCCCTTCAGGGACAGGTTCTTTTTCCGCAAGAGTGACAGCCTGTGGCTCCGTCGGGAGTTCTTCGACTGGTTCTGATTCGAGTTCCGGCTCCGGCTGTTCTTCAGGAAGAATATCCTGTACTACAGGCATATCCAACTCCTGCGGTGTGGCCTCGATGTCGGAGTCTGTCCCGGCCGGTTCTTTGGATTTCTTCTTGGACTTCTTCTTCCCGCTTCCAAGGGTGGAGAGCCATCTGCTGAATTTTTTCGAAGACAGGACAAGAAAGATTGCAATGAGAACCGCTATTACAAGTCCTGTCACGATGACACCGAGCGTGCGGGTCATCCATGTTATGCAGAATGCTCCGCAACGTCCGCCCAGTCCTCCGTCAAAAGCCGTTTCCATGCCAAGCAGGCTCCCGATATATGATAGAGCCAGCGATGCCATGAACGCTCCGAAAAGAGTGATTATTCCGGTTCTGGCGAGAGAACTCTGCCATTTGCCTGACAACAGCCTGACAGATATGGCCAAGAGAATTATGAGAAGAGCCAGACTTCCGATGCCGAAGAGCTCGCTTACCAGAAAATGTCCGGTCCTGAATCCGAGACTGCCCGCAGCATTGGTCGCATTTTCCATGATACTACCTCCCGAAAGCAGGCTTGCGTCCTGCTTCCAACTGAAAAGATACGACACTATGGATATGAAAACGAATATGGCTGCTACAAGAAAGAAAGCTCCCGTCAGTTTGACGGCAACCGCCTTCTCTTCTTCGTCCCAGTTCTTCCAGATTCTCATTTTACGTTATTATTTCTTCTTGTTTCTCTGCTTGTTGTTTTTCCTGTGATTCTTTCCTGACGGCTGTCCTACATTGATGCCAAGTCCTGGCTTTGCGTAACTGATGCTGTTGGAAATCTTGTCGAGAGAAAGTCCTTCCGGAATGGTAATCTCGTGATCCGAGAGCTTCTCTATATCATGGAAAATCGTCTCGTCGGCCACGCTGTCCTTGTTCCATATCAGGTACTGCTGGCGCATATAGGTGGCCAATCCTCTGAGCATCTCAGTCTTGACTTCTCCGTCCGGCTCGGTCTTGAGAAGATTTATGATTTTCTCAATGTTTCTCCCGTAATGAGCCGCTTTTATCCTGCTGTCTTTCATAGGCAGTGAGACAGGGCTTTTAGAGAAGACTTCAGCCTGAGGGCAAGGATAAGGTGAGTCAATGTCAAGGTCGAATCCGGCGATTATGTACAGTTGGTCCCAAAGGCGGTGCTCGTAATCTTCCTGCTGATGCACCTGAGGGTTGAGGATTTCCATTACCTTGATGATGGCACGTGCCTGTTCGCTGCGTTTGGCCTTGTCTTCAATCAGACGCAGGCTCTCCACCATTCTCAATACGTTGCGGCCATATTCCGGCATTGCCATTTTTTCTCTTGACGTATTGTAGTCAAGTCCTATGTTGTTGTCTGTCATGTTCAATGATAATAATAAACTACAAATATAGTTAAAGTTTGATTCCTTCACAAGGCAGTTATTCGAGATTGAATCCGTCAGATTTCCATGTGCCGTCTGAGCAAATCAGATATGCTTCTACGCCGTCAAGGGACTCGATCAGTCTTCCGGCATCCTCCGCGCCGAGGACCATGCATGCCGTGGCAAGGGCGTCCGCTTCGGCCGCGGTGGGGGCGACCACGGTGGCGCTGAGCAGATTGTGCTGTACGGGATATCCTGTACGCGGGTCGATCGTGTGGGCGTATTTTTCCCCGTCCTTGATATAGAACTTGCGGTAGTTGCCGGATGTGACAATCCCGCATCCGGAACCGTCGGAATGCCAGATACCTTTGAGGTCCTTTCCCGGGGAGTTGTTCCCGTCGACAGGATTGTCGACACCTATGGTCCATCCTTTCCCGGAAGGATTGAGCCCCTCGCAGTATATTTCTCCTATATCAACGAGCATGTCCTTCACGCCTATTGAATGGAGATAGCCGGCTATCACATCGCAGCTGTACCCCTGGGCGATGGCGTTGAAATTCAGGACTTTCCCGTTGCGGCAGTCCTGCATGGCCTTCTGTATCGCATCGTCGGACGGAAGACTGTCCGAGGTGAATCCGAATCCCCATATATCGAAAAGCGGTCCGCTGCAGACGTCAAAAGCTCCGCCCGAGAGCTCTTTGAATTTCTCTGAAAGCTCCATGAGCTCGGAGAAGTACCTGTCCGGGGAGATGTCCTCTCCGGCATTGCGCCTGCTCAGAATGGAGCTGCGATTGTATCCCGATATGCTGAAATCTATCCCCTCAAGCAGCGAGTCTATTGCCGCCGCGATGGTATTGTGGGGGATGCTGACTCCTTCAAGATTGGCTTTGACCTGATATGTGCCGCCTTGGGCGTATCCGGTGAATGTCTCGTATCCTCTGTGGGTGCAACTTACAGCGAGAAGCAGGGCCGTAAGGGATGCAAAAAGAATGTGTCTTGTCATTTTCGGCAAAGTATTTGCACAAAGTTAATGTAATTCGAGCAATTTTGTGCATATTTGTATTTTGTATGAAGAAGAGTTTAATCATATCCATAGCCATTCTGATATTCGGGGGCTTCCTTTTGACCGGCTGCAAAAAGAACAATTCCACTACCAAGGGCACTCTTGACGGTGCCTTGAAGTTGGTGATGCCTTCGTATGTGGAGGTCGGTTTCACCAAGACTTTCAGTTTGGATACCATGACCGTATTGTCACGGCCGGACGGCAAAAAGATCGGTTATTATTTTACGAATCCTTTCAAGGCGAAGAACGATACTGTGATTTCTCCTGACGGCAAGTTCAACGAGAAAGCCTATGTGTTTGAAGTTGAGGACACTCTTGGCGTTGTGTCTCTGGTATTCGGAGCGTCAAGCAGTGACGAGTATTACGGCAAGACCACTACTGCGAACTTTACCGTAGTGAAAAAGGGTCTTGACGGCAAAGGTTCCATCACGGGATTCAGCAGCTATGAAGACGATGTCAGGTTCATCGATACCCGTGACTGGAAATCTTACCTCGCGACACCTGTCGGAGGCGTGCTTTGGATGAGAAACAACCTTTGCTGGGAAGGTGCCGGGGTTTCGTACCGCGGGTATGCCGTGCTTTCCGATTTGTTCGGACAGTATTACACATGGGAAGAGGCTCAGAGTGCCTGCCCTGACGGATGGAGACTGCCTTCGGAATCGGATTGGGAGGCTCTTGCAGCCAGTTGTGACAGAGAGGTCGGTCCGGATGGAGTCATCAGCGGGATGGCCGGCAAGATTATGGCCGATATCTATTTCAATGGCACGAAGATGTGGGAGTTCTCACGCTATGTCAAGGTGACTGACCAGACGCATCTGTCTGTGCTGCCTGCCGGATATGCATCTTTGATGGACGGTCATAATTCGTTCAACTCCATGTATAAGTATGCAGCCTTCTGGACATCGGACCAGAAAGACGGTAAGGGCGTACTCAGGTACATATATAGGGATAACGACAGCGTCTATTCAGGTACTTTCGACAAGAATTCCATGGCCGCATCGGTAAGATGCGTCAAGTCAGAGTAGGGCGATTACATGAATGCAATATAAGAGAGCCTGGCCTGCTTCGGAGGTCAGGCTCTTTAGTATCTCCGGGCACACCCCAAGTGTGTCCAAAATTACGCAGCCTATGCACGAGCAGATAAACAGCTCGCACAGGGGAAGGGATATTATATTGGTAATAAGGAAATTTATAGGGAATGAGCGGAAGTGAAGCCACGCGGCCGGTGCCGTTGTTATCTGGCAGGAGATACTAAGTGCGGCGCATTTCCATATCCTGCCTGCAATCCCTGAACTCTTCTCTTCCGGCAGCCATCCATTTATCCGTGGGAATATGACATAGATGCCCAGCATGGCGAGGTACGAAAGCTGAAATCCGGGGGAAATGATTGACTCCGGAGTGAACATGAGCTGGATCATAAGGGCGCAGAAATAGCAGTTGAGAGGCAGGTTCGCCCTTTCCGGTGAAAGTTTGGCAATTTCGTGGAAGGTGATAAAAAGGAATGCCCTGACTACGGAAGGGGAGGCTCCGGTCATCATGCTGTAGAAAAGGCACGATACTATCAGAATGATGCTTCTGATACGATAACCGACCGGACTGTTGCCCATAAAAGCCAGCAGTTTGCTTATTACGGCGCTGATGAGTCCGAGGTGAAGGCCGGAAAGGGCAAGTATGTGTGATGCTCCGGCAGTGCGGAAGTCCGATATGGTCTGTGCTGACAGAAGTTTGCGATCCCCGGTCAGCAGTGCCGTTGCCAGTGCTTCGGTCTGCTCCCCGGAAAGATTCAGCCGGGAAATGGCCTCCTGAAAAGAACCGAGTGCCGTCTTGACGATATGGTTTTGGGACACAGAGCCAAGACCGGCGCCGAAGCCGGAACACAGGTACGAGTTGATCCCGAGAAGGAACAGGACGATATAAGGTATAATGCTGGAAGCGTGCATCCGTTTTGAGTAGTAGAGGGTGGCGGCCAGAGAAGAATACACAACCGCTGCCGACGCAAGAATGGGGTGCGGCGGAGGGAAAAGAACTGCAATTGCGACACCTGCGGTGAACGACAGGCTCAGGGTCTTGAAGTCGTGAGACATTTCATAGTAAGTTTCTCCAAAAATACATAAATTATTAGTAAATTTGTGGACTATTTCAAATATTATGATAATACTGGTAATCAATTGCGGAAGCTCATCTATCAAATATCAGCTTCTTGATATGAAGGGCGATGACGTGTTCGACCTTCTTGCTAAAGGAATTGTAGAGAAAATCGGTCTGCCTGACGGATGCCTGACACATAAGCCAAGCGGAAAGGAACCATTTGTATTGACACAGCCCATTCCTGATCATAAGGTGGGAATGAAACTGGTGTTGGATGCTCTTGTGGACGCGTCTCACGGGGTGCTTCGCAGTTTCGATGACATTGAAGCGGTAGGACATCGTATCGTGCAGGGTGCGGATTTCTTCTCAGGAAGTACTCTTGTCAACGACGATGTGCTTCACAAGATAGAGATATGCTGCGATTTTGCACCGCTGCACAATCCTGCGCACCTTCTCGGCATCCATGCCGTGTCCAATGTCCTTCCGGATGTGCCGCAGGTGGTGACGTTCGATACCGCATTCCACCAGACCATGGAGCCGTATGCTTATATGTATGCACTTCCGTATGAGTACTATGTAAAATATCGCGTGCGTCGCTACGGTGCACACGGAACATCGCATCAGTATGTTTCCCGCAGGGGAGCAGCGCTTGCCGGTCTCGAATTGGGCAATTCCAAGATTATCACATGCCATCTTGGCAACGGAAGCTCGATTACTGCCGTGAAGGACGGAAAGTGCATGGATACGTCCATGGGATTTACGCCTCTCGAGGGTATGATTATGGGTACGCGCTGCGGTAATATCGATGCCAACATCGTTCCTTATATCATGAAAAAAGAGGGACTTACCCCGGATCAGATGACGGAAGTGATGAACAAGAAGAGCGGATTTCTCGGATTGTCAGGCAAAAGCTCCGATATGAGGGATCTCGATCAGCTTGCATCGGAGGGTGACCAGAGGGCTAAAATTGCTCTTAAAAAGCTTACTTACGACACTATAAAGAATGTCGGAGCATACATAGCCGAGATGAACGGAGTGGACCTTATCGTATTTACGGCCGGCATCGGTGAGAATAATCCGCGCCTTCGTCGTCACATTTGCGACAATCTCTCGTTTATGGGCGTGAAGATTGATGTGGAGGCCAATGAGAACGCAAAGGGGGAAACCATTATTTCCGCCCCGGATTCCTCTGTGAAGGTGGCGTTGATTCCGACCAACGAGGAGCTCGTGATTGCAAGGGACACGATGCATATTGTGTCCGAAATGGAGAATTAAGCAATATTAGATATGGCAAATTTTGTAATTGAGACTTCTGCGAGACACGTACATGTGACTCGTGAAGCATTGGATATCCTTTTTGGTAAGGGTTTTGAACTTGAGGTTAAAAAGCCTCTCTCCCAGCCGGGCCAGTATGCATCGGCTCAGAAAGTGGATGTGGTCGGCCCTAAATCTACGTTGAAATGTTCTATCCTCGGACCTGTCCGTCCGGAGAACCAGGTGGAGCTTTCCTTTACGGATGCGCGCACTCTCGGCATCGTAGCTCCTATTAGGGAGAGCGGGGATGTCGCCGGCTCGGCTCCTTGCAAGATTGTAGGACCTTGCGGTGAGATTGAATTAAAGGAAGGCGTCATCATTGCGAGAAGGCATGTGCACATGACTCCATCAGATGCTGCGGCATTCGGAGTGGAGAACGGACAGATTGTAAATGTGGAGGTAGAACAGCCTACAGGAAGAAAACTTGTGTTCGGCGATACCGTTATTCGTGTGTCTGAGAAATATGCTCTCGCAATGCATATCGATACCGATGAGGCGAATGCAGCAGCTTGCAGCGGAGAGATTACCGGACATATCGTGAGATAAGTTTTGGCTGTCGCGCCAAAATATCAATGGGTGGACTGATTTCAGTCCACCCATTGATATTTCTGCGTTATATCCGTCAAAGGGATGATAGTGTGAAGGGCCTACTCTTTCTTTAATTCTGTCGCCGGGTTGGTCTTTGCGGCCTTAAGCGTCTGCCAGAGGACAGAGCCGAAAGCCATCGCAAATGTGAGAACCACGGCCAGGACGAATATCCACCAATAGTTCTCCAGTCGATAGATATAATTCTCCAAATACTTCTGAGCCGCCAGGACAGCCACCGGAATGCCGATGATACAGGCGATCCCCACCAGAATCATGTATTTCCACACGCTATGCCAAAGTTCGCCGTTCACCGTGCTGCCAAAGACCTTGCGTATGGCGATATCCTTGGAACGTTCGCCGGCGAAATATGTACTCATTGCCAGCAGGCCAAGCAGGGAAATCAAGATGGAAAGGAGCATGAACAGTTCCAGCAGGCGCATATTGTTGCGGGCCGGTCGGAGTGCTTCCCGGAGGTTGTCAGAAAGGAAGTTGTCGTCCGCTACGCTGGCAATGTTGGTCCGGTTCCAGTCCTCAAATACCTCGCGGATAGCTTTCCTTGTTTCGTCCCGGTCCCCGTAGGTCTCAATTACCCAGCCGCCCCAATTCATATCTTCACGTTTCATTACAGATACGAAGAGATAGTCTTCTTCACCGGCGTTGGACAGATTTACCGGGAAATCCTTGATGACACCGGCCACATATTCGCAACCATTTGACCTTAAGGACAGTGTCTGGCTGATATCGTGATACTCATCGTCAAATCCTGATGCCGCAAAAGCCGCTTCGCCGAACCAGACGGCGTTGAACTTAGGCGCCTGATAGTCCTTCAGCTTCTCAAAATGGAAGATATCGAAGGCGATACTGTCCATCTTGAAAGTGCGGTACATAATCTCGCCTCCGTCCCTGGTAAGCGAATACTGTCCGCCCGTCTTGGCACCAGGCGCGCCCTGGCTGAATCCAATCCTTTTCACGCAAGGTAGTTTACTCAGAGCATCAGCGAGCGGGCCCTGGTCAGAACGACTCTGAACGCGAAGATAATAGACATTCTCAATATTCGCATGGAGCGGCCGATTCGTCGATAAGCGGTATTGTGCCTCCATCACAAGAGCCATTGCCAGCAGGAATACTGCCAGTGCGCTCTGCAAGAGGATGAATATTTTGCTGAAGGTCATCTTTGACTGACGGCGGAATGTGCCGCGTACTACATCAATGGGAGCGAACCTGCCGCCCAGAAGCGCAGGCAGAAGTCCGGAGACTACACCTGTCAGGACTATCAAGAGCAGATAGGCTGCCACGTACCCCGGTTGAATCTGAATGGAGACAGGGATGTCCGGATCATTTATAAGTCTGTTGAACGACGGCACAAAGGCATACGCAAGAAGCAATCCGATGCCAAAACAAATCGCCGTAAACAGAATAGACTCGGTAATCTGCCGGAGCACGATGCTGCGTTTTCCTTCTCCAAGCAGCCGGCGGGTTGCCATCTCTCTGGAGCGTTTGCCTGTCAGCGCGAAACTCAGGTTGATGTAATTGAAGATGGCGGAAATGAGCAGGAGCAGTCCTACCAGAAGCAGGATTCTTAATGTCGCTACATCACCGTGGCGATATGCTTGCTGATTGCTGTCATACTCCTTGAAGAATATTTCATCCAGGCGCTCGACGGATAAGGATTCAAAGAACGCTGATCCGTAGAAATTGGGATAGCACTCCTTGCAGACAGCTTCGGCTTTGGCTTCAAGCGCCGCTCGATCTGTCCCGGGAACCACTCTGGCAAAAGTAATCGTGCTGCCGTAACGGTCGTATGGCGCTTCCCATGCTCCGGCGTTCAGCCAGCTGTCAGGATGAGCGATGATATCGACATGCGGAAAGAGTGTGTTGTGGAAGTCTTCCACAATGCCGGCGACCATAAAATCCCAATCCCGCGTATGCAGGACATCTCCCACCTTGAAGTGATATGCCCGCGCGAATGATTCGCTGAGAAGCACATCTTCCTTGGTGGCCAGACTCTCCGGTGTCCCTTCCAGAAAACCGTAATATGGAAACAGTTGGAAAAATGAAGGATCAACAGCTATGACGCGTGCCTCGATATCTGAGTCGTCAACATGCACATAGGTTTGAATATCCGGACAATATCGGGCGGTCTCCGTTACTTCCGGAACGGCACCGGCCAATCTCTCGGCAAATCCGAAAGTCAGTCCCGGATAGTCCGGCAGATTAAACGTATAGATATTTTTTCGGTCCGGATTTTCCCGCGTCACCGCCCATTGCTGCCAGGCGTAGCTGCCTATAAGGATTACAAAAGCCAGGCTCACAACCAGTCCCACCGCCTCGATGGCGGTGTAGAGTTTGTTGCGGGAAAGGAATTTCAGATAACTTTTCATACTACTACTCTTTCTTTAATTCTGTCGCCGGGTTGGTTTTTGCCGCCTTGAGCGTCTGCCAGAGGACAGAGCCGAAAGCCATCGCAAATGTGAGGACCACGGCCAGGACGAATATCCACCAATAGTTCTCAATCCTGTATGTGTAGCGGCTCAGATATTTTCCGGCCATCCATACGGATACCGGGATGCCGATGATACAGGCGATCCCCACCAGCACCATATAATCTTTTACCGTCCGCCGGGTCTCACGCAAAACATCGCTGCCGAACACCTTTCGCACCGCTATGCTCTTGGTATTCTCGCCTGAATAGTATGCACTCATGGCCAGCAGGCCCAGTAAGGCAATCAGCACGGACAGGACCATGAACAATTCCACCAACCGCAGCGCCATCTTTACAGGAAGCAGCTGCCGATTGAGGACATCCATAATATAACCGTTCTGGTCGGGTTCAACATAGGTGCCGTTCTTCTCCTCGGAATAAGCGGCATAGGCTTCCATAATAGCCTTGTCAGCCGTTCTTTTATCTCCCTCCACCTCAATCATCAGGCCGTTTCCATAGAGGATACTCTGTGCAGGGGCCATTATGACAGCGGAATTCGTGGTCGGGTCGGATGCCGTTGCGTCAGAAGTGGGAATATCCTCAAAAACACCGCCCACATATTCCGTGTTGATTCCGTTAACCTGGAATCTGCCGGCATAATAGGTCATCGTGGTGTCGCTCAGTTCTATCTCGTTGGCCAGAGACTGTGACATCCAGACCGAATTCTCTCTTGGCGTTCCGAAGTCCTTTACCACTTTCAACCCCAGCATCTCAAAATATTCAGGTGTGCAAGCGATGACCTGAGTCTGGTGATGTGTGCCATCCGGTGCCTTGAAACCAAGTTCCATATTCATTTGTCCCGGAAAACCCCGGCCGAAGGCTACGCGCTTCACCTCAGGAATACGGTTCAGACGATCTACAAGCGGTTCCACCTCCGAGTAATCCCTTGCGTAGAAACCAAGGGAATACAGGCCCTCGCTACGGGCATTCAGCGGCCGATGCATCATGTGGCCCAGTTGTGCCTCCATCAAGATGGCCATCGCGATAAGTATCACCGAAACAGTATTCTGGAATACGATGAACACCTTGCTGAACACCATCTTACTGCGCCTGCGGAATGTGCCGCGCACAATGTCAATAGGAGCAAAACGGGATGCAAACAGCGCCGGAGCAATGCCTGCCAGAGCGCCGATAAGCACAATGGCAAGAGCATAGGCGGCCACCGTGCCTGCCGACAAGCCCAGCGTTACCGGAATATACATCCAGGTATTGCCCGTATCTGTAGTCACGTTCAGCAGCAACTCATTCATAATCGGCAGAAGCGCCCAGGAGAGCAGCAGCGCCAGTGCAAAGCAGACCGCCGTGAACAGGATGGATTCTCCGATGTATTTCCAGATGATGGAACCCTGCGGCGCGCCAAGTAGCCGGCGCGTGGCCATCTCCTTCGCCCGTTTGCCTGACAGCGCAAGGCTTAGGTTGACGTAATTGAAAATGGCCGATGCCAGTAGCAGGAGCACTACCACCAGCAGCATCTGCAGAACGCTCTTGTTGCCGCGATGGAAGATCCACTGCTCCGGATTGAAGTACAGTTCCGGAACCGTATAAATCGGTGTTGACTTTACGAAGTTACTGTCATAATGCTCCTTGCAGATATCCTCAACCTTCTTGGCGAGGGCCTCCCTGTCCGTGCCCTCCTTTACTTTGATGAGCGTGACATATTGGCCAATCGTGCTGAAAGGATGTATCTTTCCGGATGAATAAGCGGCATCGTACTCCGGATTGGAAAGGATGTCCGACGGGGGCATCATCGTCTATGGGGGTAAAAACGAAATGTGTATAATAGAGTAGGGGAGTGGAGAGGTGTATGTGTGGTGATTATGAAAGGGTTAGGGGAGTGTGAGCCGTGCACTGGGGATAAAACGAAATGTTACTTTTGCTTTACTTATGCGTTACTTTTAAGGCTGATTGAAAGCCATCTTTTAAGTTTGAATGTTACATTGCCTTCAGAAAGGGGTAAAACCGCCCTATTCTGAAGGCTTTTTTCGTATCTGGTGAATTGGGTGGTTAAATGGTTTGAGGGTCTATAACGCCAAATATGGCTCAATCTGAAGGCGTTGTTAAGGCATAAGAGTGCGGAAGTTTATACTGGCTTTCAATAATGGTTGAAATGCCTTTCAAAAGCCATATTTCAAAGAATGAAAGACGATGAATACAATAGGGCCAGAATGGATTGGATATACACTTAGATATACATTTGGGTATACACCTTTGAGCGATTGTAAAAAACGAAAAGTACACGTTAGGTATACGTTTAGGTATACATTTTTGCTACACGGACAGCTCTCTACATAGGGGTTTAATTACATAAAATGCCTGAAAATGCGCGGAAAATGGCGGTTAAGACCCCCTTTGTGATGCGTTTTTGACGGCTAAATATGGCTATAAATAAGTGATAGTGACCGGATAACGCCTAAATTGTGTTAAGAAAAGAGCGCAAACTTTGGGATGGTGGCTATTTTTGCCGAAAACTCTGTGTATGAAAAAGTGGAAACGTATGTTGGATATGAAATGGCTGGATGACATAGATTGGGGAAAAGTTCTTCTTGTCACATTAACAATTTCTATTTTAATAGTATCCATAGCTGCCGTATCACTTATCGTAGTAGCGATAAAATTGCTACTATAAGTGATCCTAAGGCAATCATAATGGCAAGGGCGGAGATAGTTGTGGATACAACCCAGCGAGTATTTTCCTCAACTGGAAATTTTAATTTTGGGTTCTCATAAAGAAGTAGTCGCCCTTTGTCCGTCAAGAATCCACTAACTCCTTCCTTTGTGCTAATCATGTGTAATAGTCCAAGGGAAGACAATAAACTCAAAGCGGCTGCTTCTGGAGATTCATGGCCGACACCATCATCTTTATATAGCCCCTTTTCTGCTTTCTTCAGAACTTCTTTTTGAAACCGTGACAGATATGTCACAGGCCGAGCCTTGCGCTCTTCTTCGAGGGAGCGCTTTGCAATTCTTTCTTGGACTTGTGATTCGTGAGTCATGCTATTCCATAGTGTGAAATGTCAGAGAGGCTTTGACCAGAGCCAAAGCTGTGACGCAGTTCATCGGGATGTCTTTCGGGGCGAAAGATGGATTGAAACTGACGAGACGGATCTTCTCTGGGTCATCGGCTCTCTGGATATACTTCACTGCTGTATAGCTATCCCCGTCATATGTGAAAGAGAGCAGATATATCTCGCCCCAGAAGATACTATCTATGGAGAGTTCTTTCTTCTTGTACATCACAATATCTCCGCTTTTCAAGAGTGGAGACATAGACTCTCCCCGGACGTAGATGGCACCATCAACTGGGGGCAGATTTGGAATATGAAGATAGTCTTCCGGTTCAATGCTATGATTGTTGAAAATCGCCACTAAACCAGCAGTCGCATCGAAATCATAGAGAGGGATATTCTGTTCGGCAACCATACTATCAGTTTTAAGTGAGAATGTCTGATTTGGAAGTACATCATTAGTATTGTGAAACATTTCGCCTTCCCCAGTCATGACCCATGGAATAGAAACTTCTGGATAGGTGGCGAAAAATTTCGTCAAAACATCCTCTGTGATTCCTGTTTTTGCTTCTAATGTGCCACGAGAAACGCCTATTTTAGTGTAAAACTCACGCTTGCTGATGCCGATTTTATCAGCGAATAATAGAATTCTCTGCTTTACTGGCGAAATCTTTTGTATCTTTTCTTGCATATTGGCGAAATCTTTTGTTATATTTGCAGTGCTTAACCCTGTTAAGCCGAGAACAAAGGTACGAAAAAATAAAACAGATTGAGAAAATATGGTAAAGAGACGTGTTTACACATTGTATGGCGATGTTGAAGCCTTGAAAATGGTGATCGAACGATTAGTGGAGAATTCCTTCGCCTTTCATTACACCGGAGAGTTCCTGTATGGCAATGCTCCGTGGGACGAGTTCATCAATAAGTGCTGCTGTGATATCAAGGGCAGGCTTGTGACACGCATCGAGGAATGGGCTGACCTGGATGAGATATTCGAGATGGCCGGATAACAATAAACAAAGACAATATAAACATATCTATTATGAGAATATATATCAAAGTGACAGACTCGCTCCGTAGGGAGCTGGCTTCGAGATTTAACGTCTCCAAGCCGACCGTATGGTCAGCACTTAATTATCTGACAAAAAGTGACCTTGCGGAAGCAATCCGGCAATATGCATTAAATCATGGCGGAGCCATCGAGGAGCAGTGTTTCATCCCTAACTGCCGGACGGAATACACGGATACGGAGATAATCCAAACATTCGCCGGAGGGATTCAGGTTCGAATAGACAGACAGGATGGTGGTGTGAGGCTGCTGAATGGAGAAAAGGAACTGGAGTCTTATGAGCCGATGAGCCTACAGGCATGGGGAAACCTTTTACATCACGCCCAGAAACTGTCAGAGGAGAGCATAGCTAAAGCGACGAAGAAATGAAAGATGTCATGCTTTTCTTCTTGTCCCTGATGCTGACAGCGCTCGGATTGGTTGTCGCGTTGGCGACTGTGTTCTGGTGGGTGGTATGGCTGATCGCTTTTCCGATGATGTATGTGGGCGCTCTCGGCGCTATCGCATCATATGGATCTTGGAAGAAAGAAGGGGAACCAAAACAGCGGTAAAAAGTTCATAGCATAAAGGATATTGGAGACCTGGGGCTTACCGCTGTGCCCCGAATGGAGGAATACTCAAGTGGTTCAAGAGGCCGGTTCGCTAAACCGGTAGGCCGTAAAGGTGCGTGGGTTCGAATCCCACTTCCTCCGCAGAACAGATAAACAAAATGGAATACTACGGAAACATAATAGCTGTGACGGTTGATGAACTGACAGGAGGTGATGGATGTGATACCATTATGTCCAGAAATAATTATCGCCAGTTGCAGCAACGTGGCCGAATCAACGTGCTTCGGTCAGGCAGGGGTTATGGTTCCTATGCCCTGATAGAATATGCGTCATTGCCGGAGAGATTCAAGACCCGTTTTGTGGCCAAGTATGGCAATCCTGATGAACTTATGAAGAAAGAACAGATCGGACTGCCACAGGACCTGAAGGCCCAGCAGTTCTTCTATGACCACGTCCTGCCTAACGGTGAAAGGATACCAGAGCCGAAACAAGAGGAATACACCGTTAACGCAAGAGTGCTGAATGCCCTGCAGGACATGTTCAACACCCAGAAGGCGATGAGACGCGCATGTAACAACAACACGCCTATAATCTGGTCGAACATCTTCCGAGCTTCCGAGGAACTCCGGGAGACATATCATCACACCCTCCCGAAGAGTGAGGCTCGTTTGCGTGACAAGATGCGTGAATACGCAAAGACCGGGTATGCGTGTCTGATATCAGGCAAATTCGGAAACACCAACACCCTTAAAATTACCAAGGCTGGAGAAAGGCAAATCATCGCTCTCCGGAGAAGCAAGACCCCGGTATATACATTGACACAGCTGTTTGAGGAATATAACGGCATCGCCGAAAAGAAAGGATGGAAGCCGTTGCGCTCGGAGAACTCGCTGCGTCAGTTTCTGGAGCGTCCGGACATCAAGCCGCAATGGTATGATGCGGTATATGGGGAGTTGGCCTCAAAGCAGATTTATTCACGCCATAACAAGACATTGATGCCAACAATGAGAGATTCTCTCTGGTATGGTGACGGTACGAAACTGAACCTGTTTTATAAGGATTACGAAGGCGGGAAACTGGTTGTCAAGACGGCGTTTGTGTATGAGGTCGCGGATGCGTTCAATGACACTCTGCTTGGTTATGCCATCGGAAAATCCGAGAATTTTGACCTCCAGTATAAAGCCTTTCGAATGGCGGTTGAAACATCTGGGCATAAGCCATACGAGATAGTCACGGATAACCAGGGTGCACAGACATCGAAGGTCGCACAGGCGTTCTTTGCAAGCATAACATCGCATGTGTCCAGAACGACTTCTCCTTATAACCCACAATCGAAGACGATTGAGCGGCTTTTCGGGGAGTTCCAACGGCAGATCCTCGGACAGGACTGGAGATTCACCGGAGGTAACATCTCAGCAAAGGATGCGTGGAAGATAAACCGGGAATTCGTGGATGCGAACAAGGAGTCCCTTTATACATACGATGAACTGCTTGCCGCCTATGCGGAAGCACGCAGGAAGTGGAATGCGGTCAATGGCAGGTTGGCGGCTTACCAGGCAAGTGTGAATCCGGAAACGGAGGTCGTGTCACAGATAGATATGGTGAACCTGTTCTGGATAAGGACTGACCGGCCGTCAAAATTCACTGCCGACGGCATATCCATCCAGTATCAGAAGCGCAAATACACTTACGAGGTTCTGACCGCTGACGGCAAGCCGGACTATGAGTGGAGAAAGGTAAATACTGGAAAGGAATTCATAGTGAAATTTGATCCGATGAGAATGGATATGGCGATGCTGTTTGAGCAGACAGCAACAGGACTGAGATACGTCACTTCGGCTTATCCGTACTTGACGGTCCATAGGAACATTCAGGAACAGAAAGACGGTGATATGACTCTGATAAGGCAGAACGACTCGGAAAACAAGAGGATGAGGGTTCAGCGCAGAATCGAAAACCACTCGCTTGAAATTGAGTATGGGGTGGCTCCGGAGCAGAATGGTCTGACGACACCTGCATTGAAAGGAATCAGTGAGAGTGAGTTCGAGACATTCGCTGATGCAGTGGCTATTGTGACACCACAAGATTCCCCGGACACGACTGACATCGGGCCTTTCAATAAGGAAATGAGCAATATGGATTATAACCCTCTCGATGCAATAAGCAGAACATAGCAAATCATTTAATATTATGGCACAGAAACTCACATTAGAAGAAAAGCAAGGCATTCAGAGGATGCTTCTTGACTATGCCGCGAGATATGCAAGTCAGGCGAAGGCAGCAAACTCCTTGCACGGGGTTACAAGTCCCGGAACATTCAATGCTGTCGTAAACGGCAAGTTCGAAAGAATCAGCGATGAAATGTTCCTCCGGATCAAGGCTGCTGTCGGCAGCGGAAAATCTGAGGGGTGGCAAATCTGCCAGACCTCAGCGTTCAAGGATGTCGAGACACTTCTTGCTGACGCACAGCAGTATCAGAACGTGTCTTGGATTGTGGCCCCTGCCGGAATCGGGAAGACAACGGCGGCGTTCCAGTATTCAAAGACGCACAAGAATGTGTTTGTCCTTGGTTGCTCTGAGGATATGCACAAGGCTGACTTCGTGGAAGAGCTCGCAAAGAAGATAGGCATCAGGAATGAGGGGCTTACTGTTCGCGCCACCCTGACGCGAATCGTTGATGAACTCGTCAAGATGAACAGACCCCTACTTGTTTTCGATGAAGGTGACAAACTTACGGATTCTGTGATGTACTATTTCATCAGCCTGTATAATGCACTTGAAGACAAATGCGGCATCGTGTTCCTTTCGACCCCGTTCATCCAGAAGAGGATAACAAAAGGACTCAAACTCGACAAAAAGGGATACGAGGAGTTGTATTCACGAATCGGAAGGAAGTTTGTCCCTCTCTCCGGGGTTACCGAATATGAGGTCAATGCCATCTGCAGGAACAACGGCCTTTCCGATGACAAGGCTATAGCATCGGTGATCCGTGAATCCGTAGAGCTTCGGAACAGTCAGATGGAATTTGACCTCAGACGCGTCAAGAAATCAATCCACAAGCAGCTTAGGATAGCGGCTGCATCAAGACTCTAAAATCTTTAAAAACCCTTTCAAACGGCATTCAAATGGCACGCACACTATCAGCAAAACAGGTACTCACAATCAAGTTCGACACGATCCGTCTCGGGGGCGGATGGGATGAGTGTGTCGGGGAGATTGAGACTACCGGCATCTGGTTCATCTGGGGGAATTCCGGCAACGGCAAGACCTCGGCAGTGGTGTCATTGTGCAAGGAGTTGTCTGCATTCGGCAAAGTCCTCTACAACTCACGGGAGGAAGGTGTGAGCTTGACGATGCAGAACACACTTCGCCGATATGGCATGGGTGAACTTGGGAGCAGATTTCAGCTGGCGAATATGTCGCTACAGGAGTTGGATGAAAAAATTTCGCAGCAGCGTTCTCCGAAGTTTGTCGTCCTCGACTCATTCCAGTTCATGGGACTGACATATAAGGATTTCAGAGCGTTTTGCGAAAAGCATAAGAACAAGATGCTGATATTCGTCAGCCGCACCAGAGGACGCCAGCCGGAAGGCCGTGCTGCGATAAGCGCAATGTATGACGCCTCCTGTAAGATATGGGTTGAAGGGTATAAGGCATTCAGCAAGGGACGTTTTGTCGGAACTACAGGAGAAATGACAATCTGGGATGAAGGGGCGAAGAAGTATTGGTCTGATCCAATTTAATGATTTATCGTATGGGAAAGAAAAAACGCAATTATTCAAGGTTCTATGCCTTGTGCAAGGCCAAGGGTATTGACCTCGAACAGTACAAGGATGATCTGATTTCACAGTTCACGCGGGGGCGGACAACCTCATTGAAAGACATGAAGGATTCTGAGTATGATGAGATGTGTGACTGCATTCAGAGCGGCAGGCATCAGTCGGAGAGTCGTGATGATTATGTGCTCAGGCGCAAGAAGATGCGTTCGGCTGTCTTAAAGCGGATTCAGCAGTTAGGTGTGGATACCACAGACTTCGATAAGGTGAATGCTTTTTGCCAGAACAGCAGGATAGCCGGAAAGCCTTTCGGGATGCTGACGATTGAGGAACTGGAATCATTGATTCCGAAGCTGGAGGCAATCTTGAGAAAGCCAAAAACTCAAATGGTGGAGACAAGACCGGTAATGCGGACTTTCCCGATATATATCACCAGAAAACCGAATCAATTGCCAAGTTAAGGAGGTGTTCTTATGTAAGTCAATTAAAATGCGTATGGGGAGGTGCCAGGACATATTCGCATCCGAAAAATCCACGTTGCAAGCAGCGGATGCACAGGGGTTCGAGTCCCCGACCTCCTCCCAAGTTTTATCAATTCAAAATTGTGCTTTTATGGAAAAGATGTATTCGAAACAGGATGTTGTGAGGCTTGTCGCCTTGGAAAGGGACAGGTGCATCAATGAAGTTTATGGCAGGATCAAAGAGGTTGAACGCCTCGGAAGGACCAAGCCGGGATTGAAAGTTTGGACGAGAAGGGTGGTTGACGCCCTTGAAAAAGTCCTTCTGAAAGTGGTCAACGGGAAGATGGTCAAGGGAGTCTACGAGGAGCAACTGGAGGCGTTGGTGTATCGCGACTATTTCGGGGATATGCCGGTTGTGGAGAAAGTCACATTGGACGGTTGTGTTTATCCTTCAGAAGAGAAGACGATTCGGGTGGTGTATGATGAGACATATGGAGGTGCCCACTGCTACATTATGCGTGAATGTCTGGGATTCGCTGACGGGGTGACATCATACACCGGGAATGAGCAGGTGGTTCAGTTTATCCGGGAACTTGATGACGGAACGGTCATCCCTGGAATCCAGTCGGAGCAGTTGGCTCTTGTACTGCTTGACCGTCACAAGAAACTAAATGCCCGTTTCCCGTCACCGCAGAACGAGAAGATGATCACGGGGCTTGAGATGTTTCTTGAAGCATGCAAGGAAAGGGTTCAGGGCAGGATGGAACGTGGCGTTATGGGAAAGTTGGAAAAGTAACATTTAGAAACGATATGGATATCAGTAAAATGACACCGCAGCAGAGAGCCGAACTGAAGGCTCAGCTTGAGGCCGAAGAGCGTGCCGAGAAACAGAAACGCGAGGATGATGTCAACTCTTATAAGGAACTTACGGCGGAGTTCTGCCATAAGACGCTGGATAAGATGGTGGCGTTGAGTTCGTTGATGAGACAGAGAAAGGATGAGGTGTTCTCTGACGTCGAGTCTCTCATTGAACTCAAAGAGAAACTCTTCAATGCCAAGGTGGATCGCCACAGTAACTCTTTCACCGCTGACGGTATCACGGTCTCTCTTGGCAGGAGGACGAACGACGGTTGGGATGACACGGTGGAGGTCGGCATCTCAAAGGTTAAGGAGTTCCTTTCCACCTTGGCCAAGGATGATGATTCGTCGAAACTGTTCACCGCTGTGATGCAGCTGCTCTCCAAGGACCGCAAGGGAAACCTGAAGGCGAGTTCCATGCTTCAGCTTGAAAAGTATGCCGCGGAATGGAATGATCCTCTTTTCTCCGAGGGCGTGGCCATCATCCGGAATGCCTATTCCCCTGTGGAGACCTGTGACTTCATTTCAGTGTCCTATAAGGACCAGGATGGTAAGGTCCACGCGATTCCGCTTTCTTTGGCGGCAATGACAAGGGAGGACTGAATTATGGAGCCGATTAATGTGGATGAGCTTTTCAGGCAGACGGCGGAGAAGAACATCACAACCCTTGCCGGATCGCTCATCCGGGAGATGGAGATAAACGAGGCGCAGACGAGGCCGGAGAGGAAGGTGCATACCTCGACACTGGTTGTTGGTGACGATGGCGGTTTCATCGCGCTGGACGGGTCCGCGCACCGGATGGAGAAATGCTTTACTGAGCTTTTCAAGCGGAGACCGGAACTGAGGAGCGTGGTTCAGTCCGTCCTTGACAAGATGTTTTATATCGCGGATTTATAACAAGATGGGCAAGGGGCGGACGATTGATTCTGCCCCTTGTCTGTGTAAAATGGAAGAAAATGACAACGGAAGAGAAATATAATTTGTTGTTGGGGCACTTAAAGAAATTACGTGCGGAATATGGTTTTGAGACGGCTGAGAATGGGCCTGCTATTCTCAAACGGGCAATAAAAGGGTGGGGATCGTTCTGTGGCTTTTTTGACGCTTTCATTGAGACAAAAGAACAGGAGAAATGAACATATGGAAACGATTACGAGTGTTGAACAACTTGAGAGAGGGGATAGGATTTTTCGGATTGATAATGTCGGTCGTGTAGAGATTATTGAATTCCTTTGTATCCATCCTCATCATTCTGGATATTCCATATTTCTTGACATAAACCAGGATCCTATCAAGAAATTCTGGAATAAAAACCTTGCTGAGCAGGACTGGTATAGATATGATTCTGATGTCTGGACAGAGATTTATCAAATGGAAATAGAATGGCATCTAAAGGAAATTGAATTTCTAAAACATAGAAAGACGAAATGAAAAAGTATTTTATGACCATGCAGAACACTTTCAGTGGTCTCTTGTCAATGGAAAAGAAGTTGGCGTATTATTCCGCAGTTTATGAACATTGTGTTCTTACGGATGAGGAAGTTGACGTCGCTGTTGCACGTCTAAAGCTGCATCAAGAAAAGCTGTTGAAAGAGAATCCACGATGGAAAGAAGTCTCAATTTGCCGGAGTACCGCTCATAATGGTGACGTGTTTATCTGCATCGGTCACTATTCCGTACATGGGATAAAGGTTGAAGAACTAATGTGTACGGACTTATGAATGATAAAAGAGAAGAACGGGAATGCGGAGATTGCGTGTTCTTCAGGAATGAGCCAGAGAGTGACTTATGTGCGTTGACAATGGAAAGAGTTGAATGTTATGAGAAAGCATGTGCGGATTTTGAAAACGAGGGATAAGTAAGATAGATTCGTATATTACGAGGACAGTTCTACGATTGTGGAATTGTCCTTATTTTATGTCGAATCTTGGTTATCTCGGAGAAAAATGTAATTTTTATTTTCTTAATTATCTTGTTTGATTAAGAAAAAGTGGTATCTTTGCAACACGATTACGCTCTTGGCGACGCACGTCCGATAGCCTCCAAAGCTAATTCTTGATAATGGACGTGCCGACCCCTGGGCATTTTTTATTTTAGTTTATGGATAAGAACGGAAAGCAGAATCTTCCTCCTGTCAAGGTGGCGGTGTTGATTGATGGCGGCTTTTTTATAAAGAGGTTCAATGCCCAGTATAATAAAGACAGGTCAATGACACCGGATGAGGTGGCCGACCATTTGTACACGATGGCGCACTGTCATGTAGGCAACAATAACATTCTGTACAGAATCTTTTATTATGATTGCATTCCACTGAATAAAAAGGCTCATAACCCTATTTCACATAAACCAATAGATTATAGCGGGTCGGATGAGTATCGCTTTCGTACGGCGTTATTTGAAGCGCTTAAAAGGCATAGGAAAGTCGCATTGCGCCTTGGCTCACTTAAGGACAATGGAAATTGGCATATCTATCCGCAAAAATTGAAGGAGATTTTTTCCGGCAAGTCAAGCTTCGCTGATTTGACGGACCAGGATGTCTATTTGGAGATTCACCAGAAAGGGATAGACATGAAAATAGGCGTGGATATAGCCACTCTGTCCCTTAAGCGTTTTGTTGACAAAATAGTCCTGTTTTCTGGAGATTCCGATTTTGTCCCGGCTGCCAAATTGGCCAGAAGAGAGGGAGTGGATTTTGTCCTTGACCCTATGCATGCCAATGTGGAACCGCAGTTGTTTGAGCATATAGACGGGATGCAAAGTGTCAATCCATCAATTCATAAGAAAAAGACCCCTGCTGCGAAAAAATAGACTTGAGATTTTTTCTCCATGAAGATTATAAGGCGTTTCCTGTTGGATGCGCCTTTTTTATGTAAACCGTGTTAAGATGAAAGTGTGAACCCTTTGAAAATCCGTAACTTTGGATATTGAATTATCAGTATGCCAAGAGGACGAAACAAGGAGCTCATCAAGGCGAGGAATGAGAAAATCGCCCAGCGGTGGTATTATTGGACCGAGAAGCAGCGGCTACGGTTCGATGATGCCATGAAAATCTTGTCGCAGCAGGAGTTCTTTCTTTCGGAGGACAGAATCATGTGTATTCTTCGCTCGTACATAAAAGAGCATCCGGAGACGGAGATGACCACCCACACCAAAATCAAAGCGCCTAAACTGACCGCTGAGCAGCTGTCGCTATTCCAGGAATAGTTCCTCGGTTATATTCACGTTGAAAGTGGACTCATAGACTTTGACACGTCCTGCCAGAGGGTAAGCCCTTGCCTGTGTCCTTTGCATCGCCGAGACATCATCCCCGAAGCAATAGCCATGGAGGGCGCAGACGACCTTCTTGTTTATGGCCAGTCTATGTCTCATTTGTTCAAAGGTATTGTTGTTCTCGATGGATGAGTAATGCGAATCCTCGTCGCACTGAAACGCCACCTTGATTGTGACGGTCACGATTCCTCTCTGTATGTCTGGAAACTTCTCAACCTTATAGTCCGTTGTGGACGCATCGATAAGGCAGCATGGGAAAAGTATCGGATAGGCATACCTGTCATCATATTGCACAGGATATAGTTGACCAGTATCCTCATCGATGTGTTCCAGTTCCGGAACAATCTCGCGGAGCCTTTCCGCGATTCTTAAATAAAGTGATTCCATTTTATGAATTTATAATGCGTAAAACTTCTTTCTCGACATAAGCGGATATCTTGGCATCAAGTTCGGCGCTCTGCCCCATGAACTGCCTCTGGGGGATGTTGATGGTCAATGTCTCTTTCTTTGTCAATGCCAGTCTTTTCCACTTTTCGGCCTCTCCGGAGTCCGGCTGGTTGCCAGCTGATTGCGATGTCCTGTTCTGTGTGCCTTTCCGTGGCTTCTGTGCGCCTTTTTGCCTACCTTTAAGCTCATAATACTTCGCCCATGCGAAACGCCGCATTTTGGGCGTTATTTTGGGATGGACGGTCCCACCCTCGTTGTGGATAGCGGCATAGACCACATCATTAAATATGGTGACCTTAGCTATTCCAGGAGTGTAGTTTATCGAGCTGAACAGGTGGTTCCGTGAGGACATCAGTGTCTTGTATTGGGAATCCGCCCCGGATTCTCCTGAAGAAAGGCGTTTCGCCGGTGGCCACGGATGCAGACCACCATTGACGAATCCTCCTTGGCGGAAGTTGTCCTGGAAGTGCTGCTTGGCATACTTGCCGGCAACGACCGGGAGTTTCCTCGATATGAGCTGTTCAATCTCCTTTTTCATTCGCTGTATGTCCGATTCAAGTTTGTCTGCCATTTGAAAACCTTTTGAAAAACATTTGAATTCTAAATAATAAGCGCTATATTTGCGCTAGCCAGTAATGGTTAGCGTGTGCTACGGCACGTCGTATCGCGGAGGGACTAGTTCCCTCCGTTGTTTTTATGAAATATGCCATCCTTATAGAATAATCGAATTTTCCCTTTCTCGTATATCCATACCTCATCAATTCGTGTGTTGATGTTCAACCGTGCCATTATCATTTTTCTGATGTATCTGTCTGAACATCCACGGGTATTGTCTATTATTAAGTTTGGAGCTTGCTTAAATCCATGGGAAAGCATGTGCTTGACTTTCTCTTTGTGCCAAGGTCGAACAAAACTTTCAAACTCATATAACATTCCGTCAATTGACAGGTCAGGACATTTCCTTTCATAAGGAGTTCCTATTAATGCCCCGTATATGTCTTTATATTCTTGAGATTTGAAATGAACGGATGGTGTCAATTTGACCGAGTGTCCCTTCCTTGCGAATTCTGTTCCCAAGGTCTTCAGCTTCTTGTAGTCTGATTTCTTCTTGTCGATGTCCGGATGGATGTAAAGCAGACCTCCGTTTCTAAATTGCTTCTCCAACTTGAATCCGTCAGAAGTCAGACGTGTTATGCACGCCTTGATATACGGGCAGTTGTAGCAGTCTTTCTTACGGTCATAGAACACGGCCGCAAGACGGTTCTTTATGCTTGCATTGTAGAATCCGCAATGCTCACAGTCGGACGGGAAATACGGGTGATCATCCGAGAACACCTGCCCGGTCTTCGCCGGATTGCCTCCGAGTCCTGGGGACGGCTCCGCGATACCTTCCCCACCGAGTCCGGTGTTGTCAGTCACGGGGCTGTCAGTGGATTGCCAACCGCATTGGCATCCCCATTCATCCCCCGGCTTGTGCTCATCCCAGAAAGGGTCGCCTACCGGCCAGATATGGTGATAGAACGGCATATGGGACTCGCGGGGATTGACAGCCGTACTTGGCAGCCATTCGATATTCGGGAACACATCCGCCTCGTCTATGAACTGTCTCATTTCCGATGCCCTGTGTGCACGCTTTATGGCCGTGTCATATTCTGTCCGGAGCCACGCATTGACATGGTGGTTTACAAGCCCCTCTGTGTCCTGTTTGAACTGCCGGAATGGTTTGATGTTCCCGCTCTCATCCAGAAGCTTTGATGCCATGTCACGGCCCATCCGATGAGCCTTGAACGCAGCGAAGACCTCAGTGTTTGTCAGCAGCTCTTTCTTGAATCCGCTGCCGTTCCCGGACTTGTCATCATACGCGATGTCAATGCCGTTGGCCAGAATTCGGTTGACTTCGGAGAAGAGTCCTTTGTCAATCTGTGTCCTGGTGTCCAACTGACGGCTTTGGATGTTCTTCAGAGCATTCTCAATGATGCTGGAATCGAATGTGAACGGAACGGATGTCTTGTGGTCATCCATCGCGTCCTGATACAGGGCATCGACTACCAGTCTAAATCCGCCCCGCTGCCCTGCAGGGCCTTGACGAAAAAACCGACCATCCGGTTGAAGGCGTTACCTTTCTTCTTGCCTTTGCCATCAGGGTCCTTTTTCGGGTCTTGCTTTGGCTCCGGCTGGCCATTGCCGTCCTTGCCATCCTTGCCATCATCATCCGGGGCCGGATTGTTATCCTTTTTGCCATCCTGTGCTGATGGTGAAACCGGAACCGAATGGGCGCTTTTCAGTTCCTCCTTCATGGCTTCGTAATCCTTTGGCTTCGGTATTCCGAATTCCTCATAGAGATAGTCGTCATCGATAGGAAGCATCATGTCATTCTTCAGTGTCTTGAGGACATTGACCTTCTCCTGACTGTTCTTGCTCTTCGGAGGGACGAAGAAGAATTCACCGCCCTCGGTGTTGATGCCGAGGCGTGCGAAGGTGTCTGTCATCTCATAGTTGAGAATATTCAGGATGCTCTGCTTGATGAAGAAGTTGATATCCTCCTCACCCTCCTTCTGGACGGTTCCGAGAGCTTGCGTGCCTTTGTCCCCGGCTTCGGTGGTGAGGGTGTTGCCGGTGACGGCCTTGCTTATCTCGTTGTTGCAATAGGTTCCGAGTTTTTCATAAAGGTCGCCACCTCCTGAGACATTCTGTGCCTGTATGAGATTGAGCTGCGTGTTGTCTGGATGCACAAGAACTCCAGCCCCACCCATTTCCGCAAGGTCGTTCACAAGCTTCTTTCGTGCTTCCTCATCCCATGCGTTATAGGTGCCTTCCCGGATCGGCCGTCCGAAGATTTCCGCGAAATCCGCCCAATCCCCGACATTGTTCCTTTTAAGGATAACCCAGAATGCGGCGACGGCAAGGTTTCCTATCTGCCGTGGCTTGCCGATGTAAAGAAGATCGTCGAAGTCATCCCAACTCTCTCCGGATATGTCGCCCTGATGGTGAAGGATCACCCTGTTGATGGCATCGAAGTTTTTGCGAGGAATGAGCGTGTAGTTAATCCATCCACGCTCGTCCCGGTAGAACTGGAAGAGGGTTCCTCCGACTCCTTCCCATTCGTGGTCGTACAGGTCTCCGAGAAACTGGAGGAACCATGGGGACTTGATGTGCTGCTGCATTGCCTCATCCAGTTTGCCGTCCCTCATGAATTGGATAGGTGTCGAGAGAACTGCGGCCTTCTGTTTCCTCAATACGGAGAACAGGTGGCTGTCAAGCTTCACGTCCTCATACAGGTCACAAAGCTTTTCCTTGCGAGGGTAGTCAATGACTTCCGCAGAGCGTATCGCGCTCATATAGACACCTACGTCAAGCCCTCCACGTCTTGTCTGCTGAAGGATGATGGTAGGTGCCTGGACATTGCCGACATGTCCGCCGGTGGTTATTCGTCTTTTCTTATTCTTTGCCATATCAGAAATGATTTATTCTTTTCCTGTCGCTTCTCATCTGAAACTCGGACGAGTCAGCGTTGTCGTCTTCCGGAATCCTGTCAAGCCCCTCGATGGTGATGTCACCTGACTTGACACCCTTAAGCCATTCCACGGCCCTTTCGTACCTGTCAATGCGAGTCTGTGTCATAAGACCTTCCCTGATTGAACACAGGTGATATATCGCTATGTCCTTTGCGAACATCAGCAGGAGATTGTGGCGCTCATCACCGGTCGCGCTGAATGCCTTGTCGCAGTCATATCTGTTCGACAGGTAGCCTTTCATCTCGGCTATCGCCTGATTCTCCACGATCTCAAGGATGTTCTCATCCTCTCTGGTGACGCGCTCGATGAACTCGGTGCGTATCGATGACGGGTAGTCCTCTTTTGTTATGAAGTTGGTGTTGTTCATGTCATTGTCTGTTTTTGCTCCTGTGTGCAAGAGCCTTGTATGAGATGTATGAAGACGGCTGAAGTTCCGCCGTCTTCTGGTCTATTATCCAGTTGCCGCCTTCCACGCAGTCAATTCCGTCGGCGTGGAAGTTCATGGCCATCGTGAAGTATTTGAACTCATCATCGAGCAGTTTCATATTCGGATCGTCTTTCTCAGCGATGTTGAGTACAAGAAGTCCCTCACGGTTCATCGGCTCAAGATGCGCCTCGATTCTGGTTGCCTTGTCGCCTTTGTTCCTTGCATCTGGCGTTACAGAAAGATTTATCCCTGTCCTGCGGCGTTCTTGTGCGATAGCTGGCTTGAATACCTGTTGGAACACTGGATCCTGCAGGGAGTTGTTTTCCTGATAGAGATATACGGCCTTGCCGGACTTCACCCTCGCCAAGGTGTGCAGAGTGAAGTAATGGCTGATGAATTCCGCCGTCGTCATCTTGCCGAGGAACCCTTTGATGACATAAAGGGTGGAGTCAAGTTTGCCAAGCAGGAACATCGCCTTCTGGGAACCTTTCTTGTTTTTGGCTGTTCCTTTGGCCTCGCTTGTCGTAGGGTCGGCGTATATGACCAGGAACGGGAACCGGCTTAAAGCCGGAACCTTTCCCCATTTTGTGTTTGGGAATATCTTGCCTTCTGTCAGAGGGTTGTTGAAATACTCTCCCTGCTGGGCCTTGGTGCTTATCTTGGAAAGGACGGTGTCGATCATCTCCTCCGTGTTCTTCTCCGGCCATGTACTTTTCCCGTTCTCATCTCGTATGTTCACGATGTCCCAGTTGTTGGCTTTATTGCCGGCGCGGACGATGCAGCAGTCCTCGGCTATGATGTTTCCTGCCCAGATTACGAGTGTGGGGGTGGAGATTGAACGTGTGGGATATACGGCCTTCTCCCACCAGTCCCAGTTCTTGTCAAGCACGTCTATGTTACGGCATACCTCATCGGTGTCGAAGTCATCCTGATACAGGACATCCGGACGTATGCTTTCGTTGCGGAGTCCTCGTGGGGCGTTGCCGGCGCCAATGCCGAGGAACATCGCCCCGCCCTTTGTCTTGAAGCACTTTTCCTCCCAGTCGCCGAGTGTTCGCTGCTCGCCATAGTATTGTGTGATTCGCCTGTTGGACTCGAAGTTCGCTCGGTATGGTGCGAGAAGCCGCTTGGCTGCGTCCTCCGTGGCGGAACTGAGCAGGATCATCTTTCGTTTCCCTGTAAGTACAAGATACATTATCGTCATCATTATGACGGTACTCTTGGCGAGTTCGCGTGACCAGGAAAGCACCTCGTACCATTCAGGATTGTTTATGAGCCTGTTGATTGCCCGTATGTGGAATTTGGCGAACGGTGCTTTGGCGTAGTTCGGGAAGAAAAACCTCATCCATTCAGTAGGATGACTTTCCAGATACATGCGGTGCCTCTCAATCTCCGCTTCGGACATTGATTCATCGATCGGGGTCTCCTCGTACACCGACCGCTTGAGCGCTTCCCAAAATTTGAGTGCGTCTTTGTCAATCTGTTTCATTGTCAGAGAAGTGATTTGATGAATTTGTCAAAGACCCCGGCGAATGTCTTGGTCAGTTCCGCATCCACTGGGCGGAGCCATGTTATGAATCTGTTGGCTACACTGACGCAGTCATGGATTCCGATGTCGTTTTCAAGTTTGTTGATGGCATCTGTAAGCTTGCAGATGATGTCCGCCTCCTTGGCGTTGGCATAGCGTGGTCCGTCCTCAGCCTTCCTTTCGCTGATTGTCTTGTTGATTTCTGAAAGCTGTCGTTGGAGACTCTTTATCTGTTCCTCACGTGTCATCGTCATCGAGACTTTCAGCTCATCCCATTTGTCCGCTTTTGCCCACCGTATGATTGTCTGACGGGACACACCGGCCGCATCCGCAATCTCCTGCTGTGTCCTGTTCTCGTATATGTACATTGACTTCGCCCATTGGCGAGTGTTGTCTGACTTGCTGTTGGCCATATCCATGTTGTTTATCGCACACAAAATTGACCTAATAAAGGAAGTGGCGCAAATTCCAGTTTTATGATGCACGATAAAAATGGTATGATGCAACTTTCTGACGGTATGATAAATCCGAAATTTTCAAGGGTCGAAATAAGCATCCAATTTTGCGCGAAATAGCACTCGACAGAATGAAAAATGTATTTGATATAATAGCGAATCCGGACACGGAGGGATGCACCATCCTTTTGTATGGTGAGATCGGCGATTATGCCGATGTCCGTGCGGAGGATGTCATCTCGCAGATCATAGCGGCAGAAAAGACCTATCAGCGGATAGACATACGTATCAACTCCATCGGAGGGCAGGTCGGCACAGGCATCGCGATATTCAACGCCTTGAAAGACTCGAAGGCGGAAATCACCATCTATATTGATTGTCTGGCAGCTTCAACGGCATCAATCATCGCTGCCTGTGGAAGAAAAGTCAAGATGAGCAGGTATGCGAGAATCCTCATCCACAAGCCTACAGGCGGAGTATGGGGCAACGCTGATGAGATCAAGACCTACCAAGAGCAGCTGATAGAAATAGAGAATATAATCTGTGACATCTATTCCAAGAGGACAAAGATGTCCATTGATGAAATCCGCTCGACATATATGGACGGCAAGGATCATTGGCTTTCGGCTGATGACGCCGTCCGTCTCGGCTTTGCCGATGAGGTGTATGATGATCTGGCGATAAATGCGGAGGACATAGCCGGATTGCCATTGGAGCAAAGATGCGGCAAGTTTACGGATCTCTATGTGGGAACCCTTAATAATCAACATAAATCCAAAAGCAAAATGTTTGACAAGATCAAGAAGTTGCAGCCGTTCAGCGATTGCGCTGATGAGGCTGCCATCATGGCCAGACTGAGTGAGATTACCAGGAAGGCCGAGGCTCATGATTCCCTCAAGGCGGAGAATGATGCTTTGAAGGCAAAGGTGGCCGATTTCGAAAGCAAGGAGAAAGCGGCACAGGACGCTGCCATCAATGCTGAAGTTGATGCTGCCGTCAAGGATGGACGCATTGATGAGACCCAGAGGGAGAAGTATGTGAAGCTGCTCCATTCCTCCGAGGCGGAGTCCGCCCGTGCAATTCTTCAGTCGCAGAAGAAAAAGAGGCTGGTAAAGAATATTCTTGAAGACGGCACTGTTGTCGAGAACGGCAGCTGGGCGAAGCGTCAGGAGGAAATCCGAAACAAGTACAACGGAAAGAACTAAAATTATCAAGTTATGGCAATCGTAGTAAAAAACACAAACTACAATGGTGAGGTTCTGGAGAGGATCCTTACCGTGGCGGCTACCGGCAATGAGATTGTCGGGAAGGGATTGATCCATGTCATCCCGGGTGTCGAGAAGAAAGTATCCATTCCTCGTCTTCATACAGGCAAGATGCTCCAGAAGCGTAAGGAGGATCCGAAAGTTGAAGACTCGAAAGGCAATTTCAATTACAGCGAAAAAGTCCTTGAGCCGCATGACTTCATGGCTTTCACAACCTTCAATCCACGCGCTTTCGAGAGTATCTGGCGCAAGTGGCAGCCTAAGGGGAACCTTGTGTTCTCCGAGCTTCCGGCGGAGGCCCAAAACGCACTTCTGGATGCCCTGTCAAAGCAGGTCCAGTTCGAGTTGGGCGACCATTATGTCAATGGTGAATATGGCGAGGGCGATGACAAGCTCTTTGACGGTATCCTTACCCAGGCAGCCAAGGACAGTGACTGTGTCATCGTCACAAGTGACGCGACCAAGATGACAGACCGTCTGAAGGCTGTCCGCAAGGCCATCCCGGTGTCCATCCGCAATAACCCATCCCTCAGAATCCTTATGAGCGTGAACGACTTCGACACGTATGACGATGAGCTTACTGCGCGTGAGGGAAAGAATACGGATGAGACAAAGGTCAACCGCAAGGCATACAAGGACATCAAGATCGAGACCCTGGCTGCATGGCCTGACGGCCTTATCGTGGCGACACTCTGCTCTCCTGACGCGATGACGACCAACCTTTATGCGGCGGTCAACCTTCAGGACGATGAATCAGTCATCCAGATCGACAAGGTCTCCAACATGTCTGAGCTCTACTTCTTCAAGATGCTCATGAAGGCTGACACCAACATCGCCTTCGGCGAGGAGTTCGTTGTCCTTGACAGCAGAGAAACGCCTGTGTTCAAGAAGACCGAGACCCAGAATACCGCGGCGGGCGGTAAGGATACAGGAGACGGGACAGTGTAATGCCCTGCCGTGGCAAGCGATAGATTTGACTGGACTTTGATATGGATTTCGAGATACTGAAGGATTTGCTCATGTTTTTGCTCCCTGGTGGCGCGATCGGGTCTGTCGTGACCTGGTTCGCCACCAGAAAGGAGCGGAAAGTTGATGTCCTGTCCAAGCTTCAGGAATCCATTGACCTCCTGACGAAGAAATACACGGAGGCTCTGGATGAAAATGTTCAGCTTAAGGCGGACAACGCCAAGTTGCTTGCGAACCAAAAGACACTCGAATTGAAGATTGACCACCTTACGGAAAAGGTGAGCCAGTTGACTCAACAATTAAACAGACAAGAGAATGAAAAATCACATCAGGGGGCTTACAGCCCTCCTCGTGGTCAGCGCGCTTCTGCCCGTGGCGTGCGGCACGCAAAAAAAGGCGGCAACGTACAGACAGGAGGACTCCAGTCTTCAGGAGGTTCTTCAGGTCCAAACGGAACAGGTCGCGAAGGCAGTAACGGACAGCGTTCAGTACAGGTTCCAGAGCCTGCAGCAGGAGATGACGGAATTGAGGGCGACATTCATCGAGCAGATTCCGATGAGTCAGGTGCAGGAGACGATACCGATGCAGAGCCTCCTTGACCTTCCAGAAGGCGCAAAGTATGGGACGGCCTACGGTCGTGCTTCGGTTGAAGCCTTGCGCCAAGGTGACAACATTGTGTTGACCGGAAGATGCGACAGCGTCGCCCGACAATGTACAAAGTATGAGAGACAGACATTTAGGCAGAAAAGCACCATTGATTCACTGAAAGCTGTCATTGACAAGCTACATTCAAGGCTCTCTCAAATGGCGCTCGAATCGGAATCAAACGTCAACAGGTCGGTACTTGAAACACAACCGAAAGTCCCTCAGAGGAGAAGCGGCAAGTGGTTCCTCGCGGGAGTTGTTATAGGCACTGCCGGAGGAGTGGCCGCCCAATGGCTGTGGAAGCGTTTCAGCCTCGGGGCCATCATAAAAGGTTTATTCACAAAAATATTATAGCGATGGAAAAAGGATATGTACATGGAAGCAAGATGATCGTGTTCCTCGGAACCAAGCCCCTTGGGCATTGCACATCCTGCGAGATTCAGGACCAGGCGGAGACGAAGTCCCGTTCTTTGAAAGTCCTGCCGGATTACAACGATACTGAACAGACAGACGAGGACCTTAAGGCGGGAGCCGGTGAGGATACCTCGACGGACGGACTCTGGGATGAGAAGTCCGTGTCCAAACGTTCGGTGTCAATCTCTACCGACTGCCTCGTCTGCAAGGATGAGAAGGGAGCCACCTATGACGAGCTTCTTGAAGCGATGGACAGCGGCGAGCCTGTCAAGCTGAAATATGCCTATGCCGGAGAGGAAGCCAAGAAATACCGTGTCGGCTTGTTTGTCATCACCTCACTCCAGAGGAATGATCCTGCCGATGACGACTCGACTTATTCCGCGTCTTTCGAGAACACAGGAAGAGTCAGGACAAAGACTGTCACTAACGTATAGTCATCATAAATTCTGCCATCCGGGGATATTCCCCCGGACGGCTTTTAATCCAATCAAACATAAGTCATAATGAGCAAACCAAAGAATACGAGCAACGGGAATCTCGAAATCGAGGTGAACGGGAAGAGATATCCATATCGTGAGACAATGGGAGCCATGCTCTCGTTCAAGGAGGAGACCGGCCTTGACGCGCCTGTGGACACCGAGGATTCCGTCAAGTATATGTATCACGTGGTGAAGTCCAATTGCCGCAGGAACGGTGAGGAGTTCAAACTTTCATTCCAGGAATTCGCGGACGCACTTGACGGTGAGGAGTTCATCCGCGTCACCGCAGCCCTTGCCGAAAGGGCAAATGAAAATAAGGATGGAGACGCTGAAAAAAACGCATAAAGCCCACTCCAATAGAAATTGTCCTCGGAGTCGCGGTCGGGAGGATGGGCCTATCCGTAAAGGAGTTCTCCGGACTGACTCCAACCGAGTTTAGTGCCATTTATAAAGAATGGCAGTCGAAGCAGGAGGATAATGAGCGTGGGAGATGGGAGCGCTGCCGTTGGATTTGTTACTATGCCTTGAAGCCTTATGCCAAGAAGGGCCTGAAGCCTGAAGATGTCCTGAAATTCGGTTGGGATGGAACCATGAAGTCAGAAATGGCAAAGACAAAGATGACAAAGGAGGAGCTGGAAGCGGACAAAAGGGAATTCGAGAAATTGATAGAGCTTTGGAAAGATGAATAAAAAGGTCACATACGAGATTGATTTCACTGGTCGTGATTCCGCATCCGGGGTCGCGTCGAAGATCGTCTCCGCAGTGGCCTCCGGGCAGAAGGCGGCTTCGGCGGCTATCCAAAGGGTTAATTCGGAATTGCAGGCCCAGGCGAACATCGCCTCATCGATGGCGTCCAGAAACAAGGCTGTCCTTGATTCCGTCGCGAATGGTGCTGGCGGTGTCGCGGCAGGCATAAGGGCCGTGGCTAATGACGCCGCGGCATCTATTGAAAGGCTGTCCTCGCAATCATCCAACCTGTCTGAACTTCGTGCCGAATATGACCGTCTGAAACAGGCCAAGACAGAGGCGTACCTGTCCGGAGATGACAGAAAGGCATTCGACATCGATGGTCAGCTCCGGCAGATTGGCTTCCAGATCAACAAGATCAAGTCGGTAAATGCCGAGATTGAGGCTCAGAAGAAAGCTGCCGAGTCTTTGTCTTCAACCTATACCCAGACATACAACCAAATAAAGCAGTCGCTTGCGGAGGGGGCAGAGGATGTCTCTGACTATATCCAGCTGATAGAGAGCCAGAAGAAGGTGGTCGCTGATCTCACCTCGAAATATCAGCAGCTGAAAGCGGCCAAGGCTCCCACGTCCCAGACATCCGCATTGCTCAATGAACTCAACCAGGAAAAGGGGGCGCTTGCCGGCATGCGTGATGCGGTTGCCGGTTACAAGCAGTCCAATACTGGCATAAGAACCCAGATTATGGCCATCCGTGAGGAGATGGCCAGGCTTCGCCTTGAAGGAAAGCAGAATACAGCCGAATACGAGGAACGCCGTCAGGAGATGGAACGTCTCGGAACGGCGTACAGGGAACTCCGCACCGAACAGACCGCTCTCTCAACAGGTGCCACGCAGATAGGTGGTGTCATCAATGGCGTGCAAGGATTGATGGGAGCATATTCAGCAGGTTCCGGCATCGTGTCAATGTTCGTCAAGGACAACGAGAGACTGATGGCGGTTCAGACGAAGATGCAGTCTGTGATGGCGGTGATGATGGGCGTGCAGCAGATGTCCAACACCCTGCATGCCACAAGCTCATTCAGAATTGTGACCTGCAGAAAGGTGACTGAATTGTGGACGGCGGCACAGAACCGCCTGACGGTAGCTTTCCGCCTCTCTGCCACCGCCTCGAAGGCGCTGCTTGCGTCAATGACGCTTGGCGCGTCTCTGATAGTAACAGGGGTGATAACGGCGATCAGCAAGCTGGTGTCCAAGTACCAGGAGAAATCCGAAGCCCAGAAGCAGGCCAAGAAAGAAGAAGAGGATGCGCAGAAGTCCATCCAATCATCCGTGGCTGGTAGCATAGCATCACAGCTTGTGTCCTACCGAAAATTGCAGAAGGCGTGGAAGGAACTCTCCGGCGACATCGCCAGGCGTCAGAAATTCGTGAAGGACAACGCCAATGAATTCAGAAACCTTGGCGTAAGGATCAATTCGGTAAAGGATGCCGAGAATGTTCTGGTCAATAATGAATCGACATTTGTGGAGTCCCTTAAACGAAGAGCCATGGCAGCCGCCGCAATGGAACTCGCGTCGAAGAAGTACCAGTCGGCAATAGAGAAGATGCTTCAGGCGGAGAATGCGAAAAAGGTCACGGATGACGACCGGAAGAGCGCCCGTAATTATGCGGAGGGTGTGTACCAAGGCAAAATGGCATCAGCGAACGGTGTCCTCGGTCGCGGTCAGGTAAGCGGGCAGAGAAAGCAGATAGTCGGGGATGCCTATAAAAGCAATGTGGCCACCTATGGCGAGGCCAGGGCTAAAGTATACAGTGACGCGGCCAAAAAGGAGATGTCCGAGGGGGACCGTTATTTCTCCATCGTGAACAAATACAACGACGAGGCGGACAAACTTCTGAAAGGACGTGGAATATCACCGGCCACATCTGGTGTCACGACAGGCAAGGCTGGCAGCATAGATGTCATCGAGAAAAAGATACAGGCTCTTACGGCTCTGATGAAGGCTGCCGGCGCATCTGAACGGGCCGAACTTCAGAAGGACATAAACGCATGGCAGAAGAAACTCGATGCTGTTAATCTTGAGATGGAGGCGTTGAGTGTGCCTTCAGACCCGAAGACAATCCAGGAACTGGACACAGCCATAACATACTATGGCAAACTGCTGAAAATTGCCGGTGATGAGGAGCGTGCGGAGATACAGAAGACGATCAACGGATATTCCAAGAAGAGAAAGGCTATTGAAGATAGTCTGAAAGCAATCTCTGCCCCGACATCTCCAAAGACATTCGAGGAGTATTCAACGGTCATATCAGTGCTTGAAGACCAGTTGAACAGAGCCTCTCAATCAGAACAGGCAGGGATTCAGGCCACGATAAACGCGTACGAGCGTGAGAAGGACGAACTGAAAGCCCGTGTGGCGCTTGCCTCCACTCCTGCCGTGATGAACAGTCTTGCGGACTATGAACAGGCGATATCCGCCTGCGAGTCTGTCCTGCAGTATGCGAATGATGAGGAAAGGGCGAACATCCAGAGGACGATAAATGATTACAGGCGCAAGAAAGATGCTATCGAATCCTCCCTTGAAGCCCTTGATGTTCCTGCCGACCCTAAGAACCTGGAGGATATCGACAAGGTTCTTTCTGCCCTTCAGACAAGACTTCAGAAAGCCGGGGAAGCGGAACGCGGTGAGATTCAAAGGCAGATAGTTCAATGGAAAGCCAAGAAGGATGCCATAGAGGAATCAGTCCAGCTTGTAGGAATGGAAGACCTTTCAAAAATGGTTCGGAACGGGCTTGGCGTAGGCGGTGACCTTGAAATCAGCCTCCGTGCCAGAATAACCGGTGTCGAGGTGGCCAAATCGAAAATCGAGGAACTCCAGAAGATGGCTGCTGTGGCCCAGACAAAGGAAGAACGGGCATCGATAAAGAAGGCAATCAACCAATGGTCTCAGTATGCAACAAGTCTTGACGCGACACAGGCGCAGGGGGAAAAGACCACGGGCATGCTTGAGAATATGTCATCGATAGCGAACAGCCTGTCTGGGGTAGTCGGCGAGAATGCCGCAGGTTGGCTCTCATGGGGATCGAATGTCCTCTCAGCCGTGGCCGCCGCACTTCCGGCGATTGCGTCTGTCATCGGTGGAAATATAGCGCAGGCATTTGCAGGAGCGGCGGCCCAGTCGCAGAGTGTGCCGTTCCCATACAACCTCATATCGTTGGCGGCCAGTATGGCAGCGGTCGGGGCGGCTGTGGCCTCTATCCCGAAATATGCTGACGGCGGCCTTGCCTATGGACCTACCATAGGTATGTTCGGTGAGTATTCCGGGGCGAGTCATAACCCGGAGGTGGTCGCCCCTCTTGACCGACTCAAATCCATTATCGGGTTTGAAGACGGCGGCAAGAAAAAAGTGGAGTTCAAAATCAAAGGCCGGAATCTGGTCGGCATAGAAAGAAGAGAGAACAACAGGAGAAGAAGATCATAGCATGGGAATGATGGTAAGATATACGGGAGCCTTCTATTCAAGGAAGGGCGTTGTCTGGAGGTGCAGAATCCTCCAGGAGTCCGACGTGGCATTTCCCGTCAGGAACCTGGAATTCCCGGATGACGAACCCCTGATGATAGAGTACAATGAGACGGCCAAGGAGAATGTCATATGCGGGAGCACCGCGACATTGACCATCGTTTCACCCGGAGATAGGACTTACCTTGACCTCTATTCGATAAAGGTAGGGCAGATCCGTCTCGATGTCTATAGAAACAACGTTTTGTTCTGGAGCGGATGCCTTGACCCTGAATTCTATGAGGAACCGTATGACAGCACATCCGACTATGAGGTCAGCCTTACTTTCTCCGATTTCGGTATCCTTGACAGGATGCCTTATGACGGTTCCGGGCGCAAGACATTGAAAGAGCTGCTTGATAACGCGCTTGACAAGTCGAGGCTGAATTATACCTCAATCGATGAATCCCTGATCTCCACGCAGTTTGCGGACGGGACTCAGCTTGCATTGTCCTCTTTGATGATTGCGTCGGAGAACTTCTATGACGAGGACGGGGAGGCGTCATCGTTCAAGGACGTCATCGAGGGAATATTCCAACCCCTTGGATTGCGTATGATACAACGCGCCGGGAAAGTGTATGTGTATGACATCAATGGCCTGTATACGAGTAAGAACCCATCTTCGGAGATAGACTGGCAGGGTGAGGACTCATCGCTTGGCACCGATTCGGTGTACAACAACATAAAAATAACGTTCTCCCCATATTCGACTGCGGATGTAATTGATGGGGAACTTGACTATGAAGATGTTTTCGGGCCAGAATGGACAAATCTCACATCAGACAGCTCCGGGATCAAATACAACAATGGGATTGTCCCTACAGGGATGTCCGTCCCGACCTGTTATTCATATTACATCGACTATGACGAAAGCCACAGGCACGGTTACGACTGGGACTATGCCCTGATAGATTACACCCTTTTCCAATCTTGGAATAAGGATAAATGCAAGGGCGTGGCTGAAATCGGAAGCGGCAACTCGTTCTTCAAGATTCAGCCCATGCTCGGAGGCAATGAGGCCGAGGGCATTGTCGGAGGGTTCTATACTGGTGGACACGGCTCATTGGCTTCCGGCTTCCCGACAAGAAAGGGGCTGCATCCGTCCTCACATCCGAAAACCCTTGCAATGAAGATGGCGCGTGTCTATCTTCCGGAAATGGGTTCCGCTGATGCTGCGAACAATTATTTGCGTATCCAGCAGGAACTGTTGTTCGACCCCCGTTATAACCCGTTCTCGGATTCAGGCGACGGCAATGAATCAGGCAACCATGATTTCGTGAAGAACAATGCAGCGTTTGCTTTTGTCCCGGTCGCGATTGTCGTATATGATGAGGCGGGTACGGCTCTGTGCCATTACTCGAATGAGTGGCTTACCAAGAACGGACAGCCGGGAAACGGCTTCGTGTCCACCGCAGAGGATAAATACCTGTCGAAATGGGGCTGGAAGTCAGGCGAGGCTGAATGGGGCGAGGCGTGGCTTGCGTACTATGATCCTGATGATGTCCTGCAGGGAACGGGAGTTATGGGATGGCAGTGCAACCGCCAAAGTGTCGGGAAGCCGTGGACGGACGGAAGCAAGAAAGTAAAGAACCGCAAGTACCGCTATGCAGACAAATATACAGGCGACACCAAGGACTTCTGGATGTTCGACTCGTTCAAGAAACTGCCGGACGGCCAGTTTATACCTTATCCGCCGAAAGGGGGTTATCTGGAAATCCGGATATACAACGGGGTGTGGGCATTCGATGACGTTGACAGATTCTCTGTGGAAGCTGATGGATATTTCAAGGACAAGGGTGGCTATGACAAGATACGCTGGCAGCTGTACAAACTTCCGAAAGTGTCTGTGGTGAAGAGGACTTTGACGTTGGACGAGGACACGATGGATGATGTGGAGTACTCCGGTGTTTTGAATGCCGATGCGAAAGAGGATCTTGAGCTTGACACGATATGCGGCACCGCCGATGTCGTGTGCCCCACCGCCAAAGGCATCTATATGTCATCGGAGACAGGCGAACAGATACAGAAGCTTATGCGTGCCGGGAGGACTGACCATCCAGAACATCTGCTGATCGGGACTCTGTACAGCCAATATGCCGACAGGAGGACGACATTGTCCGGGGAGGTCTCCATTGACCCGAAGGGACTGTCTTCCTATGTCGATGCGGCTCAGGGACAGGATGTCAAGTTCATCATGAGCGGCGAGGAAATCAACGTCAAGGAGGATGTGTCCGATGCCACTTTCATCGAGATGCGCCCCGACGAATATGAGGGAAAGGAGGGATGACCATGGCAAAGGAATATATACAGAAAACAACCAACAGGGCGGCAAGACCGCGAAGCAGGAGACTGAGGGAACTCGGTGGCACCACTTCAGGAACCGCAGTGTCCGTCATCCAGAATGGCGGTGCGAATTCCGTTGTCTCCGGAGACGGCCATACTCATAAGAACCTTCCGTATCTTGATCAGATAACCACTGACAATGACGGATATATCAGCCTTACCCATCCGAAGGAAAACGAGGAGGACGGTAGTGTAAGCACCGTCACGGAAAAGGCAAAAGCCGGGTACTCCGATGAATCTGGTCATTCCTTGGAGTCCGACCACTCAAAGGATTCTGAGAAGTGGTCCGGCAGGATGTTCGGGGACTATATTGACCAGCCGGTCAGGAAGAAGGACATCGTCGAGTTCGCCCGTGTCATTGCAGGGATTATCGGCTCCCCGGACTTCGTGCAGGGCATAGAGACTGGCTCTGGTTGGAAGATTGACTCTGACGGATCGGCTGAGATGTCATCCCTGACATTGAGGTCATTTCTCAAGGTCCCGCAACTCATATACAACAAGGTCCGCGTGACTGGTGGGGAGATGTGGAACACCGAGGGTGGAACAATTGCCAAGGTCACCGCTGATGAGGGAAGCGAAAGTGCCTATATCCTTACGATGCAGGTGGAGGATGGTGATGTCATAGAGCTGGATGTCGATGACATCTGCAAGGGCCACTATAACAGCAGCGGAGGGTTCGTGACATCATATTTCAGGGTTACATCTGTGGATCAGGCGGCGAAGACAGTGAGAATTGTGCTCGGTGCTGATGATGCGGTCCCAGGAGGAAAAAACGCAGCCCCGGTTCCATATATGAATATTGCAAGGTATGGCAATTTTACACAGGCTGAAAGACAGAGAAGCCAGTATTTCTCGTCCCCGGAGCAGCGGATCGCATTGCTTGATGGTGTTGACCAGTACATCATCCTGCCGTCACACTTCAAGCTGATTATTGGCTCTATCCCTGATTCCCTGATACCGAAGTCTCTGCCGTTGGGCAAACGTCCGTCGATATATCTGGATACGGTTCTAGCCAGGAACTTCATGCAGCTGGACGGGACAGGGGCGGTTGTGAAGACAATCCGGGACAGAGGCCTTTGGCAGGGAACACCGGACACACCATATCTCTGCAATGATGAGTTCCAGGATGAAGTCTATCACAAGTCGTGCAAGTATCGATGCATCGTTGAAGGTACGCTCCAGGAGCCGCGTTACGATTCGTCCGACTGGTTGCTCGTAGCCGGCGACACGACACTGGAACTGATAATCGACAGCACGGCAGGAGAGACTTTCCTGTACGGCTGTCTTGATACGACACTGATGGCAATTGTCCGTCGTGGCGTGAATGACATAACGGATGAGATTCTTGATTCGGACTGGACCTGGTCCAGGGATACGGGTGATGCTGCTGCAGATGGGGTGTGGAATGCAGATCACTCCGGATGCGGCAGGAGTGTGGACCTGACGCAGGAAGACCTTCCGGTTTCCTCCGGGCGGTTCATCTGCAGGGCGTATGTCCGTGACGGCGCTGAAAGCGTGGAAGCGGAGGTTGTTTTTTGACATTTGAAAGGCATTTGAACAGTATATGAAAAAGACAAAAAGAATCGGGATCGTCTATGATCCTCTGAACATATCCACCACAATGGTCGTCCGTGGTGGAAGTCTCACACAGACGCATTGCGCCGAGACGGGTGAATACATACCGGACAGGAGCCTTACACCGCTCGTGATTCGACCGGAGGTATATGTCAATGATCCGAACGGCATAATGGCGAACGGGAAAGTGGCTCTGACAGGAATCCTCTGGTATGAGATACCTCAGGACATGGTAGGACAGATTACGGATTCATCCTACTTGACAGGGGAATTGTCCCGCTATCTGATCACGAACCAGACGGACGGCTATTCGGTGGCGCAGGACGGCACTTTGACCGTCACGAAGAACATTCCTTATCTGGAGCCGAAGGTACTCGTGTTCACGGCATCGTATCCGGATACGAGGAGCGGCAAGATCTTGCGCATTCAGGCGACCTCTACTCTATCAACCGTCTCGCTGGCGGAAGCCGCATCGCTGTCTCTCGATAAACCGGCAAGTTTTGTATTCAACCCCATTACAGATGCAGGTGTCCGCACGATTAAGGCGACATTCCTGCTTGGCGGAAAGACCCCGGATTCAGGACAGTGCAAGGTCGCATACTGGTGGTATAAGACCGTTGACGGAAAGGAGACGATTATTGACCCTGATGAGGACTTGTTCTATGAGGCAGGCCAGAATGCAGACACATTGACAATCGATCCCCGTTATGTCAATGGACAGGTGAAAATATCCTGCAAGGTGGAATATGCGTTGTCAGGCGAGGCTCTGCCGTCATCTCCGACGGATAATTGCCTTAAAGATGAGACAACAGTGGTGAGGAGATATCCAGAATATGATTTCGAGCATTTTGTGCATGGCGGGGTGGAGGTCTCCCCGAATGCGGAGATGGTGAAGAATGAATGCGTGATCACGGTCGGAAGGACTGTCGTGGAAAATCCTTCAAGATTCTTCAGCATCAAGTGGTCCATAAAAAGGGCGGTATATGGAGCCGAATGGACTGCCCTCGGCTATGGCGATAGCATCATGATTCCGGCAGAGGAATTCGCCAATGCCTCGGATGTGGCCCTTGAAGTGGATGAACTTGACCCTTTAGGGGCGTTTATAGATGGGGATACCATGATATGTCACAACAATGAGGTAATAACACTTTAAGATATGAGATATGTATATGCGAAGATTCCGGTCCGCAAGGCCGAGGATGCCGGAATCGCCGAATTCAGGCAGAGGACTCCGGATGGTGAATATGTCATCATCAATGAGAGCGACCTTCAGACTTATGGGAGTTCCGCTCCGTTTGAGAAAAAAGTCAAGTCGCTTGGAGGCAAGGTCCTTACGGCGGCTGAAGCAAAGGAAGAGTTGAACAGATAAAAAAAGATGAAATGAGTACAGTAAAAGGACAGACGACAATCAAATATGTCAGGCAGGGTGATTCACTGACATGTACGTTGAGAAGCACGTTTCCGTTGAAGCAGTTCATTTCCAACGGAAACAACATAATCACGCCAAGTTTCGCGGCCAACAAGCCGTGTATATATCCGGTAGTAAGAAGCTCGCTGAAAGCAATGCGCATAGAGCCTGCAGCTACCGGTGTCGAATGGAAGTTCAACGGAACTGCCATCGTCTTTGATGCTTCTGGGCTTAGCAAGGCGATGGGAAGCATTCCTGCAGGTACCTTCAAGAGCGAAGTGAAGAAGGTTGACGGATTTACGCTGCCGACACTTACGATACTGAAGGAAATCGCATCGAGCGGCAACATTGACTCGGACACCATTGAATTCAAGGGGATCGTCAATACGGGATTCCAGTCAGTCGTGTCCGCGTCCATCGAGGTGAACATCGAGCAGACTGACGGAGAGTCGTGCATGGGCTATATCACGATCAACAACGGCGGTGTCGTTGATGACGCCACATCACAGTTGAAGGCGACGGCTCATCTGATGATCGGCGGTGTCGAGAAGACAGATGGAGTGACCTACAAATGGTACAAGATGAAAGTCGTGAATGGCGTTGATGGCTGGGAGTCGATAAACAAGAGTTCATCAAGCATTACCATCACGGCATCAGATATCAATTCAAGCGAATTGTACAAATGTGAGATGAGTTATAACGGCAAGTCCTCAAGCGCAGTGATGGAAGTGAGCGATGAAACTGACATCCTGATCATCTATCCAAATCCCACCAATGCGGCTGGGGCTCAGGTTCCGGAAGAACTAAGCTCGGCCCAGACGTCCATCATATATAGACCGAAGGTGTACAAGAGGACGACGGAGACAGAGGTGAAGGGCTTCACGTTCAATTACCTTGTTACGGATGCCGCAGGCGACTCTATCGCATCGCAGGACGGCGGGGATTCATTTGCGGTTACCATTGATCACGCGGTCAAGGCTGGTGGTGACATGACTCTTATTATTTCAGCGGAATAATGTGTATCAGAAAGATGTTAAAGCATATAACACGAATAGCTTACAAGCAGCCACCGGAGAAGGGAGACAAAGGTGAGCGTGGGGCGCGGACGCGCCAGATTGTTTGGGCCGTCGGCATAGAGTTCTATAGCGGTGCGGATGGGGAGGCGTATGCTGATTTCGCCTATTACAATGGGCAGGTGTATCAGTGTACCAAACACCATACATCCAGTTTGAATGAGACTCCGTATGATTCGGTTGAAAACAACACCGGATACTGGCGCCTTGTGCCGTCATTCGCGAATTTCTCCACGAAAGTCCTTCTGCTTGGTACAGGCAAGGAGGGTTGGATTATGGATGAGGGTGTTATCAAGCACACATCCGGGAAGATACAACTGATGGAGGACGGCAGCATCCGCGCGGCCGGGGGTGAGACCATTGTCAGCAAGGATGGACTTTTCACTACTAAAGGGGCTGCCATAGAGGACAGCACGCTGAAAGATGTAATCGTCTACGGCACGCTCCGCCAGCCTTTCGCACATTATAGCGGAGAGTGGGAATGGGATGGCACAGATGAAAAATCAGAGGCTCAACTGCATGATAACCTTCAAATGGAAGGAGGTGGGTCCTTGATCATTGCGGCAGGAGGGTTCCCATGGGATTCTTCTCAGAACGGACGCCGTATAACAGTGATGACTCATCGGTACGACGGGGTGCTGTCATCCGGTGCGGTGTCCATTACTGCCCCAAATGGAAAATACTTCTTCCAGGACGGAGCAAAATATGGCGAGCTGGTACTGTCATCCCGTGAGTACGTAGAACTTCTCGGTATAGGGGAAGGCGCGACCTTTTATGGGTGGCTTATCACCAACCGTGGGAATATCGAAACTACAAAGTCCTATGGCCGTTCATTGAATGTCCTTGCGCATGGGACTGTCACGGGAAGGACCTCAAACGGGACGTGCTCGATGAGCTACAAGACATTTGACGGGAGAACCCTGCAATGCCAAAGGACCGCCAACGGAAGGTACACTGTGTGGATCCCGACAAAGTGGAACCTGCAACCGAATGACTATCTGGTGATGTTGACCGGTGTCGGATATATTATGGATTCTAGCAGCAACAGTTCCCCAGTCAAGGCTACGTTGACCGCGAAGACCGCAAGTTATTTCATTGTGGACATCTCGGACGACGATTCCTGGAATAATGGCTCTTTCGAGTTCCAGATAATCAACATGAATGATTTCACTTACAATGGTGACATCAAGGACTGAAAAATACTAAATAACAACGCATATGAAAAAGAAAGAATTATCATCATTCAAGCAATTCGCCCAGGTCGATGCGGGTGATCTGCTTTTCGGGAAATCGTTGTCCGGAAACGAATATGGCTTTTTCCCTGCATCATTTCTTGGAGATGACGGATATGCCGCAGTCAGGTTCAATCTTGACCAGTCTTCTCCTGTTGGAGAACGTTGTGGTGATTTGAACTATGTGAAACGGCTTCCGTCTCTTCTTGGCCTTGGCTGTTATCTTGTGGGGAATGACCATTCAAGGAAGAAACTTGACCCGAACAACCACTATAAGTTTGCCACCGGTGAGGCGGCCAAGCTTGATGGCACAATGGGGCAATACCAGTGGGGCGTGCGGACACCGTTCTATGTGGCTGCATGGATGGAAGGCAGTTACCTTTATGAGGCCGCTTCCCTGAAACCGATTCCAGGCCGTGAATGTTATCATGTGCCGGTTTTCTCAATCGCTGCCGGACATTCGGGCATCATTGACAGGACAAACAATATCTTGTGTTCGCTGATAAGTTCCGCTGAACAGTATCGTGGCGGTGGTGGTTCTGCTATCACATCCGGAAATGCGTCAGCCGAGAACCTGTCAATGCTTGGGTACGCGGCAACTGAAAAGGGAACCGCCACATTTGAGGAACTTGGTCGCAAACGCGGCGAGGGCTGGGGTGCTGGTTGGTATTGGATAGACACTGTCATCATGATACTTGCTGACATCATCCTCGGTACCAGAAACATCCAAACCTCATTCAGCGCATCAAAGGATGCCAATGGATTGTATCAGGGCGGTCTTGGTTATGGCGTGGCCTCGATGCCTGGTTGGGAAGCTTACAATGGTTATCACCCGGTGGTTCCGTATTCTGCCGGAGTCGAACTCGCGGACGCTCTTGGTGTCGCTTCCTATGCGGTGAAGAAGTCTGACGGAACCGTGGTCTATAATGCCCCGATTCCTTGTTTCTTCGGGCTGAAGAACCCATACGGTCATCTTTGGTGTGGCAAAAACAGGATTGTCGCGGTCATCAATGCTGACGGTTCATATTCATTCTATGTGGCGAAGTCTTCGTTGACAGAATGGAAGTATTCAGAGACGGCCAACATGATAAAGGTCGGGACGATCCTCCCGTCCACCCCTGAAACATGGAACTATGTCAAGCGCATCAATTTTCAGGGACTTGCGGGGATGCCATCAGAGGATGGTGCCACATCGGCGACATATAGGAGTGATGGATGTTATTTCAATAAAGCCGTTTCTGGTTTCCGGTCTCCGCTCGGTTCCGGCTATGCTGACAATGGTGACATTGATGGCTTGGCGTACTTCCACGGTATCTATGCGCCCTCGACTTCCCATGCGTACCTGTCGTCGTCCCTCTGCGAATGCGTTGGTGACTTCGACCCGACCCCAAAGGTATATGCCTCATAGCGGGGTAAGGGGCGACGCGAAAGCCAAGAAACCGCGCAGACCGCGATAGCGGTTGAGCAAGAAACCAAGGCATCCGTGGGCGGATGCAAAACAAGTTCTTTGAAATACTGTTCTTTCTTTTCTTCGTGAAATCGTCGGCGGCGATGAAAAAAATCACCGCCGTCAGGCGGTTTTTTAATATGAGGGTTTAATGGATTAAGTAAAATTTGTACCTTTGTGCCGCCTTATGGTGGGTTTGTCCTCTAAGGCGGTAGGTTTCTGGTTTCCGGTCTCCGCTCGGTTCCGGCAATGCTAACAATGGTGACATTGATGGCTTGGCGTACTTCAACGGTAACTATGCGCCCTCGAATTCCAATGCGAACCTGTCGTCGCCCCACTACTTGGGAGGCTGGTTGTGTTTGCACCCGTCTTCTATTTGAGGATGAACCCCGGCCCTTGCCGAAAGACATCATATCAAAACTGGTTCCGGTAGGTTCGTAAGAATTCGACGGCGCTTGTGAGAGAAAGCAGACACGAGACACTTATAACACTTAGACACTTGTGCGAAGACACGGACACTTGTCGGAAGTCATAGGCACGAAAGAGAACTTTCGTATGGCCCATCGATTGGCTTCACGACGGAAAAGAAGACGGAAGGAGGTGAAAGCATTTGACGAAGACCTTGAGTCAAATGTTGATCGCCTTCTTCATCTTTTTCTCACTTCATCATACCATCCCTCATCGGAGGATTACACCTATAAGACAATACTTGAGAAGAAAGGTCGGAAGGAGAGGTTCCTGTCGATGCTTCAATATTGGCATCACGTCTATCATTGGGGCGTATTGACGCGTACAGAGGATATTGTAAACAGAAGCCTTGACGAACACTGCTTTGCCTGTATCCCTGGCAGAGGACAGCATATGATGGTGAAGCTTATAAGCCACGACCTGAAGACCCACCCTGAACTGAAAGCCTTCGCCAATCTCGATGTGTCAAAGATGTATCCACATATTCTGCATGACATTCCCAAAGCCTATCTGAGGAGGAAGATAAAGGATCCTGTCCTTCTTAATTCCCTTGACGCAGTCATTGACAGCAGCATAGGGACGCCTATGGGCAATGATGATCCTGAACATCCTGCTGGCATAGCAATCGGTCTGAAGATATCGACGATTTATGCCAATATATCGCTTGGTATGTTTGACCATGATGTCAGAAGATTGTTCGGGTTGCAATCGAATCCGGACTTGATTCATAAATTGGCGGCAATGTACATCACGGACAAAAAGGCGTCGGCAAAGACTGAATCCGACTTTGCTGAAATCTCGAAGGGTGAAGCCTATTTGGAAGCACTTTTCTGCCAGTATGTGAAGGAGGGGCTCCGATTCTTTTATAGGTTCATGGACAATGTCCTTGTCCTTCATGAGGATAAGACTTTCCTGCATCTTGTAGTTGATTGGATAGCATTATACTGGGGACGTGAGCTGAAATTCACGATGAACCCAAAGTGGCAGGTCGGGGCTACAAAGGGAGGATTTACGATTGTAGGGTACCGCATCTTTGCTGACGGGCATGTCCGGGCGAACCGTGATGTAGTGCTTGACATCAAGCGGAAAATCAGGAAGGGCCTTAAGATGGGTCTTACCTATGACCAGATAAGGGTAGCCATATCGTCGCAACTCGGAACGGTTATGCATGCAAATTCGATTAATTTCTTAAAAAAGTATCATATGGAAAAGAAAGAACGTTTGGGCGCAAAGATTAACAGGCGCAAAAGCCAATGCCCGTTTGAGATTGCTCACGGTCAGCAGAGGAGATTCGAGAACTTCCTGTTTGACCCGGAGAAGCAGCAGTCGGAGGATGATTTCCTTATGGAACTCCGTGATTATGCCGTGATAGACTCCATCAAGGAGAAGAATGATGACGGCACTCCGAAGAAGTGTCTTGCCATACGTTTTGAATGGCAGGGTAAGGAGTTCTCTTATACGGATGACAGAGGCAAATCTGTGCTTGTTAAGCCAGGTGAGGAATACTTCTCGTACACCGGTTCGAAGGTGCTTATAGAGCAATGCGAAACGGAGTTCTCGAAGGAAGACTTGCCTGCCCCTACTGTTATTAAGATAGAAATCAATAAACGCAACAAGAAGTTTTATAAGTTTACTTGATATGAAAACAACAGAAGTGTTCAGCGTGGCATATCCACGCCAGATGCGTCCCTCAAAATATGACGGGGCGCATTTTTTATGTTATCTCAATGAGAAGCCGGCTACATACAAGCCGGATGAGACATCGGAGCCGATGGAAGGTTATTCTTACACCGGGTCGATGCCTGACGCAGGCACGCTCATCGAGTGCGATGAGTGGAACCGTGACAAGCTCGTGAATGGTATCATCCGGTCGAAGTATCTCCAGACCGAGGAGGATGCCATCAAGACACACCAGATTCAGCTCCTGCAGGCGAAGGCCGGCATGGAGATCGGCGCTTTGACCGATGACAAGGCGGCTGAATATGTGAACGAATGGAACGAGTTTCAGACATTCAGGCAGAACGCCATCAACCTTGTCAATTCATGGGATAAATGGGAGTAGAGTATGGCACCGAGAGGAATAAGAAACAACAATCCCTGCAACATCAGATTGAGCAGGACGACCTATAAGGGAGAGGTTACCCCATCAAGTGATAAGGCTTTCAAACAGTTCGAATCGATGGCTTATGGCTACAGGGCTGTGTTTGTCACGCTTCGACACTACCACACGAACTTGGGGTTGAAGACGATAAGGCAGATGATTAGCCGTTGGGCACCGCCTTCTGAAAACAATACAGGCTCTTATGTAAAGCACGTGTCCGATGCGGCTCAATATGACTGTGATGCCGCGGTGGACATCAAGGACAAGAACCTTATGGTCAAGATTGTGTCTGCGATGTCCTTTGTGGAGAACGGGCTTAAAGCAAACCAGACGGATGTGATGTCCGGTTGGGAGATGTACAGAAGAGACCGCCCTTGAACTTGAAATGGATGCAGCCTTGGGAGTGGCTGTAAATAAAAAACTCCCGACCTGTAAGAAATAGTACCACCCACCTCTTACACAAGAGCGTCACCACGCAAAGCCGGGAGTAAGTCCCTCGTTTGCATGGTGACGCTTTGTGCGTATGGGTGGTACAGGGACAAAGGTAACAATAATTTTTAATTCAACAGATATGAGAACACCTATTTCCTATTATGGAGGGAAACAGACGATGCTGAAGCACATAATCCCTCTCATACCGTCACATCGGCTTTATACGGAAGCCTTTTGTGGCGGGGCAGCCGTATTGTTCGCCAAGTCTCCTGTAGAAGCGGAGATCATAAATGACATCAATATGGAGCTTACAAACTTCTATTGGACGGCGCAAGTCTATTATCGAGACTTGAAGACAGAGATTGACAAAACCCTGCACAGCCGGGACCTTCACGCCCATGCGGCCCACATAAATGCCTATCCGGAATTCTTCTCCCCAGCCCAACGTGCTTGGGCGGTCTGGGCGTTGTGCAGGATGTCTTTTGCGTCAATGATGGACGGCTCTTTCGGGTACGACTTCGGAGGTGGTATGCCAAAGAAAGTCCAGAACGCCAAGGACGAATTCACCGAGCAGATATGCCGGCGGCTTGAACATGTCACTATCGAGAATAGGAACGCTCTCGATGTAATCCAGACATACGATTGCGATGACGCGTTCCATTTCGTTGACCCTCCATACATCAACAGCGACTGTGGTCACTATGAGGGCGTGTTCTCAGACAGAAATATGGAAGAACTCCTTCAGTTGCTGGAAACAGTCAAGGGCAAATTCATGCTGACAATGTTCCCATATGGCCCTATTGAAAGGTATGCCGAGAAAAACGGCTGGACAATTCACCGTATCGAGAGAACAATAAGCGCGTCGAAAACATCACGCAGGAAGCAGGAAGAATGGATGGTATGCAACTATGAGGAGCAGCGCCAACAGAACCTATTTGAACAAGTCGGGGGGGGCGAATAACGGCCATTTTTAGCCATTTGAAAGGCGTTCTGATGGTTATCTATATAGAAGACTAAATCTCTCAAATATGAACAAATATCATCAAATTTTACAGCATATTCTGTTGGACGGGAAGATGCAGCAGAATAAGAAGGGGGCAATAAAATACCTATTGAATCAGCAGCTGTCTCTGACCCCTGGTGACCTTCTTGACATATTCGAAGAACATAACCTCGCAAGAAAGAAATTGAGGAGTGAACTGGACTTGTTTACGCACGGGGAGCGGAATGTGGAGAAGTACCGTGAAGTCGGCATCTCTTGGTGGGACTATGTCGGACCTATCCTTGTGAACTCATATCCTACATACTTCGAGAAACTGCCACCGCTTGTGGCCAAGATAAATAAGGAAAAGAGGAGCAGTAAAAACTATGTGCTGTTTCTCGGAGCAACGGATGCTGAAAGCAATCAGGCACCGTGCCTGTCTTTGGTTCAGTTCCAGATCGAGGATGGAGAACTTGTGCTTACGGCTTATCAACGCAGTTCAGATGCAAGTTTAGGCTTGCCGTCTGACATTTACCATCTGTATCTGATATCGAGACAGATTGACTTGCCATTGAAGTCCATAACCCTATTTTTGGGGAATGCCCACATCTATGAAAACAATCTGCTAAATACTGAACGACTATTGGCAGGTGAGGAAGTCAAATTTGAGTTGAATGTCTGATGGTGATACACTCTATTGGAAAGGCTCTCAAAACGTATTCAATTAACGTTTGAGAGCCATTTCTGTGAGTATGATGTGCGCGATTTTTCTGTCACATTTCGTTTTTGCAGTTTTCTGGCGAACTTTAGTCGCATTTGGTTTTGTATTTCATCACGATTGGTTTTGCCGATTATACGTCCCTGAAAAATCCTTATACACACCGCAGACAGTAAAGGTTTCCTCTCCGGCAAAATAATTCTCCATGGAGAGCTGCTTTCCGATAGGACTGCCCGTAAAGTGCTTCCTGGCAAAGGACTCGGAAATCAGGCAATGCCCCTTCAGACCATACTCTTCCAGATTTCCTTCCAACAGCTGATAATTCGGAAAAATCTCGAAGAATTCCGGATCCACCTGGATCATTATGCCTTGGACCTTGGACTCTCCGATGGTGATGACCATTTCCCGGCTGCTGACACGGCAGACCGCCTCCGCCTCGGGAATCTTGGCATCGAACTCGGCCTTGTCCCACCAGGATAGAGCTACATACTGGTCATTACCCACCGCGTACACCCTGTCACCGATGGGATTCTCATGGGCGATGCTGTACTGCTGCCAGACATAGTTTCCAATCAAGATGACAAAGGCGATGGATATCACCAGTCCCACCGCCTCGATGGCGGTGTAGAGCTTGTTGCGGGATAGGAATTTCAGATAACTTTTCATACTACTCGTTCTTTAATGAATCCACTGGATTGGCCCGGGCAATCTTCAAACAGTTCAGTACCACCACGCTCAGTACAATCAGCAGTGTCAGGGCTGCACCGCCGATGAAATACAACGGATTCAGCGATACCTTCTCGGCAAACTGCTCCAGCCACTTGTGGGCTACGAAGAAGGCGGCTGCGCAGGCGATGACGGCCATTACGGCGGACAGTTTCATAATGTCCTTCGCGAATATGCTCAAGATGTCCTGGGTGGTGGCACCGTTGATCTTGCGGACCGCCATTTCCTTGCTGCGGCGCAGGCTTTCGTCTTTGATGAAACCAATCAATCCCAGTAATGCGATCAAAAGCGAAAACACGACTCCCAACGCCATCGTGTTGCGCATTTTCTTGCTGTCAGCGTATGCTGCACGCATTTCCTCGGCGTAAGAAACGATGTTGATTTCCTTGTCGGGCAGTGCTTCGTTCAAAGCGCCGCGCACTTTCTCCAGCGCGTCCGGACGGACCTTGAAGAGAATGTGCGGCATCCAATGTGCCATCGAACCAATCTCGCCATAGAACAGGGCACCAGGACGCTCATCCACATCCTGCAGATTGCCGATAAGAAAGCTCTTGTACACGCCGGAAATGGTGAAATAGCCCTTGTCCATCATGCCATTCCCGCCGTGGCCGGTAATGAACACCTGCTTGCCTACGGCACCGTCGCTCCAGTCCGTAAAACAGGCCATTTTTTGGACAAACTTTTCATCCACGACCACTTCGCTTGAATCTCTGGGTGCACGGCCTTCAACGAACCGTATGTTCAGGAGCTCATAGAATTCCGGCGAGCATTCGTACTGGTCGGCAATATTGAAGAGCTCACGGTCATCTTCCGGCAGATAAACATTGTCTCCATTGGAGCCCGAATACGGCAAGTTGTAGGCAGCCGCGACACCGCTCACTTCCGGAAGACGCCGAAGCGTTTCCACGGCCCGGACTTGTGCATGACGGTCGCCATCGAACAAATCGAAGTAATACAGGTTCTTGTAGTCATAGCCTGTATCGGCGTTAGATACCTTCTGGTACTGGCTGCCGATGATTAGCATCATCACTACCAGGAACACATTAATAAGCACCTGCACTCCTATCAGGCTGAGTTTCCAACGGCGGGAATTCTCTGTATGGTTCTTGATCGCAGCGAGAACAGGGATTCTCTGATACAATTCTGCCGGAACCACAATGGAAATGACGAGCACGAACAGCAGAACCGCCGCGATGGCTACAATACTCTGCGTCACCAGTAGTGTCTGGAACGGCACTCCTAACAAGTTCTCCACAATACCACGGCCGGCGAAGATGATTATCGCGGCTATGACTAATGAAAGAGACATATGCAGCAGAGATTCTTTCGTCAACATCCAGTAAATATGCTTGCCTTCAGCGCCATAGCACTTACGCACGCCCACTTCCCTGGAACGCTTGACCATCGAGGAAATGACAATCAGGATATAGTTCAGCAGGCTGATGATAATCAGCAGCGCCGCAATAATCGATAGTAGAATTACCTGCGTCTTGACTTTCGGGGAGGAAGTGTGCATCGTGCTGAACGGACTGAGGAAATACCGCATGCTGATTCCCTGAGCCTCCATCTGCTCCAGCGGCTGGTGCGCCTCCTGCATCTTCCGGATAGCGTCAGAAAGCGTATTTGGATCTATGCCGGGCGCCAATTTCACATAGCCTTTGTAGCGGTCATTGCCCAGCCAGTTGTCCGTGCTCCTCTTACCATAGGTGTCCATGGACAGCAGGATATCGTAGTCCAGACTGCCATTTTTGGGGAAGTCATCAAAGACGCCCTCAATGGTCATCTTTAGGCCATCCATATCGGCGTTGGCAATCTGCTTTCCGATACACTCCTGCACGCCGCCCATCTTTTCGGCAAAACTTCGGTTCACCATCACGCTGCCCCATTTCCCCAAAACTTGTACCGGATCGCCAGCGAGTATCGGCCGGTCGAAGACTTTGAAAAAGCAGGTATCGGCGCAGACGAGGTTTCCTTTAAGCTTGTTGCCGTCTGCATCCAGATAAATATCACCGTTGAAAACAAAGGTCGTGCGCGTACCGACCTCAATGCCGGGTACCTCTTCCATAAAGCCCACTGGTACGGCACCGCTCACTTGCCCGTAATCGTGTTCATCCCCGTGCTGCGAGTAATAGTTGCGAATCGTGTACACCCGGTCGATGTCTTTGTAAAAACTGTCGTAACTCAGTTCAAAGAACACCTTGGCAATGAGCACGATGCCCACGGATAGCCCGATGCTTAGGGACAGGACCTTGATTAGAATATCATTTTTCGTCTTCATTTATTCTTAGTATCTTTGTCATTCTGAGCGTTAGCGAAGAATCTACAACTCATTCTTGACATCACTCACAATCTGACCGTCAAACAGGTCGATTGTCCTCTGAGCGCAGGCGGCATCCTTCTGGGAGTGGGTCACCATTACGATAGTAGTGCCTTCAGCGTTCAGTTCCCTAAGCAGGTCCATCACCTCCTTGCCGTTCTTGGAATCAAGGTTACCGGTAGGCTCATCCGCGAGAATCAGCTTCGGGTTCGCGACTACTGCACGGGCGATGGCGACTCTCTGCTGCTGACCGCCGGAGAGCTGCTGCGGGAAATGGCTGGCGCGGTGGCTGATGGCCATGCGCTTCATGATTTCAGTGACTCTCTGCTTGCGCTCTGCGGCACTGATGTTCAGGTAGCGGAGTGGAAGTTCAATGTTGTCATAGACATTCAGTTCGTCAATGAGGTTGAAACTCTGGAATACGAAGCCGATGTTGCCCTTGCGGAACTTGGTGCGTTCCTTCTCCTTTAGATTGGCTACCTCGGTGCCAAGCAGTTCGTAGGAGCCGCTGGTCGGATTGTCCAGCAGGCCGAGAATGTTCAGAAGGGTTGACTTGCCGCAGCCGGAAGGCCCCATGATGGCGACAAATTCGCCGTCCTTAATCTCAAAGGAAACGCCATTTAGGGCAGTGGTCTCGATTTCTTCCGTGCGGAAGACTTTGCAAAGGTTGGAAACTTTAATCATAATTATTTGTCTTTTAGTTGTTTGCTGTATTGTTGTTTGGGGATTGCCCCAAGTATTTCATTATTCTTTCTTCAATGCTTCTGCCGGATTTGTCCGTGCGGTTTTGATACTTTGGTAGAGCACGCTAATCGCGGCTATGACGGCGACCGTAAGTCCGGCAATGGCGAATATCCACCAATGGAGGTCAATACGATGACCGTAGTCGGAGAGCCAGCGGTTCATGAGAAGCCACGCAATCGGAACTCCGATAACGAAGGCTACTGCTACCATCTTCATGAACGACAGCACCAGTTCTTTCAGTACGCCATTATATTCTGCTCCGAAGACTTTCTTGACCGCCACGCTGCGAGTTTCCTGCTGCATGTAATAGGAACTCATGGCAAAAAGGCCCATGGCGCTCACAAGGATTGATAACAGCGTAAAGATAAGCACGATATTCAGTACCAGGCTTTCTTCCCGGAACTCGTCCCTTATCATTTCCTCGATATACTGAGCCTCAAAGAGACGGTCAGGAAAAACTTCTTTGGCAATAGCTTCCACCCTCTTTTTTGCCGCAGCCTGATCGCCTGTCGTTTTCACGATAAGCGTCCATGGATAACTTTCATCCGAAAACTCGCCATTGTTGTAAATCAGCGCCGCGCTCTGATTGTCTTCGAGCGGATAAATCTTGAAGTCATAGTAAATTCCCCCGATCGGCCATGTGCCATTCTCGGCAGTTTGGAATTCTGTCGCTGTCTCATTGATACCAATCTGACTGAAAGCGTATTCGTTGAGCCACCAACTATCCGGTTGATTGTTGTCCTGTTTGGTCTTCAGACCTAAAATATTGAAATACTTATCATCGCCCCTGATCTGCTGAAACGACACCCAATTGCCGTCAGGCATCTCAACCGTCAAGTTATTGGTCCCTTCGAGCGGGATGCCGTTACCTTGCCCCACTTCCTCTACGCACGGTTCTGCGCGAAGACGGTCCAGCAGCGGCCGGAGCTCCCCGGTACGTCCAAATGAATTCTCAATCACCAGAATGTCCTTGGTGTTGTAGCCAAGGTCGGACGAAACGAGATGCCTTATCTGCAGTCCCATTGTGATGGCGCTCACCAGCATGGTTATGGACACCACATTCTGCACTATAAGGATTACTTTGCTGTAGATTGTCTTTGTCTTGAGACGGAGCGTACCGCGTACAATCTCAATAGGCTGTGCCTTCAGAATCAGCAGGGCAGGCACGATACCGGACAGGATGCCCAGCACGATTATGAAGCCGAAAACCAGCAACATGTTGGACGGTGTGACGGCTTTGAAGACGGAGATCTGATATTCCAGCATTCTGGAAACTGCGGGGGAGAGGGCTTCGGCCAGCAGTATGGCCAGCAGCATGGAAATGCCGCAGATGAGGGTGCTTTCTGAAATTACCTTAAGGAAGATGCTGCTTTTATTGGCACCAATCAGACGCCTTGTAGCCATTTCCTTGGCCCGAAATCCTGTCAGGGCCGTGGTCATGTTGATATAGTTCAGCACGGCGAACATCAGTAGCAGGAGGCACATTGCCAGGAGCAGGTTCACGAAACTACGGTTGCCGAACTGGACGGTCCCTGTGTCGTCGTTATTGCCTTCTTTCAGGAAATAAACGTCTTCAAGGGGAATGATGCGTACATCTTCATAATATCTTCTGTAAACCCAGAAGTTCTTTTTCAACCAGTCCAGCATCTCGTCGTGCTTGGCTTGCAGGTTTGCACCCGGGTAGGTCATCACAAAGCAGATACCGCTGCCGGCGTTGCTCATTGATGCATTATTTGCGGTATTGGTCATTGTCATAATCTCGCCCCGCATCAGGACATCCGGTGCTTTCAGGATAGAGTTTCCGAAATCTTCATACACGCCGCAGACGGTGAGAGGATAACCCTTATTTTCATTCAAGATGATGACCTGACCGATGGGATCGGTTTCCCCGAAATGGACATTGGCAAACTCCCGGCTCACCATACAGCGATCCCAAGACACATGCCAGTCGGCCTTGTTGCCTTCCACCAGGTCATAGCTGAAAATGTCAAAGAAGGTACTGTCGGCCGCCATTGTGCTGCCATATACCGTCTCGCCGCCAATGGTAAAGGCGGAAGCTGATGAGACATTGGCTACGCAACATCCCTTCTCAATCTCCGGGAAGTTGTTTTTAAGGTGCTTATCCAGCCAATAAGCGGTGTTGACATTGCTGTCGCTGGCGATAACATAGATCCGGTCTGCGTTGTCTTGAAAAGAATCCATATACAACTGCTTCTGGATATACACTGCCAACAGGAGCACAAATGCCATTGACACCGTCAGGCCTATAAGGTTGATGGCCCCGTATAACTTGTTCTTCTTAAGGAAATTCCAAAAACTATTCATGGCTTAAAATACTAATACATCACTATCGCCATACGTATCGTAGCCGGAGGTGATCACCTTTTCGCCCTGTTCCAGACCTTCCAGCACTTCGTAATATTGAGGGTTCTGGCGGCCGATGCGAATTTCTCTTTTGACAGCCTTGGAGCCATCTTTATTGACAACATATATCCATTTCCCGCCTGTCCTCTGGTAGAAGGTGCCGCGTGGGATGATGACAGTCTCTTCCGGCTGACCTAACTGAAGGTTGAGGTAGTAGGTCTGGCCTGGGCGGATGCCTCCCGGCTGCTCCCCGTCAAACTTGAAATCGGCCTTGAACTTGCCGTCGCGCACCTCAGGATAGACCTTTCTGATGATGGTGGAATAAGTCTCGCCCTGGCGCTCGAAAGTTGCCTCCAGGCCTGCGGATACCCGGTCAATATAATGCTCGTCAATCTGTGCTTCAACTTTATAGACACCCACGCTGTTGATTTGGCCAATCTTGGTACCGCTGGCAATGTTCTGCCCGAGGACAACGTCCAGCAGGCCCAGTTCACCGTCGATAGGCGCTTTTACGACAAGGTTGGATTTGCGCCTGCGAATCATGGACATGTTGAGCTGCATATTGTCCAGTGACTCCTCCATGCGGTCAATCTGCGTGCCGCGGTAGAGACTGTCCTGCGTGGAACGTTCTATGATAAGGTCATATTTTTGTTTGGCCAATTTATAATCTTCTTCTGCCGTAAGGTATTCCTCCTTGGCGATGAGTTTGTCCTCGTAGAGAGCTTTCTGCTGCTCGTAGGCGCGGCGCAGGCGTTCCACGTTGGTGCCGTATTCCAGCACATTCTGGCGCACGTCCAACTTCTGCTGCTCCATTTGAATTTGGGTGTTGCGCAGGATATTCTCCTTCTCGGCCAGTTCTGCTTCGGAGTTCAGAATCTGCAGGTCCAGATTGTCATTGCTGAGAATCAGAATGGCGTCGCCGGCCTTTACCGGGGAACCTTCTTCAATGAGGATCTTCTCTACGATGCCGCCTTCCTGCGGACTCAGCTGGATGGTTGTCATCGGCTGCACCCGTCCGCTGATACGGATGTAGTCGTTAAACTCACCCATGACCACATTTGATATGGTCACTGTGTCCTTGTCCACCCGCAGGGTCTTGTTGTTCGGCCTTACAATCAGGTAAACTACGAACACCATCAGCAACGCCCCAAGCCACCATGGCAGGGCTTTTTTCGTGAAAGCTACTCGCCAACCGGTTTTTTTCTCGATAATCTTGTCCATATTATTTTGTCGTTCCTGGATTACCCCGGAATCTCTTGTTTATTGGTTAACGTATTCTACTCCATTGTAATATTTTACCACTGCCTGCTTGATGAGGTACTTGAACAGGGAGTTCATCTCATCGGCCTGGGCCTTGAGGTAGTTGTTGTTCGCGGTCTGAAACTCAAGATGGGAGATGAGTCCCTGCTGGAGTTTCTTGAGGTTCAGGCTGTAGGCTTCGGACTGCACTTCGGCCTTACGCTGTGCCTGCTGATAAGCAGTGGCGGCACCGTCCCGGTCCTGTATGGCCCTTCTGACCTCGGACTCCACATTCCGGCGTTTCTGGTCCAATTCTGCCGTAGCCTTGTCCAGGGCGTGCTGCTTTCTGGAGATGGAGGAATGCTTGCTCAGACGGCTCCAGATAGGAATGGAAACGGATAATTGGATATATTCGCCTCCGTTGTTTTTGAATTGGTCCTGGAACGGATTGGTGGTGGAGCCTTGATAGGTATAGTAGCTGGTGCTCCATCCTGCATAAAGTCCTACGGTGGGGAGCAGCTGCCATTTGGCGGTATTGAGTTCCCGCTTTGCATTGAGTTCCTGCCAGTTGGCAATCTGGATGCCCGGGTTGTGCTCAAGAGCGAAGTCCACCACGGATTCTGCTGCCACGGGCTCTGTCTGCCATGTCGGCATCGACGTGTCGATGACCAGTTCCTCATCCATTGGCCAGAACATCAGGTCGGAGAGGGTCATTTTCTGGTCGCGGTACATGTTGTATGTGTTCGTGAGATCATAACTGCGGTCGGCGAGGTCGGCCTTCATCTGGATTACGTCAGCGTGTCCTTTCTGCCCTAATTCCTCCTGTTTCATGGCTTTGGATAGTGCCTGCTCGGCTGCAGCGACCTGAGCCTCGTACACGTCACACAATCTCTTGTAGTACACCACATTGTAGTACGCTTCCATTACGGCAAGGCAGATATCTGCCTCCACTTGTTTCTCCTGCGAGTCGGCAATCAGAAGCCCGGTTTTGGAAATCTTGTAATTGTTCACCGCACGGAATCCGTCGAACAGGTCATATCCCGCTGAGACACTGTAATTGTTGTGGAATGACGTGGTGTTGAAATATGTGTTGGTCTGCGGGTCAATACTGCGGCCGAAATTGTAGTACGCGTATGTCTGAGCACTGATTTGTGGAGTGAACAGAGTCAAGGCGGCATCGCGACGGTCAAGCTGCGCGTCACCGACGGCCGCCCGCTGAATTCGGATTTTCGTGGAGTTGGAAATGGCGTACTCCATACAGTCGTGAAGAGTCATCAGCTGTGCGCCATTGTGCGTGGGCGTAGCGGTGTTCTCGGAAGCCTCCGGCGTCGGAGCCGTTTTATACTGAGCGCTTGCCACCGAGGCGGAAAGTCCCGTTACCGCTGCAAAAACGAATATGTAAAGTCGTGTCTTCATTATACAATGATTTATCACCGTAAAGAATTGAACACTTGTTGTGCCAAACTGATTAACTCGTTGATTTGCAAATGTTTACTATTTGCCTGGATGCAGAAAAAGTGTAAAGCTTTACACTTTGGCTTTACACTTTGGCTTTACACTTTGGCTTTACACTTTGGCTTTACAATTCTGAA
>ERZ857629.275-NODE-275-length-77966-cov-9.498197_pt1 | contig 77966 bp, 64 predicted proteins | sample MGYA00519700_ERZ857629 | MGnify/ENA primary metagenome ERZ857629 (study PRJEB31778, sample SAMEA3449351) | human gut metagenome | biome: human gut; feature: human-associated habitat; material: faeces | place: United Kingdom | collected 2010/2012 ... | reverse complement strand
TGCAAAAGCTGTTTTACTATGGGTCAGCATGGACTTCGCACAACGGCGTCAACGGTCGCTGGTATTCAGGAATGGTAAAATATGCTGAGGGTGTCCCCCAGATTTTTTTGCCGGCTGCAGGTGGATGTTGGTTCGGCCAATTCCGTGAAATCGGGGTGTGCGGTTACTATTGGACTGACAACGAGGTGAGCTCAAATGGTGTAAGTGGTTATGGCGTAAAGGATTACGCTATCCAGATAGGAGTGGGACTCAACACCGGGGACAACAGCCGCTATTCGCTCCGCTGCGTGCAGGATTGACGGAAATACTGATTCTTAATCAATGCTCAATCTATAACAACTGCTGTTCCGGAGGCTGTAGCCATCAACATTCCGTTATCCGCGCCTAGAGTCTCATAATCTATGTCAATGCCGACGACAGCATTGGCCCCAAGTTCTCTCGCGCGGTCCGACATTTCTTCCAATGCCTTTTCTCTGGCCTCGATCAATTCGTTTTCGTATGAGCCTGAGCGGCCGCCGATGAAGTTCCGGATGCTTGCCGTGAAGTCCTTGATGAAATTGACGCCGGCAACGACTTCACCGCAGACAATACCGCGGTATTCCCTGATGTTGTGACCTTCCACGGTCGGTGTTGTAGTAAGTATCATAATATCTTCAATTAATTGTCATCCAATGATTTTTCACATTCCTCAGACCGATGTCCGCCCGTAAAGATAAACATTTTTTCATTATCGCAAAAAATGCGCTGGAGGTTTACTGTCCTATGTCTGACGATTGTTTCAATGGGAAAAGGGTATTTCTCATTGCTTCCAAATCCGACACTTCCTTCAATGTCGGTGAGAACCCATCAAGAACCACCAGAATGAGCCGTAATACAGTTCGTGTTCAGCGTGCAAAGAGGGTACGCAGCCAGGCTGTCATTTCGGCGAGGACGTCCGGGGAGAAGGTTTCTTCGATTTCTTTGTACTCTGACATTTCACCGGTCCGGCAGTGCTGGAACATATGGTTCAGCCCGATTTCGGCCTTGACAACATTGACCGAAGATTCATCAGCAAAAGTGGCGGACCGGGAAACGGAACGGATTTCTGCGGTTGGAGCAGTGGCGGACCGGAAATTTGAGCCTGGACCGGAGCCAAGGTCTGAACCGCAGTCAGTCGCAGGAACCGACTCGGAATAGCCGCCGGGAAGACCTTGGCGGAGAAGGGAGAGATTCCGTTCGCAAGACACCTGAATGTCCTTGGTGCCATTGAGGGCCATTACCGGGCACTTGACGGAGCCTAAGATGTCCGACACGTTCATCTTCAAGAAATATTTCATGTACGGCGTTTTCAGTAAAACGCTTAGCATAGATGCATTCTGCTTGAGAGCAGCAGAGAGATAATAACTTTCAGGAGATGGAAACGGCATATCATTGACAACAGCCTCGTAGGCGTCAGCCAGAAATCTGCAATAGTTGTTGGTCTCGGATTCAGGCATCCCGGCCATCTGGAGCGCACGACGATTCTGGTCCAGAAGAGTCTCAGAGCCGGAGGCAACCATACCTGCCAGACTTATCACGAAATCCGCCTTGCCCTCTGCAGCCAACATCAGCGCAATGCTTCCGCCTTCACTGTGCCCGAGCACACCGACATGGTCAAACTTCCCACGCAGAAGACCAATCCCGGCTAGAGCATCGTTCTTCAAGTCCTCTGTGGTACACGAAACGGCATCGCCTGTGGACTCGCCGAATCCCCTGTCATCATATCTCAAAGTCGCGATACCGGCATTGGCAAACGCATCGGCAATCACTGCAAACGGCTTATGACCAAATATTTCCTCGTCCCGATTCTGCAGCCCGCTTCCGGTAACCATGAGGAGCACAGGAGTCTCCCGGGAACAATTCTCCGGCATTGTCAATGTCCCTTTCAGAACAGCATCACCATTGGAAAATGAAACATCGGCATTGACATAAGTAAAGGGGCCTACAGGGGTTTGCGGACGCCTCAGAACTGGGGCTCCCGGGACCAACGGCAAAGTAAATGACATTCCATTCTGAGTAAATGTCCCGGTGATGAGTTTTCCAGTCCAAAGTCCTTTGTATGAAGCATTTATGGACGGCACTTCCAGCTCAATGGAACCGAATGCGGAGCGTTTTACCGACACCGGTATCGCCTTCGCGCCCTGGTCTGGCACATCGAGAGTGGCGGTGCTGTCGCCCATGTGAAAAACCAGCGAAAGCGTCGTGCCTGAGACGTCCAATTTGCCGTTCCAAGTCCCCGTCTGCGCCAATGCCGCCGTCGCGATAAAGGTCAATGTCAATGCTGCAAATATTCTTTTCATTTTTCGAGCGATTTCCCGTAAATATAGGATTATTTTCATCAACGACAGCAAAATAATATTACATTTGCCGCTGAAAACGAAAGACATATGAACAATAAGGTACTGATTATAATATTGATGACGGTCCTGGGATTCGCGTCATGCGGAAAAGAGAACGGCAGTGAACGGATTCCGGACAAGGAACCGCCGGCCGGCATTGACTTTCCTGAGGATGACGGGGCGAAGCGGCTGCCGGCAGACGGGGCACTCGCGCTGCGCGATTTATTGACGGCAGCGGACCCTGCAAGGACATTGGCACCGGGCGAAACCAAGATCACGGAGAAGCAGTTTTCCGAGATACGGCAATTCATTGACAATAACCTGAAGGCGGACAGCAAGATTCAGACATACTACAATATTTTCAATTGGATCGTAAAGAATGTCAGATACGGCAGCGGAAACGAGACCATATATCTCGACCCGTATGACGTGTTCGTCCACAGGGTCTGCGTCTGCCAGGGTTATGCGAACCTGTTCAAGATAATGTGCCAGAGCCAGGACATTCCGGCAATGTGCGTGAACGGCTGGCTCGTCGGGATTGGCGGCCACGCTTGGAATTACGCATACGTGGACAAAGAATGGCACGTCAGCGACCCGACAAACGGCATTGACTACAAAATGGATGACACTGGGAAATATCGGGATGTGCTCCAGCCTATCAGGGCGGATTTCAACCTGTTCGAGGACGAGAGGTTCGCTTATAATTTCGAGGAGGGCAGGCTCAATGTTGCAGAGGTGAAGAATTCCAAGCTTGATTATGTTCTGGTTCCGTTCAGCGTCAACGGTTTCAGAATCACGTCTTTCTGCCCTGTCAAAATGGTAAGCGTGGCATACGACAAGCTGTATCTGGGAAGCAATGTGGAGAGTGTCGGGGAGAACACGGTCTATCTGAGCAGCAACTTCAGTTCCCTGCGTGAAATCAATGTTGACCATGCGAACAAGTATCTGACCGCATACAAGAATGTGCTGTATAACATAGGTAACGATGCGCCGTACTTTATCCCGTCTGCGATAACAAGACTGGAACTCAAGCCGGTCAAGGTAATAGAAAAGAATTTCATCTACCGTCTGGAGAACGTGGAGGAGATAGTTTTCGCGGAAGGGACTGAGAGAATCGAGGCCTATGCCGTGGAGAAGTGCCGGAACCTCAGGACGGTATATGTCCCGGCCAGCGTGACGTACATGGACAAGGAAGCCATATACGACTGCGGGGACAAAGTGAAAGTCATCAGGAAGTAGTCCGCCTCATTCGGTGAGACAATTAAGTGAAAATTGTCTCCACCTGCAAAAACGCGTAAATATTTTAGAATTGAACGGAATTTTCGTAAGTTTGTAAGTTGTGAAATAATTGAAAATAATTATATGATGGAAGAAGTCAAGAAAGAGGTTGAAGAGCCAAAGAGGCTGAATTTCCTCGAAGAAATCATTGAGGCAGATCTCAAATCCGGCAAAGTGGACAGCGTCCTTACGCGTTTTCCTCCGGAGCCGAACGGTTATCTGCATCTCGGGCATGCGAAAAGCATCTGCATAAACTTTGGTCTGGCGCAGAAATATGGCGGCAAGACAAATCTTCGTTTTGACGATACCAATCCGACCAAAGAGGATACCGAATATGTGGATTCCATTAAAGAGGATATTAAGTGGCTCGGGTTCCAGTGGGACAAGGAAAAATATGCTTCTGACTATTTCGACCAGCTTTATGCATGGGCTGAAGAACTGATACAGAGGGGTTTGGCTTATGTTGATGACCAGACTCAGGAGGAAATCAGCAAAGGGCGTGGCACTGTGGACAAACCGGGTGTGGAGAGTCCGTACAGGAACAGGAGCGTGGAGGAAAACCTCAGGCTTTTCCGCGAGATGCGTGACGGAAAATATGCTGACGGTGAAAAGGTTCTCAGGGCCAAGATCGATATGGCAAGCCCGAATATGATGTTCCGCGATCCTCTTCTTTATCGTATCAAGCATGCCTCTCATCACCGTACCGGAGACAAGTGGTGCATCTATCCTATGTACGACTTCACTCACGGCCAGTGCGACTCCATCGAACACATCACCCATTCCATCTGTACACTTGAATTCGATGTGCACAGACCGCTGTACGACTGGTTTATCCAGACGCTCGGCATCTATCCGTCACATCAGTATGAATTCGCGAGACTGAACCTTACTTACACATTGATGAGCAAGCGTAAATTGCTCGAACTGGTGCAGAAAGGTCTTGTGAGCGGCTGGGATGATCCTCGTATGCCGACACTGTGCGGTGTAAGAAGAAGAGGTTATACTCCTGAGGCATTGAAAATGTTCTGTGAGAAGATCGGTGTGTCCAAGCGTGACCAGCTGATGGATCTCCAGCTTCTTGAGTGGTGCGTGCGCCAGGATCTGAATGCGAGGTCAAATCGCTATATGGTGGTTGAGGATCCGGTCAAGGTTACTCTCACGAACTGGGAGGCCGGCAAGGTGGAGTGGTTTGACTGCCCTCTCAATCCGGCTGAACCGGAAGGCGCCACCCGCAAGGTTCCGTTTACCGGCGAACTGTACATCAGCAGGGCGGACTTTATGGAAGACGCGCCTAAGAAGTTCTTCCGTCTTAAACCTGATGGTGAGGTCCGTCTGAAATACACCTATATCATCAAGTGCAATGAGGTTATCAAGGATGCTGAGGGCAATGTGGTGGAACTCAAATGTACTTTCGATCCGTCAACCCGCCCGGGAAGCGGGGAGTGGAGAAGTGTCAAGGGTACAATTCATTGGGTATCAACTGCTCACGCCAAGGAAGTGGAACTCCGTATGTATGACAAACTGTTCACATTGGCAGATATGAGCCAGGTTCCTGAAGACAAGGACTACAAGGATTTCCTGAATCCGCAGTCATTGGTTCTCGGCAAGGGATATGCTGAGCCTGCCCTGCTGGAAGACAAATCCGGCATAGCAGTTCAGTTCGAGCGTGACGCCTATTACTTCAAGGATCCGGACAGTACTCCGGAACATCCTGTGTTCAACAGGACCGCGACCCTCAAGGACTCCTATAAGCCGGAATAGCCTAATCTGAGAGAATCAGGCATTTTCCGTTTATCATAATCAAGTGGCTCTGTCCGTATCCCGGCAGAGTCACTTGTTTGCGTTTATGCACCTGGCGTCATCAGATTCTTGTGTACGTCTCTGAATTCTTGTTCCCTGTTTCTGACAATGTTTGGCGCCACTGGCAGGGCCTTGGTCGGCACTTGTTGTTCTTCTTGTTCGTGTCTGGTCTGCGCCCCTGTTGTTGCGTTTTGGAACAACCTGCTGTTGGACTATGGGTGTAAGTTCCTGAATGATAATGTGATATGTGAAATGAGTAATGCCAGGTTACCTGTTTTTTTACCTAACCTGAATTTGACGAATTATCCTAACTGTCTGATAGTGAGCGCTTAATAGTTATGTTGCAAATGCAGGTTGTTCCAAGTTGTTCTCGAGAGAAGGTCAATGTGGAAAAATGTCAAGGTGAAGAGCAACGTTTTTCGTGGCTGGTGCATCTATGTAGGGTGAAATGAATGTCAGAGTATATGTGGAATCGTATATACAGATTGTTTGCGGTAATGTCCATCGCAATGATGGGGGCTCCGTCTGCGTTTGAGGCCAGTGCACGAGTTGTGAGTCGTTCTCTCTCAAGAGTTCAGCCTGAGGCCAATGCCGGAGAACTGCCAGTGGCCCAAAGAGTTCAGTCTGAGTCCAATGCCGGAGAAGTGCCAGTAGCCCAGACTCCGGATACGTTGAATATACTGTCTGCGCGCCCGTCCGGGTCAGAGGAGAATGTGACGGTGCTTTCTTCAGGAGTCAGGATAACAGGACTGCATTCGGGAAAGAAAGTGGAAGGGACATTGACCTATAAGCGCGGCTATATTTTCACATCTGACAACCAGCCGATAAGCATTTCCGATGCAGGGCTGTATTTTTCACCGGCTGATGTAGTCGTGTACAAGAAGAATGTGAAAGTCTTCAGCTCCGGACGGAAGGTCCTCTCATTTGGAGCCGGAGGTGCGTTGCTCTCAGCAACAGGGGCATTGGTATTGACAGAATACTCCACTGACAATCGGGAAGCGGCGGCGGTGCTTGTGTTGGGGACCGTGGTGGCTGTGGCAGTGATGGCTCCATGTACACTGGTCGGCGTACCGATGCAGATCAAGGCTAAGGCACGTCTGAAGAGTCTTGTCCGCAAATACAATTCCGCATACATCTTCGGCTCGAATTAATCTGAAAATTTGCTATATTCGCAGATTGAATGGACGGTGCTCAGAAATTGTCGCCAAAACAGTTTCCTGCACGGTCAAAATTTGTGTTTATGACAATTCTCAGAAAACTGCGGACACGGATACGTGAATTCAAACTGACTATGAAAATGAAGCTCGTCCTGAGCCTCAGTTCCATAGCCGTGATTCTGCTTGTCTCGAGCTTCATCTCAATAATGGAATACAGCAGGATGAGCAGCTATGTCTCAGACCTGATTGCCGCCAATATCGGTAGCATCAATGCCGCCCAGAAACTTGCTGATGCGGCGAACTCCTACAATCTTGGCATCCTTGCCATAATCGGCGACAATTCCGAAAAGCATCTGCCTGAACTCAGACAGAACGACTTCATTGACCATTGCGACAGCCTCAAGGCCTCATTGACCTCGGAAAAAATGCTCCCGTTGGCTGACTCCGTGCTCTATTCCTATTCGGCGTATATGCTGACCTCATTGGAGTTGAAGCATGCCATACTCTCTGATTTCATCAATGCGCGGGAGTGGTATTTCGACAGGCTGCAGCCTAAATACAACAGGTTGCGTTCCGATATAAACATCTTGAATACAGCCATTTACAATGAACTTCAGAAGAATTCCGCGACATTCGAAAGAGGCTTCTACAGGAGCATTATCCCAGGAGCGGTAGCCGTGGCGGTAGGACTTCTGCTCGTGGTATTGCTGCTGTTCTTCCTGATGGCTTATTATGTGAACCCAATATACAGGATGCTCACGGGGCTGAAAAATTACCGTTCGTTCGGGAGTAAATACTCCTACGAATTCGAAGGAGACGACCAGCTTTCCGAGCTCAATGACGGTATAACGGAGATGGCGGGCGAGAACATGCAGCTCCGCAAGAGACTGAAGATGCTACGTGATTCCATAGAGAAAAACAAGGAGGAACAGGCCTGATGAACCTTAAAGTCATATCCAGAAACGTCGGGTTCGCGCTGCTTGCCAGTGCGTTCTTTATGTTTCTGTCCATATTGGTTTCATTGGCAGAAGGAAACGACAGCGCATTGGCCGCGATGATAATCAGTTTCACGATTACCTTCATCGTGGGTGTGTTCCCGTTCATCTTCGTCCGCAAATCCTCCAACATTACCCTGAAGGACGGTTATATGATCATCGTGTTGTCATGGCTGCTGTCCTTCGTCTTCGGAATGTTGCCTTACCTTCTCTGGGGCGGCCCGTTCTCGGTAATCAACGCACTTTTCGAAGCGGTATCCGGTTATACCACTACTGGAGCCACCATATTGACAGATGTGGAACAGCTGCCTGACAGCCTGCTGTTCTGGCGCTCGTCCACGCATTTCATCGGAGGCTTGGGAGTCGTGGTGTTCCTGCTGCTGATTATCCCGTCCTCCAGTCCGATGAGGCTCCGGCTGACCAATATGGAGGTGTCTTCGCTCTCCAAAGAAGGTTACCGGACACGTACGAACAAGACCGTATGGGTATTTGCCGCAGTATATCTGGAAATTACCGTATCTGCATTCCTCTGCTACTGGCTGGCCGGAATGTCGGCCTTTGATGCCATTAACCATGCCTTCAGCGTGGCGTCAACAGGAGGATTCAGCACCAAGAACCTGTCTATCGCCTCCTTTGATTCCAATGCCATAAACATAATCACCATAGTATTTATGTTCTTGGCTTCTGTCCATTTCGGACTCATATTTGTCGTATTCGCTACACGCAGCCTCAAGCCGCTAAAGAATCCCGTGCTGAAATTCTACGCACTGATGATAGTGATAGCCTCAGTGATGATGGCTATATCATTGAAAATGAAGGGACCTGAATTCTCTTGGGGAGACTCTATCATGAACGGAATCTTCCACGTGGTGAGCTCTATTTCCACGACAGGATTTGCGATATCCGACAACAATACGTGGCCGGCGTTCGCAGCCGTGCTGATGGTTATCATTTCCGTTCCTTGCGGAATGGCAGGCTCCACCACAGGAGGTGTGAAGGCGGACCGTATCTATCTGATGCTTAAGACTATAGGCCAGCAGGTAAAGAAGGCGCTGCATCCGGCTTCCATAAACCAGGTCCATGTCGGAAACCATATTCTCACCAATGAAGAAGTCTATCCGCATCTTGTCTATATAGCGTTGTATTTCGTGACAATAGCCATCTCTGTGGCATTGTCCATTGTCTCCGGCGTGACTATAGACGCATCGGTGGCCGCCTGCATCTCCGCTCTGAGCAATGTCGGCCCCGCATTGGGCGACTGGGGAACATTGGGCAGTTTCAATTCGGCTCCGGTGATGGCCAAATTCATTTTCGTTGTCGATATGTTCCTCGGCCGTGTCGAAATCTACCCGATACTTGCAGTAGTTGCGATGGCCTTTTCCAGGAGGAACAAGTAATGGGGCAGGCTGGTTTTCTATACGACAAGTTTCTCGGGCATTTCCAGTACGAGCCGACTGAGTCCCAGGACACGTTCCTGCATCAGATGGCTGAATTTCTTGCCGGAGATGACGGTGACATATTGATACTCAATGGTTATGCGGGTACCGGTAAGACTACTGCAATCTCGGCCGTAATCGGTGCATTGACAGAACTGAGCATCCCTACTGTGCTTCTGGCTCCGACGGGGCGGTCCGCGAAAGTGCTTTCCAGATATGCCGGGCGCCCTGCTCATACGGTCCACAAACAGATCTACAGGCAGCGTTCAGTCGGATCTGACGGCTTCGGACAGTTCTCATTGGCCCCGAACAAGGCGAAAGACACGTTGTTCGTCGTGGATGAGGTGTCGCTTGTGGGCATTGACAATTCCGGGCAGAATTCTACGGCGCTTTTCGGCACTGGTAACTTGCTCGAGGATTTGGTAACATTTGTCAGAAATGGCAACGGCTGCCGTCTGGTGATGATTGGCGACTCCGCACAGCTTCCGCCGGTCGGCCACGAATACAGCCCGGCCCTCGCTCCGGAATATATGAACAGTTTCGGCGGGGTATTCTGGTCTTCCCTCACAGATGTCGTACGCCAGCAGCAGGCATCCGGGATATTGTCCAATGCTACGTCTTTAAGAACTTTGATATCAGAAGATTACGAGTCGGGAGGCAATTTCTTTCCTGTAGAGAAACTGGAACTTGACGTGGAAGGTTATGACGATATCGAGCGTATCGGCGGCGCTGACCTTATCGAAAAGATTACCGACGCCTTCGACCAGTACGGGGAGGACGAAACCATCATCTTGTGCCGCTCCAACAAGCGGGCAGTCCGGTACAATGCCGGTATCCGCTCGGCTGTCCAATATAAAGAAGAACGTCTGGTCCGCAACGATAAACTGATGGTCGTGAAGAACTGTTATCAGTTTCTGACCGATGTGAAGGGCATAGATTACATAGCCAATGGCGATATCGTAAAACTCTTGTCCATAAACCATTACGAAGACAGATACGGATTGCATTTCGCCCAGGCTCGGCTGCTCTTTCCTGACTATGACGACCAGGAAATCTCCGCAAAAGTGTGTCTGGATACATTGGAATCCGAGTCGGCGTCATTGACATACGAACAGCAGAACGCTCTGTATCAGGGCGTTTCCGAGGACTATTCCCATATATCTTCCAAGAAGAAGCGTTATGAGGCAGTACGTGAAGACCTGTTCTACAATGCCCTGCAGCTGAAATATGCCAATGCAGTTACCTGTCACAAGTCCCAGGGCGGTCAGTGGAAATGCGTTTTCATCGATAATCCTTTCTGGATGGACGAATACACCGTCGATGACTACAAATGGCTCTACACGGCGCTAACCCGCGCGACAGAAAAAGTATATCTCGTTAATTTCAAGGATTCAAATTTCATATGAGGAAGAATGATTTGCTCTGCCTTGCCGGCAGAATGGCCGCAGTAGCGGCAGTTTTTCTGACAATGTCAATGCAGATGTCAGCCCAGGATTTCGTGAAGATACCTGCATCATGGAAATGGCTTGACAATGAGAAAGTTGCCTTTTCCTATGACGGCTCGTTCACGGATTCACAGGCATTTGTCGTGCGCGCATCCAGCTGCAAGACCATTCACGGAATCAAGGCCCCTGCAAAGTATTCCACATTTCCTGCTGATCCGGAAGGCGCGGTGAACCGGACTTGGGCGCCGGACTCTTCCGCTTTCGCCTTCACGAGAAACAATGACCTCTACGTCTATGATGTCGCTTCTGCTACGGAAAAACGGCTTACATTCGATGGCAACGAGCTGATACTCAATGGTTATGCCTCTTGGGTATATTATGAAGAAATACTTGGACGTCCATCATTGTACCGCGCGTTCTGGTGGTCTCCGGACTCCAAGAAAATCGGATTCTACCGCTTCGACAATACGGACGTGCCGGTTTTTCCGATTTATTCACCTGCAGGTCAGGACGGCGTTCTCCGAAACACTAGATACCCGAAAGCTGGCGAGCCGAATCCGCGTGTCCGCATCGGAATAGTGGATGTCAATGAAATCTCTTCTGACGGTGCTCCTCACACAGTCTGGGCCGATTTCAATGAAAATGACGACCAGTATTTCGGAATTCCGTTCTGGGGTGCCGACAGCAAGGAGTTTTTCATTGCACGTGAACCGCGCATACAGAATACATTGGAACTTTACAGTGTCTCAGCCATCGACGGCTCCAAGAAACATATTTATACTGAAAAGTCAGAAACATGGCTTGACTGGATAGACGGTATGCTCTTCACTGACAAGGGATTGTACATGGCACGCTCATTTGAGACAGGATGGCAGCAGATCTATTTCCTCTCTTATGACGGCAAGACGCTCAGACGCCTGACGGACGGCCCGAACTGGCGAATTTCCCTGTTGAGGGCGGACAAGGACGGAAGTGTATATTTCACTGCCTGCCGGGATGCCTCAGTAAGACATTGCCTGTATAAGGTCAATGCCGAAGGACAGATCAATGCATTGACTGATACTGAGTTGAATGTGTCTTCCGTAAGTTTCTCGCCGGACGGGAAATATTTCGTGGCGTCGGTTTCTTCATTTACCTCGCCTGACAGGATCCTGTTGGCGAAGACCTCCAAGCCTTCTTCCGCTATGGTAGTTGCCGACCGGAAAGGGCCTGATTTCAATGCTAAGAACTATGCGCTGCCGCAGCTCATCTACATTGAGAATGACGGTCTCAGGCTTCCTGCCTACATCGTCTATCCGAAGAATTTCGACCCGTCCCGCAAATATCCGGTGCACATGGACATATATGGCGGACCTGATACTCCGATGGTACGCGAAAGATGGATTCAGCCTTCTCCGTCCAACCAATGGTGGTCAGACAATGACATAATCCAGATTACCGCCGACTGCAGGGCTGCCGGCCACAATGGCAGAGCAGGCCTTGACCAGATTTATAAACATCTGAACAGAAAGGAGTTGGAAGACTTCAAGGCTTGGGCCCGTTACCTCAAATCATTGCCTTATGTCAATGGGGACAAAATCGGAGTCGAGGGCTTCTCTTTCGGCGGAACCATGACGACAATGCTGTTGTTCACCGCCTCTGACGATTTCCACTACGGGATTGCCGGCGGGGGAGTGTATGACTGGATTCTGTACGACAGTCATTACACGGAGCGCTTCATGGAAACGCCTCAGACCAATCCGGACGGATACGCCTCCTCCCGTGTCATCAATTATGTTTCATCTTATCCGGCCACCTATGCGGAAACATCTGCGGTAGAGCCGGTCATGCTGAAAATCACTCACGGAACCGGTGACGACAACGTTCATTTCCAGAGCACGCTTCAGCTCATCGACGAACTTCACAGGCAATGCAAGAAGTTCGAATTCATGATCTACCCTGACGGCATGCACGGCTATCGCGGCTACCAAGGAAAACATTTCCTCGAAGCCAACCAAGACTTCTGGCTCCGTTACCTGTGTGACAGATAACGACTTTATGTTGATATTTCACAGTGCATTGTGAATTTCTTGAATTTTTCAGATAAAAATTTTACTTTTGTTTGAAATTACCAATCCGCTGTGAATATGAAGACTTTAGGAATGCAGATTAAAGAACGCAGGAAGGCCCTTAAGATTACTCAAAAGGAACTCGCCGATTTAGCAGGAATCAGTATCAATACAGTGGTTGCTGCAGAGCGTGGACAGGGGGATCCTAAGATTTCTACATATCTTGCTATTTGCAATGTTCTAGGACTCAAATTGATTGTACAGTTATGAGACAGTGTGAAATCTATTTGCACGGAATAAAGTGCGGCTTGCTTACTGAAGAGGATGATAAGTCCTTCACATTTTCTTATGATAGTGTATATCTGCAAAGAGCTGATGCGGATCCGGTCAGTCTTACTCTTCCTCTTCAGCGGGAACCGCATAAATCACCCTATCTTTTTTCGGTTTTTGCCAATATGCTTTCTGAAGGAGAGAACCGTCAGGTTCAGTCCGTGTTGTTGCGGATTGACCCGGAAGACGATTTTGGAATTCTTCTGGCAACCTGTCAGATAGATACTATAGGTGCTATAACAGTTAAGCCGATCAGACTATGATTAATTTGAATATATGTCCGTCCACATTGAAGGAAGGGTTCAGTACTTATTGTCCGGCTGCGGTCAAATCGCTTTTTGACGGAAATAAAGTCTCTCACATTTTTCCGGGCGCAAGCCCTGAAGATGGAGGCTCTGCGGATTCGATAAGAAATATCGGTAGAATATCGCTTTCAGGCGCCCAGCCAAAGTTTTCGGTCATAATTGGCGAGAACAAACAACTGAGATATACACGAGAAGGCGAGCAAGGGACATATATACTCAAACCACGTCCAACTGGTTATCAGATTGCCAATAAGGATTACTGTGCAGCTAATGAGCATGTTACAATGCAGATAGCATCACAGGTTTATGGAATTGAGACAGCAGGTAACGCACTTTGCTTCTTTGAGGATGATAAGCCAGCATATATTACAAGACGTTTTGATGTTTATCCTGGAGGTAAATACAAGCAGGAAGATTTTGCAGCATTGCTCGGCTGGAGTAAAGACAATGGTGGCGCTAACTATAAATATGACAAAGTAAGTTACGAAGAATGTGCTGAGGTTATTCACAGGTATGTGAGGGCTGCTTTGATTGATATCAGGCGATTTTATAGAATTATATTGTTCAACTTCGTGTCTCTCAATGATGATGCGCACTTGAAGAACTTTTCGCTCATAGAGAGAAATGGGGAGTACCATCTTTCACCAGCTTATGATCTTGTAAATACCTCTCTTCAACTTTATGAACCTCGGATATTTGCCCTTGATAAAGGTTTGTTCAAAGAAGGGATGAACAAGGCTGATACTCACAATATCGGTCATGATGACTTCGTGGAATTTGGAAGGAGAATCGGACTTCCGGACAAAGTTATTCATCAGGAAATTATGATGTTCCAGTCGGTGAATCCCATGGCAGTCGAACTTGTAAGAAAGTCTTTCTTGTCTGAAGAACTAAAAAAACAGTACATCACAGCATATACCTATAGGTGCAAGATGCTGAACTTCTGACACTTTAATTCGGCAGTTATTCCAATATAAATAAAAAGGGCGGCCTGAAGTGGTCGCCCTTTTTATGAAGTCGTATAAGTTTTATTTGATGAACTGCTCTTTCAGACGTTCAATCTTGGCGTCTGCGTCATCGCCTTTGGCACCGAAGTAGAATTTGATTTTCGGCTCTGTGCCGGAAGGGCGTACGGAAACCACATCGCCGGCCTCGTCGAAGAACTGGAGCACATTGGATGAAGGAAGACCTGTCTCATCTGTCTTGAGGTAGTCCACAACCTTGGTGACTGGCGAACCTATGAGAGATGCAGGAGGGCATTGTCTCATATCTGCCATGATCTTCTGGATTTCCTCAGCGCCGCTCTTTCCCTTGCGGACAAGCGATGTGAGACCTTCCTTGCGGTAACCGTACTCCTTATAGATCTTCTGGAGGAGCTGGTAGATGGTCATGCCCTGGTCTGCAGCCCATGCAGCACACTCAGCAACCATTGAACAAGCTATCTGGGCATCCTTGTCACGGACATACTGGCCCACATTGAAACCGTAGCTCTCCTCGCCGCCGCAGATGAACTCGCCGCATTTCTCATTGCGCTTGACCACTTCAGCTATGTATTTGAAACCGGTCAGGACATTGTAGATCTTTACGCCGAAACTCTTTGCGATTTCAGAGAGAAGCTCTGTAGTGACAATGGTCTTGACAATGTATGTGTTCTCATTCAGTTTGCCGAGTTCCTTCCACCTTGTGAGAATATAGTAGGTGAGCACGGCGCCGGTCTGGTTGCCGTTGAACTGAACCATCTTACCGTCATTGTCACGAACTGCGATACCCATGCGGTCTGCGTCGGGGTCGGTGGCCAAAACAATGTCGGCACCCTCGCGGTCAGCTACTTCAAGGGCCATTTTCATCGCTGCAGGCTCCTCTGGGTTAGGTGATGCCACAGTCGGGAAATTGCCGTCACTCACATCCTGCTCCGGAACGTGGTAAACGTGCTCGAATCCGAGCCTGTGGAGGCACTCCGGAACAAGCCTGACGCCGCATCCGTGAAGCGGAGTGTAAACGAACTTGAGTTCAGGATGACGCTTGCGGGCGTCCGGTGTAAGCATAAGTGAGAGAATGTCGTGCAGATACTTTTCATCCACATCCTTGCCCATCAGCTCGATTTCGCCACAATCCTCGTCCGGTGTGAACCTTACCTGTGCAGGGTCGGTAATCTTGGCGACTTCTGCCACAATGTCCTTGTCCACCGGAGAAGTGATCTGTGCGCCGTCTGACCAGAATACCTTGTATCCGTTGTATTCCTTAGGGTTATGTGAGGCCGTTACCATCACGCCGGCAATCGCGCGTTTTTCCCTGATGGAATAGCTGAGTTCAGGTGTAGGCCTGATGTTGTCGAAAAGGAACACGTGCATTCCATTGGCAGACATCACGTCAGCGGTGATTTTTGCGAACAGCTTGCTGTTGTTACGGCTGTCGAATGAGATGCAGACACGCACATCATTCGGATTGATAGGGTCGCCGTATGCGTCCTTGCACTCAGCCGCATGGGCCTTGATGTAGTTTGCAAGTCCCTGGGTAGCCATTCCTACAGTGTATTTGTTCATCCTGTTCGTGCCGACACCCATAATGCCACGAAGTCCTCCGGTGCCGAATTCCAGGTTTCTGTAGAATGCATCCTCGAATCCTGCCGGATCATTGTTTCTCAGTTCAATGACCTTGCTTTTGGTTTCCGGATCAAAGTCACCGGTAATCCAGCTCTGTGCTACTTCCTTAAAATCTTTAGCCATAACTATATAGTTTTATTCTAATGTCCAACGCTATCCGGTCCGCCTTTGCAGACCATCCGCAAAAATAGTAATCTTTCCCCTGAAATGAAAATGATTGTACGGCCTGTCCTGTGGAAAAATAAAAAGAGATTGCTATCTTCGCTGAAAACTTATACGAAATGAAACAGATATCTACACAGAATGCTCCTGCAGCAATCGGACCTTACAGTCAGGCAATAGAAGTCAATGGATTTGTTTATGCATCGGGACAACTTCCGATCGATCCTGCTACCGGCGCATTCCCTGAAGGCGGAGTGAAGGAGCAGACCAGGCAGTCGCTTCTGAACGTGAAGGCCATTCTCGAAGAAGCCGGACTTGCTCTGTCCAATGTCGTGAAAACCACTGTCTATCTTGCTGATATGGGCGATTTTGCGGCAATGAATGAGGTCTATTCACAGTTCTTCGCACAACCGTTCCCTGCTCGTAGCGCGATTGCTGTAAAAGCATTGCCGAAGGGTGCGCTTGTGGAGGTAGAAGTCGTAGCTGCAAGAGGCTGACACTCAGATGACTCTCGAAGAGTTCATAATATCACATTCGGAAGATGATACATCCCGCCTCATATTGGGGCGGGACAAATGGCCTGACGTGGACGTGCCACTGGCCGTAAACATTATCGAGTGCAGGAGGAAAATCCGTCAGAAACTCCCGGAATGGTATGCGGTTCCTGGCTTGATTTATCCGGACAGAATCTGTGCGGAACAGTCAAGTTCTTCATTTACAGCAAATTATAAAGCGTCTGTAGCTGGGAGGATATTGAGTTCCGTCGCTGCGGATGGCAGGCGTATTGCTGACCTTACCGGAGGCCTGGGAGTGGACAGCCTTGCCTTTTCATCAGTTGCCGACAAGGTGCTGTACAATGAAATGGAGCCTTCCAGGGCATCTGCCGCCAGACATAATTTTCCGCTGCTCGGTGCGCAGGACATTGTTGTGACAAGTCATTGTGTATCAGCAGAGAACGATGCGGTATGGGCGGAACTGAAAAGTTTCGGTCCGTCGCTCATATACATGGATCCCGCGCGCCGTTCCTCATCTGGAAGCAAGGTGTTTCTGCTTGAAGACTGCAGCCCGGATGTCTTGACATTGACCCGAAGACTCTTCGAGATAGCGCCGAATCTGCTCATCAAGCTTTCGCCGATGGCGGATATATCAATGCTGGTGAACCGTTTGCGCTCAAGCGGAGCATTCACGAAGGAAGTGCACGTCGTGGCGCACGCGGGGGAATGCAAGGAACTGCTGCTGTGGCTTGTGCCCGACACGCGCGAAGAAGGGCTCAGCACCAGGCTCATCGTCAATGAAAATGGTTCATTGATAGAACCTTCCGGTCAAGCCTCGATTCCGCTGTTCCTGGAAAACGAGGATCACCTCAGCCGGATGAAATACGTTTTCGAGCCTGGCAAGGCATTGATAAAAGCGGGAATTTTCAATGAAATAGGCTCTCTGTTCTCTTCCGGTCAGGCATCTATGCTGAAGGCCGGGAAGTCCACGCATCTGTATCTGTACGGAGAAGAAATGTCGTTTGACATTGACCCGAAATACTTCGGCAAAGTCTATGAAATCATCGGATGGGAACATCTGGACAAGCGTGCGATAAAGGCGTTTGCGTCTAAATATCCGGCAGCGGAAGTGACTGCGCGCAATATACCTATGACGAGCGATGAACTCCGGCGTAAACTGAAATGCCAGTCCGGCGGGGATGTGCACATTTTCGGACTGCGGCTGGATTTCACTGCCGCTGTGACATCTTCTTATCTTTTCGCTGCGCGGAGATCATCCGCTTTGGAACTGAACAGATAAAGTCCGATGAATGTCAGCAAGGCATTGATAATCAGAAGCTCATAGCTGAACTGGTATCCTCCGAACCAGCGCTCCGAGTTGAGCTGGAGCACCAGACAGACAGCCGGAGCTGCAATGGAAATCCACGGAACGCATCTGTCTTTGGTTCTGCGTTTCGTGAGGATTCCGAAAGCGAACATTCCGAGAATCGGGCCGTAGGTGTAGCTCGCTAATTTATATACGGCGTCGATGGCGCTCGTGTTGTTTATGAAATTGAAGACCGCGATGGTCAATCCCATGCACACGGCCATGCCTATGTGAACCTTTTCCCTCATTGACTTTACCTCTTTTTCCGATTTGCCGGCGGTGCCGAGAATGTCCACAGTGAAAGATGTGGTCAATGCTGTCAATGCAGAACCTCCGGCGGCGTAAGAGCAGGAAACCAGGCCGACCACGAATACGATTCCGACTACGGCCGGGAGAAGTCCGCTTGTGGCGACTGCCGGGAAGAGCGTGTCACCTGTCGCGTCAATGCCATTGGCCCCGGCGAAGAAATACAGAAGTACTCCGAGTGTGAGGAACAGGAAGATTACGACAGTCTGGAGCAATGCGCTGGTGATGATGTTCTTCTGGGAGTCGCGGAAATTCTTGCAGGTGAGTGAACGCTGCATCATGTCCTGGTCGAGCCCTGTCATTGCTATAAGCGTGAACATGCCTCCGAAGAACTGTTTGAAGAAGTATTGCGGGTGGTCAGGGTCGTCGAAATAGAATATCCTGGACATGTCGCTGCCTGCAACCGCCTCGCACATCGAGCCGAACGTGAAGCCGAGAGACTTGCTGATGAAGATGGTGCAGAGGGCGATGGAGACTATCATGCAGAATGTCTTGAGGAAGTCAATCCAGATTACGGCCTTGACTCCGCCACGGAATGTGTAGGCGATGAGAATCAGCACGGTTACGGCAACATTGACCAAGAACGGCAGGCCTAACGGGCCGAACACCATCATCTGCAGGGCAATGCATACGAGGTACAGTCTGACCGATGCTCCCAACATCTTGGAAATGAAGAAGAACCAGGCTCCGGTGCGGTAGGATGAAAGGCCGAACCGGTTTTCCAGATAGCCGTAGATGGAGACGAGGTTCATCCTGTAGAACAACGGTATCAGAACGAATGCTATAACTATCTGTCCTGCAATGAATCCCAATGCCATCTGCATGTAGCCGAATCCGAATGTGGCCACCATTCCCGGGACAGAGACGAATGTCACTCCGGACATGGCTGAGCCTATCATGGCGATTGCGACCACATACCAGGACTGCTTGCGGTTCCCGCTGAAGAAGCCGGCGTTGTCGGATTCCCTTCCGGTGAACCAGGAAATGAACAGGATTACCGCAAAGTATGCTGATATCACTGTGATTATGGCTGCAGGTGTCATTGCTGATTATTTTTTAAGTTTCTGATTCTTAGAGTTTTCGAGAAGTTCTATGTCCGTTACTGAGACAATGTCGCCATCAACATTGAACTTGATGTCGCAGCCGAGGAACGGCATTCCGTAGATCCGCTCCGGGTCATGGGCGTATTGCGGTATCGGTTTCTGGGCAAGCGCTTTCACTAGCATTGACAGCAAATGTGCGTCCCGTGAACCGCTAATGCGGCGGAACTTCTCTTTCAGCTCTTCAGGGAAGACCACGTCCGCTTCTTTCCATTCTGTCTCGTCAGTGAATCCTGATGCTGCGCCTGGATGGCTGTCAGTGTATGATACATAAGGCTTTATGTCGTAGATCGGAGTTCCGTCCATAAGGTCGGCGCCGCTTACGGTGATGACGGGACCATCGTTTTTGTCTATGTCAATGCTGATGATTCTTGCTGATGACAGTCCGAGCCCGTTCGGCCGGAAAGGGGAGCGTGATGCGAAAACGCCGATTCTCCTGTTGCCTCCGAGTCGTGGCGGGCGTACCGTCAGACCCCATTGGCCTTCATTGCCTGAAAAGCCCCAGATTATCCACAGATATCCGAATCCTTCCAGTCCACGCACCGCTTCCTCTTTGGCAAACTCCGGAGTGAAGACGATTTTCCCCTCCAATTCGTCAAGTATTCCGCTTTGGCGTGGAATTCCGAATTTGGAGGTGAATGGTGACCTGAAGTATGCGACAGGAGTGATTTGCGTCATTTTTTCCATTCGTGTCGGTTTGCAGGCCCAAATTTACGGAAAACTTTTAGTAAATTCACGTTCCAATCTATTTTCGTCTTATGAACATTGACAAGACTTTGCTTGCGGCAGCGGTTGCCGCTTTACTGATGATGGTGACGGTTCCTTCGTGCCACAGGAAGACGGAAACGCCTGTACTTGAGGACAATGATACCATTTATCCGCTCGGGTTCTGTACTGATTCGTTCGCCTTGGAGGAAGGTGTGCTTAAGAATGGAGAGATTTTCACGTCTCTGATGTCGAGGCTCGGAATGAGGCCTCAGGATGCGATGTCTCTTGTCAATGCGACTGACTCTGTTTTCAATCCGAGGAAGATGCGTGCCGGCAATACGTGGCAGGCTTATTACAGCGGATGCGATTCTTCTGTCAATGTTCTGGAATATGTTGTCTATCATCATGACAAGATAAATATGACGGTGCTCAAGTGCACGGCTCCTTTCTCGGCATGGAAGGTCGTGAAGCCTGTGGACCATACGCTCAAGTATTCCAATGTGCTCATTTCCTCGTCGCTCTGGAATGATATGCGCCGCTGCTGTGCGCCTCAGATGCTGATTCTGCATTTGGAAGATATCTATGCCTGGACAATCGACTTCTTCTCCATCCAGCCTGGCGACAGGTTCAGTGTCGTGTACAATGAGTCGTCCTGCGAGGGTGAGGTGATAGATATTGACACGGTATATTATGCTGAGTTTGAGCACGACGGTAAATGCTATCCTGCAATCCGTTTTGACCAGGGAGATGGCGGAAATCTGTATTGGAACGAGAAGGGGGAGAGTATGAGGAAGGCATTTCTCAAGGCTCCGTTGAGGTTTTCCCGAATCAGTTCCGGCTTCTCCTATCACAGAAAGCATCCTGTTACCGGTCGAGTGAGGGCCCATACGGGTGTGGATTATGCTGCTCCTACAGGTACTCCTGTCATGTCCATCGGTGACGGCACGGTGATAAGCAAGGGCTGGAGCGGCGGTGGCGGCAACACCGTGAAGATTCGTCACAATTCCGTATATACGACTTCATACATGCACTTGTCGCGTTATGCGGCCGGCCTTAAAACAGGCGACAGAGTACGTCAGGGCGATGTCATCGGCTATGTAGGCTCGACAGGCTTGTCCACAGGCCCGCACCTGGATTTCCGCGTATGGAAAAACGGCACGCCTATCAATCCTCTCAAGATGGAGTCACCAAGCGCCGAGCCGATCGCCCCGGCCAACATCCCTGCCCTCGACTCCGCCTACATCTTCCAGTCCAACCGCCTCCGCAACTGGCTCGCTGAATCTGATACCACCGCTGTATCTGGTACCACCGCTGGTGTTGCCACCTCTGCTGGACCTGGCGCCTCTACAACTCTCGAACAACCTGCACTTTGACTATCTCGTTAAACTGCTTATTATCAGGAGATTATGGGGATATGCCGATTTCAGGTTAAAGAAAAAAACGGGCAACCTGAAGTTTTATAATTTACGTAATTGGCTGTTGGCCAATCACTTGCGATATTAAGCCGTTTTCAGGTTGTTCTAAAATGCAGAACAAGCCCGGAAAATCATCGAAGACATCTGCTATAAAGAAGAGCGTAAAGATCAGGCTGAACGAGAAGAAGCAGAACGGCTCCTTTCAGAAAAAGAGAACAAGATGACACTTGCAAAATACATCGATATGTATATCGAGCAAGTGAAAAGCGGGGCCCGGCAGACCGAACAAGGCCGCAACTACGCGCCATCGACAATAAAGTCCATAGTAACAGCCCTGAACCAGTGGAAAGCATTTCAGCAATCCGTCCACAAAGTCTATGACTTCGACGACATTGATATGAAATGCTATTACGACTACACCACCTTCCTGAAGAACAAAACCAAAGTAGTTGACGGTGTACAGGTATTCGACGGCTACAGCATCAATTCTGTCGGCAAATGCATAAAAGAACTGAAAGCCATTCTTTACACGGCAGAAGTTGAAGGATCTCACAACAACAACCTCTGGAAAGACAAGAAATTCAAAGGAACCCGCGTTGAGGTAGATAATGTTTATCTGACGCGCGAAGAACTCGACAGGATGATGGCGTTGAAGTACGATGGAGTCCATTCGGGACACGGAATCGCACGCGACATATTTATGGTCGGAGTCTGGACAGCCCAGCGCGTCTCCGATTATAATAATCTGTCCAAAGATTCCATTCACACATATACCAAGCGGTGGATTGAGGATGTGCCGGATCCACTAAACCCCGGAAAAACAAAACCAGAAATCAAGGAGAAAGACATCACCTACATCGACATAAGTCAGAAGAAAACCGGTGCAAAAGTGGCAATTCCTTGCTCGAGAGAGTTGCTTGAGATTCTCAAGAAATATGATTTCCAGATGCCGCATCTTGAAGACCAGGTCATCAACCGCTACCTGAAAGAAATCTGCAAGGATGCAGGCATTGACATACCTGTAGAGATAGAAGTGACCAACGGCGGCACACCGAAGAAAGTCTGGAAACCAAAATATGAGTTGGTCCACACACATACCGCCCGAAGAACAGGCGCAACCCTTATGTATCTGTCCGGTATGGACATCTACGACATAATGAAAATAACAGGCCACACCTCCCCTGCCATGCTCCGCAAATACATCAAAGCAGAGAACCTGACTGTAGTGGAAAAAAACACAGACAAATATAACTACTTCGACTGATGGACGAAAGAGGAAAAGATGTAACTTTACGAACAAATTGAAATGGAGTTATGAAGATTGCTGGAAATAAACTTATTGTAGAGTGCTCTACGTATGATTTCAAGATAAAACTCGAGGCAAAAGAGCCGGAGAGTTGGGTCAAGAGCGTAAGTGCCTTTGCGAATGGAAACGGTGGTTCGCTTTTCTATGGCGTTTCGGATGACGGCACTGTAGTGGGAATTGAAGACCCAAAGAAAACAGCCAAGGATATCAGCCAGATTATCAAGGACCACATGGACCCAGTACCGGAGTTCACGCTAAATCCAATAGAAGGAAATGACGGCAAAGTGGTTCTGGAAGTGAAGATTTCTGCCGGAAGTCAGACACCATATTACTTTGTTTGGAAACGGAGAAGATTGGCCTTTATACGTCTTGGAGATGAGAGCGTTCCAGCCACCTCTCATCAGTTATACAACCTTGTTCTAAAGGGAAGCAATCGCAGTTGGGATTCGTTAGAAACTTCCGAATTTCGTACTGATCATTCATTTACAATATTAGCACGCGAGTATAACGAGCGAAGTGGAGCAAAATGGGAAGAAAACCTTCTGACATCATTCGGACTTGTCACTGATGATGGCCATTTGACCAATGCCGGCCTCCTGTTTGCCGACAACTGCCCAATAAAACAATCACGCGTCTATTGTACCCGCTGGGATGGTACAGACAAAGGCGATACAATCAATGATGCAGAATTCCACGGCAATCTGCTGATGCTTCTGCGTCAGGCCAAGGACTTCATCAAGGCAAATACTGCTGTACCATGGTTCAAACTTCCCGACTACCGCCTCAACCTGCCAGAATACTCAGAGCGCGCAACAGAAGAAAAATGCGTAAACCATCTCATACATCGCGACTATACTGAACTCGGCTCTGAAGTTGCTATCAACATTTACGATGACCGTATCGAAACCACCTCTCCAGGCGGCATTAAGGAAACACTGAAATTTGAGCCGGTAATTCCTGCTGAGACTTCATCCAAACGCCGCAATCCGGTGATAGCCGAAGTCTTTGCGCAACTGGACTATATGGAAAAAAGAGGAAGCGGTCTGAAGAAAATAGTAGATGCAACCTCTTTACTACCAACATATAAGGAAGATAAGATGCCGTATTTCCGTTCTAACCGTGAAGAATTCCGAACAATAATCCCAAACGTCAACTACGGAATGGACAGAGTTGCGCTTGAAGCATTCGCTGAATCAAAGGCTCCAACCCCGGAATTCCGCCCAGAGGATGAAATTATAACACGGAAAAACCGCCCAGAGGTAGCAAAAACCGCCCAGAGAAAAATCGGAAAAACCGCCCAGAGCATCATCGATATTCTCGTATCAAACCCCAATGCCACACGAACTCAGATTTGCAGCATACTTGGGAAAGCCGATGGCACCATCAAAGAACACCTTGCAAACCTTCAAGCAAGAGGAATTATCGAAAGAGTCGGAAGCGATTTCGGTGGCCACTGGAAGGTTCTAGTGAAAAAATGATTTTCCTTGGGTTTCTGCCCGGGAATACATACTCAGCCAAGCACGGATATCCTTCTGGGAAAGCTGGTGGGCAATCTCAGACAGATGGACAACCATCCGTGGCAACGAAGCCCTTGATTTGTAACTGTGTAAACACTTCGACTTCACTGAAGCGATGCAGCAAATGATGCGCTACCGAATCGGCACCAGCAATCACTGGCCCAAGGCCACCATCTTCTGGCAGATAGACCAGCAGCAAAAAGTCCATACCGGTAAGATTATGTTCTACGACTACCACACCGGCCATCGTGTCAAAGATCCATTCAATCATATCGCCTGGGTGCACAAAAGCGAAAACACCAAAAACTTCCACCTGAAGCAATGCCTATTTGGCCTTCACCTACTCCGCCCAGATACGAAAATCGTCGCCATCGTTGAGGCCGAAAAGACCGCCGTCGTGGCAAGCATCTTCTTCCCTGATGTCCTATTCCTCGCTACCGGTGGTCTGCAGAACCTCAACGCCGAGCGCTGTGCACCCCTCAAAGGTCATCGTGTCATACTGTTTCCAGACCTCGGCGCAGAAGACAAATGGTGCGAGAAAGCCTCAAAGATTCCGGCCATCAAAGGCTGCATCATCTCCACCTGGCTCACCAATCACGCCAGTGCCGTTGAGCGGGAACGAGGGCTTGATTTGGCGGATTATCTTGAAGGGCTTGACGCAAGGTGCAAGTTGAGGGTTGAGGATTATTTGGAATGATTCAGTTATTCCGCAAATAGGGAATACTTACTGCGCTTGCGAAGTAATCGAAAGGGGGAGACTGTCTGAAAAGTCAAATATTCCTCGGAATGAAGCCAATCGATGGACAGCAGCAGAACGACTTCGAACAAATCCTTGATGACAGGTACAAACGCAAAGCCCTAATCATCTATAGCCAACTGCCGATCTCAGACTGGCACACTCTCTTCAGAAACTAACTGATAGCGGATGCTTGCATGGACAGAATATCCCACAAATCCATACGCTTCCAGCTTCTTGGAGAGAGCCTAATAAAAAAATATTAACTTTGTAAAGCCATATTGAAACTGTCACCAGAGTGAACGGGTATCACCGGAATCACTGAACGGGTATCAACCGGAAAACGTAGATGCTCTCGGCCAAACTCAAGGACCTGGAGCGCGACGGCCTGGTCCACCGCAAGGCCTACCCGGAGATTCCACCCCGGGTGGAATACCGGCTCACTTCGCTTGGCGAATCATTGATGCCCCATGTGGACAGTCTCATCGGCTGGGCCGTGGAGCACTTTCAGAAAGTCACAGGCGGGAATGTGATAGTGAAATAAATTCCCCATTTTTCGAAATACCTTCTTCTGATTTCAAGAAGGATCTTCATATTTTACAAGAATAATAAATAACTTTGTCCTTGTTATGCGTCATATTGAGAAATACATATTCGGCCTTATCATAGCATTCTGCTTGTGCTCGTGTTTCCACACAAGCAATGTGGCTATGGTGCTGGACAGGGCAGAAATGTATCTTGCCACATCACCGGACAGTGCCTTTGTTCAATTGGATTCGATTGACAGGAGTATGCTGAAAACAAAGGAACTGCAGGCAAGGCACGCGCTGTTGTACTCCCAGGCTCTGGAGAAGGTGGGCATTGAAGTATATAACGACAGCATCATCCATATCGCCCTCGATTATTATTCTTCAGTCGGAGACAGCAAAAACGTGCAGAAAGCCCGGGAATGCCTGGACCGCATCAATGAGAATGCCAGTATGCTGACTCCATCTGACACATTGAAAATCCAAAACGCCAGAATCATTGAAGAACGGTATCTGGACAAGATGACACTCGTCGAGAAGGACAACAGCATCCGTATAATCGTCATTCTTTCCCTGCTGTTTCTGGCTATAATGGTGTTTATTATCCGGTATGTCGTGAGGAAACTGAAGTCCAGCCCCGACAATAAGGCAATGGCCGTAATTCGGCAACGTCTTTCTGTCCTTGACAGAGTAATAGCTTCACGCATTTCATCTGACGACAAACTCTACCGCAGTTCTGAAGAAGAGATTGAAGTTTTGATGTCCGACCGGGAAGAATTTCTCCGCTCCACGAAAATTGTCTTTGAAGAAAGCCATCCAAAGTTTATTGCTTACCTTCAGGACAAAGAACTTACTGACTGGGAAATTGGTTATTGCTGCCTCTATACCCTCGGTCTGAAAGGAAAAGATATCGGCGAGTACATCCAGAAGAAACGACATTACATCATCAGCCACGAAATCCGCCAGAAACTTGGGCTCGACGAGCACGATACCAATATCAGCATCTATCTGAGGAACCTTCTTCTGGACTTGGAACGCTGATGTAAAACTTTCCGAAGTCTTACAGGACGAGCAATCTTTATCTAACATTGAGTATCAGCCATATACGAGCAGATATTCTTGCTTAGTCCCGAATCATGTAAAACTATTTCCGGGTAATTTTGTCTTCGACAAATACACGGAAACGCAATGAAAACAAAGACAATCATCCTTACAGCTGCAACTCTGGCCATAGGCCACACCGCCAGGGCCCAGGAATCGGGAATCGCCCAGCCGGACTCCCTGGGCACCATTCAGAATCTCAAAGAAGCCACCGTAGTGGCCCGGCAGGAGCTGATCAAGACCGATGCCGACAAACTTACCTATAATATCCAAGCCGATCCACAGGCAGAAGGCGGCAACCTGATAGACATCCTCCGGAATGTGCCGATGCTCAGCATCAACGGTGAGGACAAAGTGCTGCTCAACGGTTCATCAGACTATAAGGTCCTCGTGAACGGGAAATCTACCGGAATGTTGGCCCGCAACTTCGACCAACTCATCAAGAGCATACCGGCTTCCTCCATCAAGGAAATACAGGTCATAACCAATCCGCCCGTAAAATACGATGCTGAAGGCATAGGTGGCATCATTAACATTGTGATGGTCAAACGGCTTAAATCAGGCTATAGCGGCTCGCTCAGCGCGCAAGCCGCCTCTTTGGGTTCCGCAGGCGGAAGCGGATACATCAATGCCCAGCTTGGAAAATTCACCATCAGCGCAAATGCCAGCGGAATGTATTTTCCAAACCCTATACCCCACGGTGTAACTGATATTGAAAACTACACGAGCGAAGAATATCATTATCATAACCTGACATTTGACAGTAAAAATATATTCTCTTCCGGTGCATTCTCTCTGGAAGCGAGCTATGAACCGGACACATTGAACCTCATCACTCTGTCAGGATGGGCAAATTTTCAAAAGATGCTGGCAGAGAACGATGCTACTGAAACTTTCTGGAATACCGACCTTGTCAAGACGATAGAAATGCAGGAGCTTACAGAGCGGACGAACCGATACAATACCTTCTCTGGCGAACTGGCTTATCAAAAGAACTTCCGGAACGATGGAGGCATACTGACATTCAGCTATTCAATCGACGGAAATCCGAACAGTACGGACAACCACGTCACAGTAGTACCTGTCCTGGGAAGCACGGATTACCACCGTCACTCTTTCAATACCGCGCATACTATCCAGCAAATTGGCCAGATTGACTATTTTAGCAGCCTCAAGAATAAACATCTGATAGAAGCAGGTGCAAAATATACTCTGCGCTCCCACGTGGCAGATTCTCAGGATGAAGTATGGAACTTTAAATCTAATCAATGGGACATTGATAATTCCAATGTCAATGACCTGGACTATAAGCAACACATATTCGCCGCCTATGCCAGCTACGGCTACAAGTTTGCAAAAGTCACGCTGAAAGCCGGTGCACGCTTGGAATACACACTGAACCGGGGTATCTCCAAAAGTCCATCAGGGAACATTGAGTTTGACAACAGCAATTTCAACATTGTACCTTATTTTAACGCTGCCTGGCAGATTGACTCCAGAAATATGCTCTCCGCTTCATACACACGCCGTCTGGGACGCCCGAGCGTTGACTATCTCAACCCTTATATTTTTGAAGAAACTCCTTATAGCAAGATGCACGGCAATCCGGACCTGAGAACGGTCGTTTCCGATGCCATCACACTCACATATCGCACAAGGGGTGATAGCTGGGACTTGACGGCAAGGACTTACGGCAGCCTATGCAACAACAAGATTGAATATCTTTCAAATGTCTATCCGGACGGCATCAAGATTTCCACCTATGAGAATGCCGTAAAATATAACCATATTGACGAAATGTTGAGTTTCAACGGGAGCCCGGGCAAACGATTCTCGCTTCAGGCATCTGCAAAAGTCGGATACAACTATTTCTATGCGCCATCATTGGGCCAGAAAAATGACGGTATCGAATGGGCTTTCGATATAGGTACCAACATTGTACTATGGAAAGGAACGTCAGCCTATGCCTCTGGCAGCATTTCCGGAGGAGAAGCCACCCTGCAGCGCACATATCACGGAGTCGATTATATATACTCACTCGGCCTGAGACAGGGCTTCCTCCAGAACCGTCTCATTCTGTCAGCCACAGCCATTATGCCCTTCCAGAATCGATACTATGGTCCAACGCGTGACACATATACAGAGACCTACTACCAGCATAACAAATACTGGTACAACCCACGCCAATTTCGGTTCAGCCTCACCTGGCGTTTCGGCAAGACAAACATAAATCTCAAGCGCACAAAGAAAACAGAAATAAGTGATATGTTATAAGCCAACTTGTTTCCAGCCCATCCGCCACTATCGAGGCTGTGAAACTTCCACTCTATAAATTTGTGGAAATCAAATGAGGATCAATGTGGGAACTTTTCGGAAAAGTAAACGCCCCTGAGATACTCTCAGAGGCGTTTTAAGAGGTGCCTAGCGGAATCGAACCGCTGTAGCAGGTTTTGCAGACCTGTGCCTAACCGCTCGGCCAAAGCACCGTTTGGGATTACAAATGTAGGCATTCTTTTTGGATTGCCCAAATATTTGTGGCAAAATCTTTACAATTTGTGCCTTTGGCTGTATTGTATGCCGTACTATTTTCTGGTCACTATGCAGTATGGGCCTACGTAAACCACTGTGCCGGAAGAATATACGAACTTTCGCAGGTCAGGGAATTCTTCCAGGTGCTTTCCTGTCATGATAAGCGTCAATGGCGAGCTGCCGAGGGCAGAAGAGTCAGCAGCATCGCGCAGGAATCCGTCCACATCCTTCTTGTAGTCTTTGATCTGCCTTCCTATATATACGTCGATGTTCTCCGGCCTGTGCACGAACAGAGTCGCCACGTCAGTTCCGGAAGGGACCTCCTTGCACATGTCCTTGTAGCCGATATATGGATTAGCCTTGGGAAGAACAGCAGCGGCAGAATATACGGTGAGGAAAAGCGAGGCTCCGATCATGAACACCGGCAGGCTCCAGTGCTTTCTCTTGAAGAGGAACCAGAGCGCGAGCGCATTGCCCACCATAAGCAGCACTGCCGCCATCTTCACAGGAGACGTGAAGGCGAAAGGATAGGTGGAAGACAATGACTCCAAAGCATTGACATTGACCACTTCAGCGAGAACCAGCAGGGCAGCGAGGCCGGCGACAGCCAGCAGCGCAGCAGGAATTGCGATAGCCCAGATCATCCACTTGCGGGCTCCGGTACGGTTCACGGCAAGCGGGAACAGGTACACCATGAACGGAATCATCGGCACGAGGTAAACCGGAAGCTTGGAACTGAAACTCGACAGCATGATGAACGTGGTCGCTATCACGCAGAGGAACAGCAATTCGGTATCGGAGCGGACTGCCTCAGCCGTAATCACTTCAGTATCATCGGCCGCAACGGTTTTAGGACCGCGGCGTCGGAGTGCGGCTATCAGACCGCCTATCAGAAGTATGGTATAAGGAGCGATGCACCAGAGAATGGCCACTGCATAGAACCAGAACGGCCTGCTGTGAGTGAACGCATTGACAGCGCGTCCTACAGTCTGTTTGAAAAGAAGATTGTCCAGATAGGAAACGCCACCGTCGATGAACACGCCTGTAAACCAGATGAGGCACAGGCCTGCGATAACACCCCAAGTCTTCCAGCCCAGATAACGCGGAATGTCACGCCACTCGCGCTTGACCAGCAGAAATACCAAAATGGAAACAGGAGGCACAAGCAGTCCGACAGGACCTTTCGTGAACAATGCCAGGAATATCCATACCGGCAGCAGCCAGGAGCATTTCCTGTACAGGCGCTTGGACTCCTCCCCGTCTAGCCCCTCTTTACGTAACCCGTACATCCGCCAGAACGTGAACAGGGCGAGAGCGATGAACATGCACATCAGCATATCCATACGGATGACCACCATTGTCCCGAGGAACATGACGCTGGACAGGAGCATCATTGACATTGCCATCCTGTCCTGGGACGAAGCTCCCGTCATCACCCAGCGGTCCATCAGCCAAGTCAGCACGAAGGCCGGAATCAGCGACAGCAGAGTCAATGCGAATACGCTGTGCTGTCCGAACAGAAGCCGGCAAAGCATTACTGCCCAGATATATAGAGGCGGTTTGTCGGCATACGGCTGTCCATGGTTGTAGAACGCGAATACATTTCCGTTGGAGATGGCCTCGTCGGCGATGCTGAGGTATCTCAGTTCATTGGAAGGAGTGAAATCCCTCATCAGCATTGCCGGAAGAAGGCAGATGAACGTGAACAGGAACACCGCCAGGAGCGGATACTTGTTCAGGAAGTTATTTTTCAGTTTCGGGGACATCAGTTTTGTTTTCTTTAAAGCCAATGACAAGGTTGCGGATATATGCGACAAATCCGAAAGACTGTCCCAAAATCAGCACCGGGTCCATACGGAAGATACCGTAGGCGATGATTACTCCAGAGCCGAACAATGATATGGCCCAGAATCCCATCGGAAGTGTGGATTGTTTGTAATGATGTGAATATATGTATTGATATACAAATCTCAGTGTGAATATGATCTGTCCTGCGGAGCCGAATATCACCAGCCAGAACGGAATGTCGTCATTCCGGAAGAAACTCTGGAAATATACGGCGGCATTCTGGAGAAGCAGCAGCACCGCTACAACTGGCGTGGCCAGCAGCACCGACTGCAGAAACAGCCCGAGACGCTTCCAGACACCTTTGGCGTTCAGATTCCACAGATATACATAGTAGGAAATGAGCTGTCCGAGTATTATGGAAAAATCATCGCGGAGAACACCATAGATGAACATGAGGTAGGCTCCGATAACACTCAGTACCCAGTATGCCGAAGGTGAGACCACCTTCTTCGCCTTCTCGGATTTCCACCACTGGAACAGCGTGCGCAGCGAAAAGAACAGCTGGGCGGTGAAACCGAGCGTCAGGATTCCCACCTTGGAAAGCTCAGGCAACAACAGACTACAGATCATTCTCTCCTACCTTATAGTTAATATAGCGCGGCTTCATCCACCTGTATGCGAAGCAGTCGGCGAAAGGACCGACGAGACGGTTCCAAAGATGGTACTTGGAACTGCCCGCAACTCTCGGGAAATGCCTTACAGGCACCTGTGAATAAGTGCACCCGTCCTGCAGCAGCACAAGCGCCGGCAGGAATCTGTGCATTCCCTTGAACATCGGAATCCTCTTGGCGACATCAGTGTGGAGCACCTTCAGAGGACATCCCGTATCGGTAGCCCCGTCATGGGTCATCATTTTCCTGAAACCGTTCGCAATCTTGGACTGAGCGCGCTTGAAGAACGTGTCCTTGCGGTTAGCCCTGATGCCGATCACCATGCTGTGGCTTTCAATGCCGTCGAGAAGAAGATTGAAATCTTCCGGAGTGGTCTGCAGGTCAGCGTCCATATAGCCCACATAGTCGGAGAACGTGTAGTCGAAACCGGCTTTGATGGCGGCGCTCAGACCGGCATTTTTCACAAAACTTATATAGTGGAAATCATTGTTCCTGGCGCACACTTCCTGAATCCTCTCCAGACTTCCGTCATAAGAACCGTCATTGACAAAAAGCGCGCAGGCCTTGTATTTGCTTTTCGGAAGGAACTCGGAAAGAGCCTTCTCGAGGGCATAGATGTTGTCCACCTCATTGTAAACAGGAACAACTATCGTGAATCTGTATTCTCCGGTCTTGTTCATCTTTCGTAAAATAACTTGTTGCAACGTGCAAAGATAATGAAAGTCACTCAACTTTCACTATCTTTGCATATACAAAATAATCAGACGAATGGCATTAGAGATGGTTCGCGACCCGTTGCGGAAAAAGGATGTCCCGCTTACGCCCGAAGAAAGGGTGAGGCAGTGGTTCATCACGGTGCTGAAGGACACCATGCAGGTTCCGCTTCACATGATGATGAGCGAAGTCGGGATGAAATATGGCGAAGGACCGGTGAAGAAAGTGTTCAGAGCCGACATTGTCGTATATGACCGCAGGCCCGAACCGGTAATGATAGTCGAATGCAAACGACCGGACGTGGAACTGACCAGGGAAGTGCTGGAACAGGCATTGCGTTACGATATGGTATTGAATGTCAAGTACATGGTATTGACAAACGGCACCAGGACATTCTTCTGCAGAAAAGAAGAAGATGGCAGTATGACGTTCCTCACGGCCGCCCCGACCTATCTCCAGATGATCGGGGGTCAATGCTGAAGAAAACATTGAAAAGAATGACTAAAACAGAAGGATTTCTCGAACATCCGGTGTTCGGGATCGTGTCGAAGACAGCGGGAGAACTTGGCGTAAGAGCCTTTGTGATAGGCGGATACGTACGTGATTGCTTTCTCGGAAGACCGAGCAATGACATTGACATAGTCGTGGAGGGAAGCGGCATCGCCCTTGCGACAGCGGTGGCGGAACGCATCAAGCTTACGGAATGTCACGGCTGCCGCGTCTCCGTATTCAAGAATTTCGGCACTGCAATGCTGAAGTATCACGGAACCGAAGTTGAGTTCGTGGGAGCGAGAAAAGAATCCTACCATAGGGACTCCCGCAAACCCATAGTCGAAGACGGCACACTGGAGGATGACCAGAAACGTAGGGACTTCACTATCAATGCAATGGCTTTCAGTCTCCAGCAGGATGACTTCGGCGCATTGGTGGACCCGTTCGGCGGAATCAGAGACCTTGCGGCAGGAATTATCCGCACGCCGCTCGACCCCGACACCACATACAGTGATGACCCGCTCAGGATGCTGCGTGCAGTCCGTTTCGCGGCCAAGCTGAGCCGTCCGGGAGCGGAATTCCATATTGTCGAAGAATCGCTCGAGTCAATGAAGAGAATGCGTGACCGCATGACGATATTGTCCAAGGAACGCATAGCGGAGGAGTTGAACAAGATGCTTCTGTGCGCCAGGCCGTCGATGGCGTTCAGGCTTCTGGATGAAACCGGTCTGTTGGAATATGTGCTACCGCAGCTCGCGAAACTGAAAGGTGTGGAAACCGTGGACGGAAGAGGACACAAGGACAATTTCTCTCATACCATACAGGTCGTGGACAATGTGGCGGCAGAGGAAATCCAGGGCATTGAAGAAGGTATCCTGCTGAATTACACTCCGTTGGAAGACGGTGACGGATTTGCCGAGTCAGTCAGGACGGAGCCGTATCTCTGGCTGAGGTGGGCGGCGCTGCTTCACGATATCGGCAAGCCGGCAAGCAAGCGTTATGACCCGCATATCGGCTGGACATTCCACGGTCACGAGGCCATAGGAGGCAGGATGGTGCCGAAGATATTCCAGCAGCTGAAGATGCCTCTCAATGAAAAGATGAAGTATGTCCAGAAGCTCGTCACTCTGCATCATAGGCCTGTCGCCCTTGTGGATGAGGAAGTTACTGATTCTGCAGTACGCCGTCTGCTGTTCGATGCGGGCAATGAAATCCAGGATCTCATGTTGCTTTGCAATGCCGACATCACATCCAAGAACCCCGCGAAGGTAGAGCGCATCAAGAAAAACTTCCTGCTTGTCAAGGAAAAACTCGTGGAAGTGGAGGCAAAAGACCAGATCCGCAATTTCAAGAATCCGATAACAGGGGAGTACGTGATGGATGTTTACGGCATTCCACCATGCAAGGAAATCGGCGAACTGAAAGAATATGTGAAAAACGCCATCCTCGACGGGATTATCGACAATACATTCGAGGAGGCTGACAAATATATGCGTGTGCGTGCCGAGGAAATGGGACTAAAGGCGCAGAAGTAAGCGTTATGCTGTGCGATGACTTCATAAACTATGTGTCCGGAATCCGGAGATATTCGCCGAGAACACAGGCGATATACTCGGATGTGCTCAGCCGGTATCTGGACTACTCCAGGACAGAAGAAGAGCCTGCAGATGACGCATTGCTGCTCAAGTCATTGACACCGACCTCAATACGCAATTATGAGAACCATCTTTCCGAAGAGAAGAGCCTGAGCCCTCGGACTGTCAATCAGCATCTGTCAGTCCTGAGCAGTCTGTGCAAATGGCTGGTTTCCAAAGGAATGCTGAAGTCGAATCCCGTGCATCTGGTCAAGCGCCCGAAGTGCGAAAAGCGTCTTCCTGTCTTCTATCGCCAGGCTTCAATGACCGAATATCTCGAAAAGACCTCGCCTGCGGCCGATGAAGAATCTTTGTCAATGTTGTCTGACGCGGCTGATTCTTACCACAGCGGCGCATCGGTGACCGGAGCGGCATACAAACTCATGTCAGAACTCTATGAGCCGAGGCTTAAACGGATGATTGTCAGTACTCTATATCTTACAGGAATCAGACGCGCGGAACTGATTGGGTTGAGAATCCGGGACATTGACCTTTCCCGCCATACTATGAAAGTAAGGGGAAAAGGTGACAAAATGCGAGAAATTCCTCTTACACTTTCGCTATCAAAAGAAATTTCATTATATTTGAAAGCAGCGGAGTCGGTAGTGGGAAGGAAGAGGAACTTGGAAGAGCCGTTTCTGATCACGTTGAAAGGTGCGGGACTTTATCCCGTATTCGTGGACAGGACAGTGAAAAGCGAACTCGGACAGGTGGAAGGTATTACAGGACGAAAGTCTCCCCATGTGCTCAGGCATACATTGGCGACTGAACTCCTCGACGACGGTTCGGACATTTATTCCATAAAAGAACTGCTCGGTCACTCTTCATTGGCGGCGACTCAGGTTTACACCCACAACACTATCGAGAAGCTGAAGAATGTTTATTCAAATGCCCATCCACGGGCTAAAAGAGGAGGTAAAAATGGAGATTAGAGTACAATCGCTCAAGTTCGACGCGGATCAGAAACTTTTGGAGTTCGTAGAAAAGAAAGTTTCAAAAATCGGCCGTTTCGATGACGCCATTACCGATGTCGAAGTCGTATTGTCGCTTCTGGAGAAACCGGAAAACAAGAATGTGAAACTGAAGGTTCACGTTCCGGGCGGTTCCCAGGTTATAGAGAGAAATGCACAAACATTCGAAATAGCTGTCAATGAATGTGTTGACGCTATGAAAGAAAAGTTGACGAGAAACAAGGAGCGCAAAGCCGAATAGCGGACAGCGCACATTTGGAATTATCAGATTGAGGAGGATAGCCGTTGAGGTTATCCTCTTTCCGTATCTACAGGCAGAGCAGCATTATGACCTGAGCCGAAATCACACGAAGGAACATTTCTACAGGGTAAACCGTGGCATAGGAAACTGACGGAGCGTCATCTTCCACAGTGCTCAGGGCGTAGTTCAGGGCGATAGGGTTGGCCATCGCTGCGCAGAGCATACCTACGTTGGCACTGTAGTCCGTCTTGCAGAATCTGGAAGCGATATAACCGACAAGCAGAACAGGGACAATGGTCAGGGCAACGCTGATGCCTATCCATACAAGGCCTTCAGGGGTGAATACTGTCTCGAAAAAGCCCGGGCCTGCGCTCAGTCCCAAGCCTGCCAGATATATGGTGAGGCCGAGTTGCCTGAGCATCAGATTCGCGCTGTGGGTGGTATATGTCGTGAGATGCAGTCTTGTTCCGTAAGCACCCATGAGGATACCTATTATAATAGGACCGCCGGCGATGCCGAGTTTTACTGGAACGCTCATGCCCGGGATATAGAACGGAATGCTTCCGAAAATCAGACCCAGGATAACACCGACAAAAATCGGGAACAGGTTCGGATTTCTCAGCTCTTTCTCCTGATTGCCAAGCACTTCCGCTACATTGTGGATGGCATTTTCCTGACCTACGATAGTAAGTTTGTCACCTATCTGGAGCCTCAGTTCCCTCGACGGCAGAATGTCGATACCTGCGCGGTTTACCCTCGTGATATTGATCCCATAGGCATTGCGCAGATGCAGGTCGCCGAGTTTGGCGCCGTTCATGTGCCTTTTCGTCACGAACACGTGTCTGGATACAAGAGTGCCGTCGATGTGGTTCCAGTCAATGTCTTTCTGGTTCCAGTCCTTCTTCACTGTCTCACCGAAAAGCTTCTCTGCAATGCCTGCTTCCCGTTCTTTGGTCATGACCAGGACATGTTCCCCGTTCTCCAATATGGTGTCGCCGTTCGGTATGATCACCTTTCCCTGTTTCCCGGACTGCTCATCCGACTTGCCGTCGAACTTCCATACTCTGGAAACCACAAGATGGATGGAAACGTCCTTCATGATGTCGCGGATGCTCTTTCCGTAAATTGCAGGGTTGCTCACACGGAATTCCGTGACATATGTCTGGTTGTCATGGGCGTCTTTCTTTTTGCCTCCGTCTTTCAGGAACAATGCCTTGAGGATGATGATGCAGACGATGACGCCGATGACGCCGAAAGGATAGCCCACTGCACAGGCCATTGCCATTTCATTTGAAGTGGCCGTGGCTGACGGATCTATCTGCAGTATAGCCTGTTGTGCTGCTCCGAGCATAGGCGTGTTTGTGGCCGCTCCGGTCAGAAGTCCTACGGAAACCGGCAGGGAAACATCAGTCAGCCTGCTTATGACCAATGCCATGACAGAGCCGGTTACAAGTACGGCAAGACCGAGCAAGTTCAGTTTTATGCCGCCTTTCTTCAGTGAAGGGAAGAAACTCGGACCTACCTGGAAACCAAGAGCATAGACGAAAATGATCAGGCCGAAATTCTGAGCCAGAGCCAGCATTTGCGGGTCAATGCAGAGGCCGAAATGACCTGCGAGAATGCCTGCAAAGAAAACGAACGTGATGCCGAGTGAAACGCCCTTGAATTTTATTGTGCTGCACAGCAATCCCACTGCGCTTATCAGAGAAAGCACGAGAATCGCCTGGATGAATGTATGTTCACTGAACAGTTCTGCAAACCAACTCATAATGTTCCAAATATGATAGTATTTTGCCAAATACACACAAAAAGTATCAGTAACCCGAAGGGAGGCCGAAGTTAGCCATTTATTTTGTAACTTTGAAAAACAAAACACAAAACTAGAAGAAGATGAGTATTAAAAATTTTTTGTCAGTTATGGCAATTACAAGTATTGCGCTCTCCTCGTGTGCACAGAACGGCGTGAAAGCGTCCATACCTTCCGACAAGGAGATTGAAAAGAAGGTGGACAAGCTCGTGCAGAAAATGACATTGGAAGAAAAAGTGGGGCAGATGGTCCAGCTCACTGCAGGAACGTTCACTACCGACGATCTTGTGGATACGGCTAAAGTCCGCAATCTTGTGAAAACATATAAGATAGGCTCATTTCTGAATACGTTCGGCGTGACAAGCCGTGACAGGGCCATTACCGCAGAGCAGATAAAGCTGATTCAGGACATCACGATGGAAGAACTCGGTATTCCGATGGTTTACGGCCTCGACATGATACATGGTGCAACATATGTCACTGGAGCGACATTCTATCCGCAGGAAGTGAACCTTGCCGCTACATTCGAACGCTCATATGCCCGTAAAATGGGAGAAGTGATCGGCTATGAAACCAGAGCAGCCATGTGTCCGTGGGTATTCTCTCCGGTTATGGACTTGAGCAGGAATCCTTGCTGGCCACGTGTCTGGGAAAGCTGGGGCGAAGACCCGTTCGTCCAGGCGGAAATGTCAGTGGCTGAAACCGTAGGCGCTCAGGGCGAAGACCCTAATCACATTGACACTGAACATGTTGCCGTAAGCATCAAGCATTATCTCGGCTATGGCGCCACAGCTACAGGAAAAGACAGAACGCCTGCATATGTTGCACCTAATGATTTGAGGGACAAATATTTCCGCCCGTTCAAGGAATGCATGAGAGCAGGTGCATTGACAATAATGGCGAACTCCGCTTCCATCAACGGCGTGCCTGTCCACTCAAGCCACGAATATCTTACAGTATGGGCCAAGGAGCAGCAGAACTGGGACGGCCTCATCGTAACCGACTGGGCCGACATTGACAATCTCTATACCCGTGAACGCGTCGCTGCGGACCGTAAGGAAGCTCTCGCGCTCGGAATCAATGCCGGTATCGATATGATTATGGACCCTTATCATCCGGACGTATGCACGGATATTATCGCTGCTGTCAATGAAAAGATGATTCCGATGTCCAGAATCGATGATGCAGTGCGCAGATGTCTCCGCCTCAAATACCGCCTGGGCCTCTTCGAGAACCCGGTATGGAATGTTGACGGTTATGAGAAATTCGCGGGCAAAGAGTTTTCTGACAATGCCCGTCAGGCAGCAGTGGAGTCCATGGTCCTGCTCAAGAATGACAATGACATCCTTCCTCTCAAGCAGGGGACCAAGATCCTTGTCACAGGCCCTAACGCAAACTCGATGAGGACATTGAACGGCGGATGGTCATATACCTGGCAGGGTGATGCCGACAAGTTCGCAAGCCAGTACAACACTATTCTCGAGGCTCTCCAGTCAGTATATGGAAAGTCCAATGTGATTTATGAGCCGGGTGTGACTTATGATATGTCAGGCGGTTACAACAACGGCAAATGGCAGAGAGAAAACGAGCCGGACATCCGTGCAGCAGTCAAAGCCGCACGCAAGGCTGATGTAATCGTAGCCTGCATTGGTGAGAACACATATTGCGAGACTCCTGGCAATATCAATGACTTGAATCTCTCTGTAAACCAGAAGAATCTCGTGAAGGAACTCGCCTCCACCGGCAAACCTGTGATTCTGGTGCTCAATGAAGGCAGGCCTCGCATCATCAATGACATTGAACCGCTCGCTTCCGCTGTCGTGGACATTATGCTTCCGGGCAACTTCGGCGGTGATGCGCTTGCAGACCTCATTTCCGGCAAGGAGAACTTCAGCGGACGTCTTCCGTTCACTTACAGTCGTTATGTGAATTCGCTCCATACCTATGACTATAAGGTCAGCGAGAACGTGCAGACCATGTCCGGTATGTATAATTATGATGCCGTAATGGACGTGCAATGGCCTTTCGGAGCAGGATTGAGCTATACGAAATTCGAATACAGCGACTTGAAGATGGTTTCGCCTTCTGCTGACGGCTTCACCGCTGACGACAATCTCGTGTTCGAGGTCAATGTGAAGAACATCGGTGACCGCGCAGGAAAAGAGGCCGTGATGCTGTTCTCGAGCGATGTCGTGGCAAGTGTGGTTCCTGATGTCAGAAGACTCCGTCAGTTCACCAAGATCAGTCTGGAACCTGGTGAGACCAAGACGGTCAGACTCGAAGTTCCTGCCCATGACCTTGCATTCGTAGGCCAGGACTGCAGATGGCGTCTGGAAAAAGGTCAGTTCCGTATCGGTTGCGGCGGACAGTCCATCATGATCGAGTGTAAAGAAACCAAAGTCTGGGAAACACCTGATGTTGACTGATAGATTATTTGATTGACATGAAGAAGTTAAGTTTTATTGTTGCGGCAGCAGTGGCTGCGGTGTTGTCCTCTTGTGGAGGAAGCGCAGTGCAAAGTGCTGCTGGTGTGGATGTTCCGTCTGAGGTCAAGTTCGCGGGCACGATGATTCCGATGGTCACTGTAGAGGGCGGTACTTTTGCCATGGGCAAGACACCGTCTGGCGTCAGGATTTCCGGAGCGACTGTCCACCAGGTAGTCCTGAAAGGATTCTCGATCTCAAGCCAGAGAATAAGCAAGGGCGTATGGAAGGCCGTGATGGGCTCAGATGCCGGAACCGCCACGTTAGAAACTGCACCTGTGGATATGGTCTCACAGGATGACTGCATCAAGTTCCTCGGCAAATTGTCCAAGATGACAGGTATTCCGTTCTCGCTTCCGACTGAAGCCCAGTGGGAATATGCATTGCTTACAGGCGCTATCGAGGCAGACGCTTCCTGCATGGAATGGTGCGCCGACGCATTTGTGGAGTCACTTGGAGATACACTTGTCATCGACCCGTTGTGTGCCGAAAAGACAGAGCAGAGGGTGACAAGATCCTATAAGTCCAGAGTCCCGGAAGGCGGATACGTAAAGAAACCGGGCTTGAGCTTCAGAGTTGTGGTGAATACTGAAACGGCTGTTCCTGAAGATATTCTTGCTGCTGTGGTTACAAGAGTGGTCGAGAGGGAGCACAGTTCTGCGTCAGAGGTTATCGAGGCAGCTGGAGTACAGTTCAGAATGATCGGCGTGAAAGGCGGAGCCTTCGATATAGGCGCTACTCCGGAGCAGGGCAAGATGGCAGGCAGCGATGAGTCCCCGGTGCACAAAGTGACATTGTCAGGATTTGAAATCGGCCAGACTGAAGTGACTGCCGGCCAATGGCTTGCAGTTATGGGCAAACTCCCGTATATGAACAGCGCTGATGAGCCGGAAAAGCCTGTGATTAACGTGTCATGGTATGATTGCCAGGAATTTATCGTGAAACTCAACCGTCTGACTGGCAGAAAGTTCAGACTGCCTACCGAGGCTGAATGGGAGTATGCGGCGAGAGGCGGAAACCTTTCCATGGGCAAGCAGTTTGCAGGTTCGAATTATGTGAGCCAGGTGGCTGCATACCTGTCGTCCGCTTCTTCCAAAGTGATGAAAGTTAAACAGTTCCAGCCAAACGAGCTCGGACTTTACGATATGTCGGGCAATGCCTGGGAATGGTGTCAGGACGGGCAGTATGATTACACATCAGCCGAGCAGAATGACCCTTGCTTCAATACCGCGGGCAAGTTCCGCATGTTGAGGGGCGGCAGTGCTGCATCCAAATGGGATGCCTGCAGGGTGGCCAACCGTTCGAGCATACCTGCATGCAACGTGAAATCAACATTCGGTTTCAGACTTGCCATCTGACGGTATTGATTACACCATATAGTTATGACATACATATCTGTACCTGAAAAAGAGCGTCGTCTCGTATTCTATCTCGCAATGGAGGAATACGTGGCGGCGCATCTGCATACAATCCTCGCTGACAGGGCCGACAAGGAAGCATTCTTTATGTGGCAGGTGAGTCCTACCGTGATTTTCGGACGCAACCAGGTAATGGAGGCAGAGGTGAACATCCCTTATTGCAAGGAGCATGGCGTAAATCTTTTCAGAAGAAAAAGCGGCGGCGGATGCGTCTATTCTGACAAGGGCAACATTATGCTCTCCTATATCACGGACACGACTGATGTGGCTGCTGCCTTCGAAAAATATCTGGATGAGTTGTCCGGCTATCTTTCTGCTACTGGCGTAAATGCTTATAAGTCAGGAAGAAATGATGTAATGATAGACGGGAAGAAAGTTTCGGGCAATGCCTTTTTCCTGAAGCTCCGGTCCAGTATCGTGCACGGGACAATGCTGTTCGACACTGATTTCGATGCTCTTGAACGGGCGATTACACCGTCCGGAGCCAAGATTCAGAGCAAAGGCGTCTCGTCTGTCCGCCAGCACGTGACCAATCTCAAGCCTTTATATGAAAAACTTGACAGTCCGTTGAGGAATATTGACCTTTTCAAACTATATTTGAAGAAATGTTTCTGTTCGGAGGGAGAAACGATAGACGAGATCGTCCTGTCTGATGCGCAGATTGCTGATATTGAGGAAATTGAGGCGGGATATCTGAATCCGGACTTCCTGATGGGCAGAAACCACAGGTATTCGGTCCGTCACAGCGGACGAATCAGCGGTGTCGGAGAAATCTGTCTGGAACTGGATGTGGAAGCGGAAACTGTGACCGGCTGCCACTTGTCAGGAGATTTCTTCCCGATAAAAGATGGATTGGAAGAATTGGTTTCAGAGAAACTGAATGGAAAGGAATATGATATCGCCAAGATCAGGGAGGCGCTCGGGAACATTGATCCGAGCCCTTATGTCGCCGGTCTTGGAACAGAAGCGTTCCTGTCCATTCTGAAACAACAGTAAGCTAACACATAAAAAATCAACACTTGATAATGGAAGAAAATCTTAAGAAAACCTGTCTGTATGACAGCCACATGGCTCTCGGAGCCAAGATGAGCCCGTTTGCCGGATTTATGATGCCGATACAGTATTCCTCCATAACCGAGGAGCACAATGCTGTACGTCATGCGGTCGGAATGTTCGACGTGTCTCACATGGGAGAGATTTTTGTGAGCGGACCGGATGCTGAGAAATTCGTCAATCATATTTTTACCAATGAAATCCGCGGCTTCGAGCCGGGCAAAGTTCTCTACGGAATGATGATCCATCCGGACGGTGGCGTGGTGGATGACCTGCTGGTTTACAGGGAGTTCGAGCCAGACCATTTCCTGCTTGTAGTCAATGCGGCCAACATTGACAAGGATTATGAGTGGATTCTCGCTCAGACCGAAGGCTATGATGTGAAGGTGGTCAATGATTCCGACAACTGGGGACAGATTGCTGTTCAGGGACCTGGCGCCGAGAAAGTCGTAACAGAAGTTCTCGGACTTGCAGAGGCAGCTGAATTGTCATTCTACACTTATTATGAGGCACAGTGGAACGGCCACAGAATGGTGGTCAGCCGTACAGGTTACACAGGAGAGGACGGTTTCGAACTTTATACCACCTGTGAGGACATCAAGGAAATATGGAAGAAACTTCTCGACAATGGAGTGGTGCCTTGCGGACTCGGATGTCGTGACACTCTGCGTTTCGAGGCAGGTCTTCCTCTTTACGGAGATGAACTTTCTGATACCATCACACCTATAGAGGCCGGTCTCGGGATGTTCTGCAAACTTGACAAGGAAGAGTTCATCGGAAAGGATGTAGTCGCAAAGCAGAAAGCAGAGGGAACTGAGCGTAAACTCGTAGGTGTCGAGTTGGAGGACAAGGCGATACCTCGTGCCACATATCCGGTGGAAACCGAAGACGGGACACAGGTCGGTGTAGTCACTACCGGCTACCACTCCATCTCGTTGGAAAAGAGCATCTGCTTCGCAATGGTGCAGACTGCATACTCGAAACTCGACACGCCTCTCTGGATCCGTATCCGCAAGAAGGTATTCCCGGGCAAGGTGGTCAAGAAGAGATTCTATCAGACAAATTATAAAAAATAATACTAACAACTGAAACATTTTGATTATGAGCAAAGTATTGGAAAGTCTCCGTTACAGCGAGACACACGAATGGGTGAAAGTAGAAGGCGATATCGCAATTGTCGGCGTTACTGATTTCGCACAGAGCGAGATGGGCGACATTACTTATGTGGATATGCCTGACGTTGACGATGAGGTTGTAAAGGACGAGGAATTCGGCGCTCTCGAAAGCGTGAAAGCTTCAAGTGACCTTATCAGCCCTGTCAGCGGTGTCGTTGTAGAGAACAACGAGGCTCTCGAGGATGCTCCTGAGCTGGTGAACCAGGATCCTTATGAGAACTGGATCATCAAGGTGAAGATGAGCGACCCTGAGGAGTTGAACGACCTCATCAGCGCTGAGGAGTACACCAAGTTGACTGAAAAATAATCTACTATGTCAACATTCTCATATTTTCCTCATACTGAGGATGATATAAAGTCAATGCTGGAGCGTATCGGAGTCGGGTCGCTGGATGACCTGTACTCCGATGTCCCGGATAAATTCATTTATCGCGGAGAGTATGACCTGCCTGACGCAATGTCCGAGCAGCAGGTACGCTCATTCTTTGAATCCTTGGACAAGAAGGATCTGCATCTGAAAGTGTTTGCCGGTGCCGGCGCTTATGACCACTATACGCCATCGGTGATACCTTATATCTGTTCCCGTTCTGAATTTCTTACTGCATATACTCCGTACCAGGCTGAAATCTCGCAGGGAACATTGCGCTATATCTTTGAGTATCAGAGCATGATATGCGCATTGACAGGAATGGACGTGTCCAACGCTTCCATGTATGACGGCCCTACGGCAGCAGCGGAAGCGATGATGATGGCTGTTGCCTGCACCAAGCGCAAGACCAGAGTGCTGCTTTCTGAGACCCTTCTGCCTCATGTCAGGAAAGTGGTGGAGACATATGCCAAGTTCCACAATGTCCAGCTCGGCTATATTCCGATGAAGGACGGCCAGACGGGACTTGAGTCGATGAAAGAGGAACTGGCAAAAGGCGATGTGGCAGGTGTGATCGTGCCGTCACTGAACAGATTCGGCATTGTCGAGGACCTTACAGGCTTCGCTGAGGCAGTTCACGAGGCGAAGGCCATAGCCGTAGAGTATTGCGACCCGTCTGCATTGGCAGTAGTCCGGACTCCGGGCGAATGGGACTTCGATATCGCTGTCGGCGACGGGCAGTCTCTCGGTATTCCGATGTGCTTCGGCGGTCCTTACGTCGGCTTTATGGCCTGCCGCAAAGATTATGTGCGCAAGATGCCGGGACGTATTGTCGGACAGACACAGGACGCTGACGGTAAGCGTTGTTTCGTGCTTACTCTGCAGGCCCGCGAGCAGCATATCCGCAGGGAGAAGGCTACCAGCAACATCTGCTCTAACCAGAGCCTGATGGCCCTGTATGTGACTGTATATATGTCGCTTATGGGCAAGGAAGGTCTTGCCAAGGTGAACTCTCTTTCATCTGCAGGAGCGCATTATCTTTATGGAGAACTTCTCAAGACAGGCAAATTCGAACCTGTGTTCGACAAGCCTTTCCTGAAAGAATTCGTGCTGAAACCGCTTGTCCCTGTAGAAAAACTTCAGCAGAAACTTCTTGACGAGGGATTTTTCGGAGCATTGGCTACGGAAGAAGGCTATGTAAGTTTCTGTGTTACGGAGAAGAGGACCAGGGCAGAAGTGGATTCATTAGTTGAAGCAGTCAAGGAGGTATAGATATGAAATATTACGACAAACTTATTTTCGAATTGTCCAAACCGGGACGAAGCGGATATTCTCTGCCGGAATGTGAGTTCCCTGTCAGTGATGTGACTCTACCTCAGGCTCTTGCAAGAGAATCCGAACTGCCTCTGCCTCAGGTGAGTGAGGTGGATGTCGTCAGACATTATACGAATCTGTCGCAGATGAATTTCGGTGTCGATACCGGATTCTATCCGCTCGGCAGCTGTACCATGAAGTACAATCCTAAGATCAATGAAGAGGTGGCGGCAATGCCTGGCTTCCTCGGTCTGCATCCTCTCCAACCGTCTGCATCAGTGCAGGGCGCGTTGGAGGTGTATTACGATATGGAGAAATACCTGTCAGCGATTACCGGAATGTCTGCGTTCACGTTCAATCCTTGCGCAGGCGCACACGGTGAACTTACGGGTCTGATGATCATGCGTCAGTACCATATCAGCAGGGGCGATCTGGGCAGGACCAAGATCATCGTTCCTGACAGTGCACACGGAACCAATCCTGCCAGTGCGGCAGTCTGCGGCCTGGAAGTGGTAGTCGTGAAGTCCAAGGAAAACGGCCTCGTGGATGTGGCTGACCTGGCTCCGCTTCTCGGTGACGATGTAGCCGGCATCATGATGACCAATCCTAATACGCTCGGTCTTTTCGAAAAGGAAATCGCTGAGATTGCGGAACTGGTTCACGGATGCGGAGGCCTTCTGTACTATGACGGAGCCAATATGAACCCTCTCTTGGGTGTTGTACGTCCGGGTGATATGGGATTCGACATCATGCACCTGAATCTCCACAAGACATTCTCCACTCCTCACGGAGGAGGCGGTCCGGGCTCTGGTCCGGTAGGCGTGGCTTCTCATCTGAAGGAGTATCTGCCTGTGCCTCACGTTGTCAAGAACGCTGAAGGCAAGTTTGAAATGGTGAATGCGGCTGAAAATTCAGTGGGGCACGTTTCCGGATTCATGGGCAATTTCGGTGTGATTCTGAGGGCTTGCTGCTATATCCTGATGCTCGGCCGCCAGAACATCCGTCTGGCCGGCAAGTTTGCGACAATGTCGGCGAACTATATCAAGGAGAGCCTCAAGGATTGCTACAAGCTTCCGATTCCTTCGATCTGCAAACACGAGTTCGTTTTCGACGGCCTTGTCAATGACGGAGGACGTCCTGCTACTGATTCTTCAGAAGAAGTGCCGGGCGCAACTACATTGGACATTGCCAAGAGACTTCTCGATTTCGGCTTCCATGCTCCGACGATTTATTTCCCTCTCCTGTTCCATCAGGCCATCATGATAGAGCCTACCGAGACGGAGTCCAAGGAAACAATCGACGCGTTCATCGATGTAATGCGGAAAATCGCGGAGGAAGCTGCAGAGTCTCCTGCCATTCTGAATGGTGCGCCACACTGCACACCTATCGGAAGGCCGGATGAAACAATGGCGGCAAGACAGCCGAAGCTGAAATTCTGGGACTGATATATCTCGACAGAAGACATGATATTGACAATTATAGGCGCGGGGCCCGGCGGATATGAAACCGCTGCGGCCGCCGCTGCAAATGGCATTGAAACATATTTGATTTCAGAAGGCCCTCTCGGTGGAACTTGTCTGAATGAGGGCTGCATCCCTACCAAGGCATTGTGCCGTAACGCTGAACTGATAGAAGATGTCCGCAAGGCGGAGAAATTCGGTGTCAGTTTTGCAGGTCAGCCTGATGGCGCTCTCGCTTTTGTTTTCGATATCCATAAGGCGATGGATAGGAAGAACGAAGTGGTGGACCAGCTTCGCGGCGGTATCGGTATTATATTGAAAAACAAACTGATACATATCGTGCAGGGCAAGGCTTCGTTCAAGGATGCCCATACGGTCGAGGTGAAATCAGCCGAAGGAGAGGTTACCGAAATCGTTTCGGATTACATCATGATTGCGACCGGTTCGGTATCTGCCTCACTTCCTATTCCCGGAGTTGACCTGGAAGGTGTCATCACGTCTAAGGAAATGCTTGAAATCGACCATGTCCCAAGCAGACTGTGCATTATCGGCGCAGGAGTCATCGGCCTGGAATTCGCATCCATTTTCAACAGTTTCGGCTCTCAGGTCACTGTCCTTGAATACTGCAAGGATGTGCTGCCGCATTTCGATACCGACCTTGCAAAGCGTCTGAAGCAGGCTCTCGGCAAGCGAGGAATCAATATAGAGACGGCAGCTCAGGTGCTTTCTGTGGAGAAATGTCCGGATGAAGGCCTGAAGGTGTCCTACAAGAAGAAGGACGCTGTGGAAGAGGTGGTTGCCGATACCGTGCTGATGGCAGTCGGCAGACGTCCTAATCTCGCGTCGCTGAATCTTGCCGACATCGGCATTGACTTTACCCCTAAGGGCATTGTCACGGATGCTGATATGCGGACCAATGTCCCTCATATTTTTGCTGTGGGCGACATCCGCGGCGGTCTGATGCTTGCGCACGTGGCTACATTCGAGGGCAGAGTGGCATTGAATGCGATTCTGGCAGAGAACAACTTGCTGCAGGAGCCGGAGAAGATCGATTTCGGAATCGTACCGGCTGCGGTGTTTACGGTGCCGGAGGTTGCGACTGTCGGTCTCACTGAAGAGCAGTGCAAGGAAAAAGGCTACGCCATAAAGTGCTATAAGTCAATGTTCAGGGCCAATGGCAAGGCTATGGCAATGGACGAGACTGAAGGATATTGTAAAATCATTGCCTATACTGGCGAAGACGGTACATATCCTAAGGGTACGATTTTAGGTGCCCATATACTTGGCGCACATGCTTCAGACCTGGTTCAGGAAGTGGCCGCATTGATGTCTCTCCATGGCACTGTCAATGACCTGAAATGCACGGTGCATTCGCATCCGTCACTCTCTGAAGTGGTCCTGAGTGCAGTGAGATAACGTTTTAGATGACGGATTTGCGAAATTAGTATCGTTTAAATATTGGAACAAGGGCGACAAATGAATACCTTTGCCGCCCTTATTCGTATTATGATATGACTGGTAAACTTGACTTTCATCCGAAATTTCTGACCTGTATCCGTTCTTACAGCAAATCGGCATTCCTTTCTGACTTGATGGCCGGCGTGATTGTGGGCATTGTAGCCTTGCCTCTCGCCATTGCATTTGCTATTGCATCCGGAGTGTCTCCTGAGAAAGGAATCATTACCGCAGTAATAGCAGGCTTTATCGTTTCCTTCCTCGGTGGCAGCAAAGTCCAGATCGGAGGACCTACAGGAGCGTTCATCGTCATCGTTTACGGAGTCGTTCAGCAATATGGCCTTTCCGGACTTGCTGCGGCTACTGTAATGGCCGGCGTGCTGCTGATCCTGTTGGGAGTGTTCAAATTAGGAACAGTCATCAAGTTTATTCCGTATCCGGTAGTGATAGGTTTCACCAGCGGTATCGCAGTCACGATTTTCACTACCCAGATGGCCGATGTGTTCGGTCTCACTTTCGGCGGAGAAACCGTTCCGGGAGACTTTATCGGCAAATGGATGCTGTATTTCAGACATTTCGACACCGTGAACTGGTGGGATGCTGCGGTGAGCCTTGTAAGCGTGGCGATTATCGTCATTGTCCCGAGAATAGCCAAGAGAGTGCCCGGTTCACTGGTCGCAATCGTGCTTGTGACTGTGGCTGTCTATATTATGAAAAACAGTTTCGGAATCACCGGCATTGACACTATCGGCGACCGGTTCTCGATAGATTCCCATCTGCCGAAGGCTGAAGTGCCATCGCTCGACTGGGAGGCTGTCAAGAGCCTTTTCCCGATAGCAGTGACCATCGCCGCACTTGGAGCCATCGAATCCCTGCTTTCTGCTACTGTGGCAGACGGTATGATCAGTGACCACCACAACTCGAACACGGAACTCATTGCCCTGGGAATCGCGAATATGGTGACTCCTGTTTTCGGCGGTATTCCTGCTACCGGTGCCATAGCCAGGACAATGACCAATATCAACAATGGCGGACGAACTCCAGTTGCGGGCATGATCCACGCGGTGGTCCTCCTGCTTATCATGCTGTTCCTTATGCCGTTGGCCCAATATATCCCGATGGCGTGTCTTGCAGGCGTGCTCGTGGTGGTTTCCTACAATATGAGCGGCTGGAGGACATTCAGGGCTTTGCTCAAGAATCCGAAGTCAGATGTTACCGTATTGCTCATAACATTTTTCCTGACAGTGATTTTCGACTTGACCGTGGCTATAGCCGTGGGCCTTATGCTTGCATGTGTCCTGTTCATGAGGCGAGTAATGGAGACTACCGAGATTTCTGCGGTGAAGAATGAAATCAAGGTGCAGGACGAATCCGGTATCCATACCTACGACGAAGGCTTGTCCATTCCGAAGGGCGTGGAGGTCTATGAAATCAACGGCCCTTATTTCTTCGGCGTAGCCACTCAGTTTGAGGAACTTATGACCGAATTCAGGGACCGTTCCAAGGTCAGGATCATACGCATGAGGAAGGTGCCGTTCATCGATTCGACCGGTATCCACAACCTTTCCAACCTCTGCGAGATGAGCCGCAAGAACAAGATTACGGTCGTGCTTTCAGGTGTCAATCCCAAGGTGCACAGTGCTCTCCAAAAGTCCGGGTTCTACCATCTGTTGGGTGAAAAGAATATCTGTCCGGACATCAATGTCGCTCTATCCCGCGCCCGCCAGATTCTCGAACAGAACGGTCAATGATGCTCTCAAGTAGAGTATGTCAATGCCGTCTTCTGTGTCCGGAGAACATCCGCTGAGGCAGTTCCATGGCGAATACGATACCAAGCGCGATGGCGAGTGCTGCCTTCATGGCAGTGAAACCGGTCATGGCAGATAGGTGGAATTGGCTGGAAATCAGATAATAAGTAAACCAGAACACGCCTGCTCCAGGCACAAGAGGGAAGATTCCGCAGAGCACGAACACTGTGCTCGGACATTTGTGTGATACCGCGGCAAATCTGGAAAGGATGCAGACCAATGCTGTAGCAATCAGTATCGCCACGAATGCTGAACTGCCCAATGCTCTGACCATCAGCAGGTAAGCCGCCCATCCGAGTGCTCCGATAAGGCCGGCTGCGAAATATTGTTTCCTCGGCGATCCGAAGAGAATGGCAAATGCGAAAGTGCCTATGAATGCAGCCAGAAACTGCCATCCCAATCCTGATGTGCTCGGATGAATGCTCATCTGATGCAGTTCGATGATGCCTCCGGCAGCCCATCCGTCAAGCATGAACGCGATACTCACACCGATTGCGATACAGAAAAATCCCAGCATCGCGTCTGTAAGTCTGGTCAGTCCGGCAATATAGTCCGAGTTCACGAGATCCCTCACGCCATTGACATAAGGAACCCCAGGAATCAGCGGCATCACAGCTCCGATGATGATGTTGCTCAGGCTCTCGCCGGCTCCAAGCCTGAATGCGACAATGCTCAGAAGCGTGGCTATCAATGCGTTGCATATGCCGCCCACGATTTTGGACATGTATCTTTCGCTGAAATACAGACAGAAAATGTACAGCAGGGCCCCGATTACGAAGTCGGCGGCGCAGTCGATGAAACTGCCACCGAACACCGCGCAGAATCCTGCTGCTCCGAAGGCGGAACCGGCAATCTGCTCCCAAGCAGGCTTGGGGCTGCCTGCTTTTATCCGTTCAAGTTCTTCCCTGGCCTGCTCCAAAGTATATTTGCCCGCGGCAATGTCGAAGCTCAACTTATTTACAGCCACCACTTTGGACAGCTGTATGGCCCTGATGGGAATGAATTCCACCTTGGCATATCTGCCCGGAGAACTTGTCGTGAAGATACCGTTGCTCAGCACGAAAAAGTTGCCTGTCTCTACACCATAATGCGCAGCGATTCTCGCCATAGTGTCTTCCACTCTGGAAATCTCCGCTCCGTTCTGAAGAAGAATATGCCCCGCTTCAGATGCAAGCTCAAGAACATTGTCAGTGTTGTCGGTCTGATTCATGAAATTCGGTCATTCAGGACTGTTTCTTGGCTGTGGCCTTGAAATACAGGATGTAGAATATGATGATTGAGAGCGCGAATACTGATGCTCCTATGGTATAGTTCCAGGATGTCGGCATATTGAAACCGATCTTGGCTACACATAGATATGTGGTGCAGACAGATGTCATAAATGCGGCAGGCAGCATGGTAACCATATAGGCAAGGCCTTTCTTTTTCTTGACCAGGTAAGCGGTAGCGGTCCAGAGCATGAATACTGCCAATGTCTGGTTCGCCCAGCCGAAATATCTCCAGATAACATTGAACCCGTCCTCGTCAGCTATATTGTACCAGAGAAGGAATCCGGCGATGATGAAAAGCGGAATGCTGATCATCAGCCTGTTGCGTATAGGCTTTTGTGTCAGGTGCAGGAAGTCGGCCACGATGAGACGCGCACTTCTGAACGCAGTGTCTCCACTTGTTATAGGCGCCGCCACCACACCGAGGATGGCGAGGATTCCGCCGAGAATGCCTAACCAGTTCTCTGAAACCTTGACCACAACATCCGGTGCAGATGCAGTGAGTGCTGCTCCTGTTGCTGCGGCTCCGCCATCGAAGAAAAACCAGGATGATACTGTGGCCCAGATCAATGCTACGATGCCTTCAGTTATCATTGCTCCGTAAAATACAGGTCTGCCAAGTTTTTCATCGGAAACGCACCTTGCCATCAACGGGCTTTGAGTGGCGTGGAAGCCGCTTACAGCCCCGCAGGCGATGGTGATGAACAGACAAGGGAAAATCGGCTGTCCCTTGAGCAGTCCCTCAGATTCTCCGAGGTTGCCGAGTCCGTCCCAGATTTCCGGAAGCGCAGGCCATTTGACGAAAAGGCACACCATCAGCGCCGCTGCCATAAAGATCAATGCGAATGCGAACAGAGGGTAGATTCTTCCGATTATCTTGTCGATAGGCATAAGCGTGGCCAGGAGATAATACAGGAAAATAATACCGACCCAGAGCATTATCGCCATTTTGCTGCCGTCACCTGCGATGTCACCTAAAATCAGAGCAGGGCTGAATACGAACACGGTTCCTACCAGCATAAGCACGATGATGGAGAATGCCAGAATGAAGGTTCTTGTACCCTTGCCGAGGTATTTTCCGACAAGGTCCGGAAGTCCTGCTCCATTGTTTCTGATGGACAGCATTCCGGTCATATAATCGTGCACTGCTCCTGCGAAAATACAGCCGAGCACTATCCACAGATAGGATGAAGGTCCGAATTTTGCTCCCATGATGGCGCCGAATATCGGACCTGTTCCGGCAATGTTCAGGAACTGGATCATATAGACTTTCCATGCCGGCATGGGAATGAAGTCCACTCCGTCTGCGTGAGTGATCGCCGGGGTCTTTCTGGAAGAATCGATGCCGAACACTTTTTCGATTACTTTTCCATAGATGAAGTAACCTGCCACGAGTGCCAAAAGGCTGATAAGAAAAGAATACATTGGCTTTCAGTTTATGGTGTGCAAACTTACATAAAATCTTGTGAATTTGTGTCGGTCTCGCTAAAGATATGCTATATTTGTCGTCGAAAAAAATGTAGGACAGTGGAGAACTTTGACAAGAACGCGATAGAATCAGCCTATTGTATTTTTCATCAGAAGCTAAGGGTTTACATCTATTCCGTAAGCCCTGTGCAGAAAGATGAAATCGAGACGGCCGTAGCTTCTTATGCGATGGATATGAACAGAGCCTTGTATGAATACTTGGCGGCCGGGAAAGCCGACTATCTGATGGATCATCTGAGTTTCCGTGCTGACTTGGAAGATGCAGTGAACAAATTGGAAAAGATATTATAAATATGGAGCATTTGCCTGAAAACGATATGCCGATGTTGGCTTCGACTATCAATTTTTTATTGCGTGATGAGGAATTCGACAATCTGGACCAGATTTGCGACTATTTCCACAAGGACCGCAAGACATTGGAAGAGAAACTCTCTGCAGCCGGATTTGAATACAACGAACAGCAGAAAAGATTTATTTAGTAAGCGTTTAAAGGATTACTTAGTCATGAGAGCGGCGATTTACGGCGCAGGTTCATTGGGAACGATACTTGGCGCATACATAACCTCCAAGGGAGGAAACATTGACCTTATAAATCACAATGTCAAGCATGTCCAGGCTTTGAATGAAAATGGAGCGAAGATTGTGGGGACTGTGGATTTCGTCCAGAAGGTCAATGCCATTACTGACAAACAGATGACCGGAAAGTACGACATCATTTTCCTGATGACCAAGCAGCAGGGAAACAGCGAGACTGTTCCGTTTCTCAAGGACTATCTTGAGGATGATGGTGTGATTGTCACATTGCAGAACGGTCTTCCGGAGCACCAGATCGCAGATGTTGTCGGAGAAAAACGGGTTATCGGATGTACGGTGGCCTGGGGCGCGACAATGTTGGGGCCTGGGGTATGTGAGCTGACCAGTTCACCTGACAGTCTGACTTTTTCATTGGGAACAATCTTTTCCGAGACTCCAAACCATATGGAAGAGGTGGTTTCTCTCTTGAAAATGATGGGGAGTGTGGAAATTGACCGGAATTTTATCGGGACCAGGTGGAGCAAACTGCTGATCAATTCTGCTTTCTCCGGAATGAGCGCGGTACTCGGATGCACTTTCGGTGAGGCTGCGGCAAAGAAAGACTCAAGAAGGGTGGTGCAATCTCTTATGAAGGAGTGTATAGATGTATGTTATGCCTCCGGAATCAAGATCGAACCGGTGCAGGGGAAGGATATTGTGAGGCTCTTCGATTATCACAATCCTGTTAAGAAGGCATTGGCCTTTATGCTGATTCCGCTTGCTATCCGTAAACACGCGAAACTCAAGGCCAGTATGCTTCAGGATCTGGAGAAGGGGAAGAAGACGGAAGTGGATTCCATCAACGGCTCCGTTTCGCAGCAGGGCCGCAGGGTAGGTGTGCCTACTCCCTGCAATGACAAGGTTGTGGAGATTGTTCACCGTATCGAGGCCGGTGAACTCCTTCCCGGAAGGGAAAATCTCAGTCTTTTTAAGGCATAATCTCGGTTTAAAACCATTTAGGTAAAGTTTTTTGAAAATTTTTCGCCCAAATGTTTGCAAGTTCAGATTTTGTGCCTATCTTTGCAATCCCGTTTGGAAAACAAGACAACACTTGAGAGTCCAGCGATATTAAAAGTATTGAAAAACGCGGGGAATGGAGAGATTCGTTAGCTCAGTTGGTAGAGCACAACACTTTTAATGTTGGGGTCTCGGGTTCGAGCCCCGAACGGATCACAAAGAAGTTTTGCTTCCTTAGCTCAGTTGGTAGAGCACGACACTCTTAATGTTGGGGTCTAGGGTTCGAGCCCCTAAGGGAGCACAGAGAACGGAGATCAGAAATGGTCTCCGTTTTTCGTATATGTTATTCAGCGCGTTGCCCGCTATTGCTGACAATTCTAAAACGTATTTATAAAAATTATAAAGAAAAATCGTCTTTGTATTTGCTTATTTCATTGGAAAATATGTATCTTTGCCGGCTCAAAAATAGTGACGAATTCAGTTCTCAGCATGGCTTGAATTGAAGACTGATATGTATAATAATTTTGGTAAACGTTCTATGAAAAGTTTCGTAGCACTTATAGTCTGTCTGCTTGCGTTTTCCATTTGCCCGGTCAAGGGCCAGAACGTAGCGCTCAAGACAAATGTCCTCTACGATGCGACGGCTACGGTCAATGCCGGCGTCGAATTCTCGATTGCTCCGAAATGGACGATGGATATTTCCGGCAACTATAACGGATGGAGTTTTTCAGACAACAGAAAATGGAAACATTGGCTCGTGCAGCCGGAAATCCGCTGGTGGTTCTGCAACAAGTTCATGCGCAGTTTTCTCGCCTTTCATCTTCTCGGCGCCCAGTACAATGTCGGAAATCTCCCGACAGACTTCAAGGCATTCGGCAAGGATTTCTCTTCATTGAAAAACTACAGGTACCAGGGCTGGATGGCAGGGGCCGGAATCGGCTATGGTTACGACTGGGCCCTGTCCAGGCATTTCAATCTCGAATTCGAGCTCGGAATGGGTGTGATATACACCGGATACGAGAAGTACGATTGCCCGCAGTGCGGCAAGAAAGTCGATGAAAATCAGAAATTTATGATAGTGCCAACAAAGGCTGCTCTAAGCCTTGTTTACCTCTTCTAACAGGACATTGACATGAAAAATATATTTGCAATCGTAGCAGTTGTCATCTCAACTGTCTTTACAATGTCTGCCCAGACATTTGCAGACGGGCAGGTTGAGGCACAGAATGTATGCCTCGAGAAAGCTTCAGGAACTGTGATGCTGAGTTTTGACCTTGATGTGAGCAAACTGACTCTCCCCGCGAACAAGGGTCTTGTGCTCACACCTGTAATTGCCGGAATATCAGACACATTGAGACTTCCTGCAATCGAAATGCTCGGAAGACTCCGCCATATATATTGGCAGAGAAACGGGGTTACGGCAACACAGGACCCTCTTGTTGTGGCGAGACGTCATAATGGCGACCCGCAGGTGGAGCACTATGCCTACAAGATTCCCTATCAGCCGTGGATGAAAGGCTCAAGGCTTTTTATAGAACAGGCTGACTGCAGATGTGCCCAGAAGTTGGGAAACGGAACATTGACATTCCCGTCAGAAGAACTGGAACCGGAGGTGGAAAAAACTCCGTCAGAAGAGCCAGTGGAGTGGGAATTCGCTTACATCATGCCTCAGCCGGAGTCAGTGAAACAGCGTGCGGAAGAAGGTACGGCACGGCTGAACTTCGACGTGGACAAATATGACATAAGACCGGATTTCGGAAACAATGCTGCGGAACTGAGGAAAATAAGAGAGACTATCGACCTTGTAAGAAATGACAAAGACGTGAAACTCACCGGAATATATCTTCACGGTTATGCCTCTCCGGACGGCCCTTATGCGCATAATGCGGAACTGGCCAAGAATCGTACGCGCGCACTGGAAAAATACCTTGAGAACTATTATAATGAATTGAACAGTAGCCTTTTCTCGATGAATTCCACCCCTGAAGACTGGAAAGGATTCAGAGAATTTGCGGATACTTGCGGCTTCCCGGGAAGATGGGATGTGCTCAATATCATCGACAGCAATATGACTCCTGACGAAAAAGACTGGACTATTATGATGCGCTATACTACGTTCTACAAGAATGTAGTGCTTCCTGTCGCTTACCCGTCACTGCGCCGCACAGACTACAAGGTCACATACGACGTGCGTAATTTCAGCCTTGAAGAGGCCCGGAAAATTATCAGAGAACGTCCACAGAAACTGTCCCTGAACGAGATGTATCTGGTTGCGAACTCTTATGTAGAAGGAAGCGATGACTTCAACAATGTCTTCGATGTCGCAGTCAGGATGTTTCCTGAAAGTGAAATTGCCAATGTCAATGCAGCCTGTGTGGCTCTCGAAAACGGCAATATGAAGGATGCCGCAAGATTTCTGGCCAATGCGGGGGATTCTCCCGAGGCCAAGAATGCCAGAGGTGTATTTGCGGCAATGAACGGAGACAATGAAGCTGCATTGGAACTGTTCTCACAGGCAAGTTCACTTCAGGCTGCGCGAAACAACTATAAGAAAATCAAAAACAATTAAATCCTATATTATCAATGAAAACAGGTAAACTTATTTCTATCGCTCTCTTGAGCCTTGCTATGGCTTGCTCTAAAGAGAACGTCACCTCTAATCAGGGAGGTTCTGATGCAAATCAGTACATGGCTGTGGATATCGCTATGTCAGTCGGCTCTTCTACCAAAGCTCCTGCGGACTATCGCGACGGATCAGAGGCTGAAAGCACTGTAAATGTGAAAAACTCCATTTTCCTTTTCTATGATGCATACGGCAACTTCCTTACCTCCGGTGTCATTTCTGCGACTGAAGGCTCTGTGGATGAGAACGGAAACCTCAAATTGACAACAAATAATCAATCAGGTTACGTAGAGAAAGAGTCCAAGGCAGTTATCGTGCTCGGTCCTACAAGACTCCGTCCTGCACTCGTGCTTGCGGTTCTCAACTATGACAATTGCGACGCTCTCAGGAATCTGTCGCTTGCTGATGCTCACACAAAGGTGGACAATAGAGAGATTTCAACTGAAGCTGGCAAGTTCACAATGACCAATTCCGTATATGTTGACGGAAAGAATATCGTGAATGCAACTCCGATTTCAGCTTCTTCCGTAAAGGAAACAAAGGAGGAAGCTCTCAAGACTCCTGTCCAGATTTATGTGGAGCGCGAGGTTGCCAAGGTGAACATGAAAGCCAAGGACGGCTTGAAAAAGACTGCAGATGGAAAAATATGTTTCGAGACTCCAAATGCAGAAAGTGTTCTCGACGGTGTCAAGGTTTCTGCCCGTATAGTCGTTGACGGTTGGGCTGCAAATGCTTTCAACACCACTTCATATCTTGTGAAAGATGTTCCGACTTCATGGCTTGTTACAAATCCTTTCGCGAACTGGTATGACGAAGCTGCCAAAAGGACATTCTGGGCTCAGGACCCTAACTACTCAGGCTCAGAGGAGTATGTTTTCGGCCGCACGCCTGAGGATGAGCCGGGAACATACAAGAATGTCAAATATCTGTCTTGGAACGATGCTGCTCAGAACAAGGTCGATTCATACAACTACATGTATGAAAATACTACAGACAAAGCATCCGCAAGAGTAAATGGCGGTGAACTTGCCAATGTTCCTACCATTCTCATTGCGGCACATGTGGAGACAGCGAAGACCGGAGCGGCCTGGGAAAGGCAGGACATCTACAAGTTCGGCGGTCTTTTCTACACGGATGCTTCATTGAGAAATTATGCTGCCGAGCAGATTCTCAAGGGAAAACTGCATTGGGAATATACCACAGCAGAAGGCTTGAAAAACGCTTCTGTGCTTCCGGATCAGGTAAAAGCAAAATTTGTTGCTAATGTTGTCGACAACTCAGGTTCCGTCAAAGTCGAAGTTGAAGCACTTACAGCCCCTGCAGAAGGTGCAAAACTCATGAAAGAAGACAATTCTGTAATCGAGTCTGCTGATTGGGCCAAGACTGTTGAGGACATTCTCAACGGCGAGAATGGTTTCAATATTGCCAAGAAAGAGCTTGTATGTTTCAAGAACGGTATGTGCTACTATCAGGTGCCTATCAAGCATAACCAGACTGCCGAGGATGTCGCTTACGGTACTGTGCGTAACCATATCTATGAACTCACACTTTCCAAGATAGCAAAAATCGGTAATCCGGTATTCAATCCGGAGGAGAAACTCGTCCTTATCCCTGGAGAAGAGAAGAACTACTACGTATCTGCAGAACTCAAGGTTCTCAAATGGCGAGTTATTACTCAGGATGTTGTAATCGAGTAATCTGTAATTGCTGTCGGCACAGACAGTGAATTTTTCGGGCGGACGGCCTTGACCGGCTTTCCGCTTGCCAAAGACCGGAGTCGTTCCGGCAAAAGTAGAAAAACAATGAACAGAAAGGCTGATATAATGAAATTGTCGAAGCGTATCCTCGCAGTGACGGCTCTTTGCAGCATCGCTGCAATGACGGGCTGTGTTTACGATGACATTGACGGCTGTCCTACACGTCGGTACGTTCAGATTCGATATGACAAAAACCTCAAGTCAGCGGATGCCGTTTCGTCAGAAGTGAAATCCGTGAACATATATGCTGCAGATAGAGATGGAACGGTGGTTTATGTGAAAACATCATCGGCTGCAGAATTGTCAGAGAACGGATATCAGGTGAATATCAGCGACTTGCCGTCTGGAAACTATACATTGGTAGCCTGGGCGGAAGGAGAGCAGAGGAATCCCGATTCCTATATGCCGATTTCTGTTATCCCGGGAAAGACTCATGTCAATGAACTCAAACGCATAATTAAACGTAGCCCGTCCGGTGAGGTAGAGAAAGACTTGACCCCTCTTTTTCACGGAATGGCTGAAAATGTGGACCTTACGGACTTCAGGACAGGTGGCGTACACCGCGCTGCGCTTTCCCTTACCAAGAATACCAACAATGTGAGAATCATTCTCCAGCATCTTTCCGGAGAGCCTGTGGATGACAAGAATTTCAAGTTCTTTATCACAGACGACAATGGTACGACAGACTGGAACAATACATTGACAGTATCAGACTCAGTGAGTTACAAAGCCTGGTCAGTAAGCTCAGGAAGCGCGTCTATGGAGAAGACTTCGTCGAGCAGAGCCGTCCAGACTGAAATAGGCGTGGCTATGGCGGAACTTACAGTGGGGCGTCTTGTAAAAGGACACAGGCCGATACTTAATGTCTATAATACGCACGGAGTCAGAGTCATTTCCATTCCGCTGATAGATTACGCCCTGCTGATAAAGGGACACTATAATTCGACGATGTCCGATCAAGAATATCTGGACAGGCAAGATGAATACAATCTGACTTTTTTCCTGGATAAGGAGGACCGTTGGGTAAGTTCGAGCATATTGATCAATTCCTGGAGAGTGATACTTGACGACATAGATATTTAGGATAATGCAGATGTTGATGTCCTGTATAAATAAACTGGTTGCAGTCAATGCCCGGTGTGCGAAGATGGTCACGGCAGCACTTGCCGCGCTCATCCTGACTTCGTGCATATATGACAGCAAGCCGTGCGATATCGAATATCCCGATAACGTGCCGGCTTACCTGACTGTAACTCTTAATACAGGGGAGGTCAGCAACAAGATTCCTGGCAGAACAAAGACTTCATTGACAGAAGCGGATATGGAGTCAGGCATTGAATCTGAATCACTTATACACTCCTACCGAATCTGGATCTTCGCATCGAGAGAGTCCGGAGACGGAGCGCAGCCGATAGGTTTTGCAGAACAGACTGGACTTGCCGGCACGGAAAATCGAGTCGTAAGCATAAAACTCCGTACCGGAAAAATGAACGGTGTCGATATATATGTTCTTGCCAATGCGGATGGCTGTTCCGGACTGATGTCTGGAGACGGGAGCGTGATGACAAGAGGACAGCTCAGAACCGGAACCATAAGCGGATTCGGCATCCGTTCTGATATGAAACCTGAGGTGACGGTGGTCCCTTCTGCTGGCCTTCCCATGTCGAGGGCGCTGACCAATGTCCCGCTTCAGAAGTATGTGTCTGAAAGCATTGACCTGAAAAATTCTATAGAGATTCCTCTTCTTAGGGCAGTGTCCAAGTTTCAGTTCTATATGGCCAAGGCCGCGGGAAATGCGGACATCGACGGTCTCAGTATCCTCAATGTGGAATTTGGAAAAGCCGAGGCTTCTGCTACCGGTGTTTCCGGTAGTTTTATTCCTCAGACAGCATTGGCCTTTACGCGGTCGGTGGATTTTGCTGATGTGAAGAGTCTCGATTATTTGTACACTTCATCTGCGTTCCTGCCTGAAAATGTGGGCTATTATTCCCAGACGGTCAGATATACAGGCAGTTCAAATGTCTTGTTCAAGGCAGCGGACATAAGTCCGGTCAAGGATCCTACCGTTTTCAGAAGAGGCTTGGACGAAAACGCGCAAGCCTACGCTGAAAGAATGAGAAATGCAGGTCTGACATCTTTCTCTTCGTATTTTTTGGAGTCCGGTCAGGCGCTTAGGGGAATTGTCAACTATCAGTTCTCTACCAACAAATCCAGGAAAGTTTCCTTCAACATTGCCCCTGGCGAGTTCCTCAGAAATCACGAATGCATCATATATGCCTATGTCCTGAACGGGCGGGTGGAGGTAGAAACCACGCTGAAGTATCAGGTAATCGACTGGAAGAGCAAAGAGGACGTTAACATTGATTTCAACTGATTATGAAGTTCAGGTTTTTACATATTGCAATATTGACAACAGTCCTGCTGTGGGCTGCTACCTCGTGTATATGGGAAAAGGGAACTGACGTTTATGAGGATGATGTCGTAGTGGTTTCCTTGCCTGTGGAGAATCCTTCTTCAGAATCCTATTCGATGGATACCAAGGCGACCGATGCAGAGGAAAGAGCGCTGAAAAATCTCTATGTGTATATTTTCAATGAAAGTGGAGCATTGAAAGGCTTTGCGGCATTCAACAGCGGACTTAACCAGTCCACATCGGATACAAAAGGCAAATACGGAACAGTAAAAGTCAAGACCACAGCCGGGCGCTCATACATCTATGCTGTCGCAAATGTCTATCAGGAAGGAACTTATCCACTCAAAACCACTATGAAGGACGGTATCAGGGAAACAATATCGCCTTCGGATGGCCTTCCGATAAATCTTTCTTGGGAAGCGGTAATGGATGGCAACGTGAACTTCACTCGCAAGCAGTTTTTGGCGCTTCCGTTCAACCGCAAGCCGGAAACAATTCAGGTTTCCAGCAGTTTCCTTATGACAGGGGCGGCTAATGGAGGTAATGTGGTGAATATCAATAAAGAAGGTCGTGTCGAGACTACATCTTCCGGCAATGAAGATATGATCCGACTCACTCGTGTCGTCTCCAAAGTCCGTTTCAATATCGGAATTGCCCGTGGTGAAGTGGGGAAAAGCTTCAAGGCTGAGAAATACAGCATTGTCAATGTCGCCTGCGTCGGCCCTCTTTTCTCTTCCGACGATGCCGGCATCGAGAAAATCTATTCTGTCGAACCGGTACAGACCAATTTCAATAACATATCCGGAATTTTCGCGCCAAATGATGTGGATGCTTCCGGAAGGCAGTATTTCGAAGTCTATCTGCCTGAGAATAAGCAGAATGCGGTCAATAAGGTGACTAAGTGGCACGAGCGTGAGGCTGACGGGATGTCTATACCGAAAGCTTTTGTCAATGCCCCTGAGTTCGGAACCTACGTCGTTATCGACGGAACATATACCGAGCAGACCGCAAGCTACACCAGAAATGCGGCTGTTACGTATTACGTTCATTTGGGAGACTGTACAGCGGATGTCAATGACTATAATGTGGAGAGGAATTCCATATATTCGTTCAATGTCTCCATTTCAGGCGTGGACAATATCATTGTCGAGGCAAAGCAGGAAAGCCAGACGCAGGAACAACCTGGTGCAGAGGGTATCGTGATGGAATATGGTACTGCAGGGAAGACACTTTCATTGGACAGCCATTACGAATATATGGTGATGCGCTTCTATATGAACGATATCAAGATGTTGAAGGATAAGGGCTTAGGCTATGTGTATCAGATTTCCGATCTCGGCAATCAGTCAGAAGTTATGATGGTGACAGACAAGGTGACCGGAAACTTGAATGGCGCCACTACTGACTGGGTGGAATTTGCCATAGGCGGTACATATTCATCCACGGCAACAGAGCGTGGAACTGCGGTAGCTTATCCGGGAAAAGGAAAATCGTCGCTCTACAACATCAACTCTTTCCTTAAACTACTCTATGACAATGCAGATGTCATAACTTTCTGGACAGGCGGATCCAAGGCAAATCCATACATTGATGTTACATGCTTCATCGACGAGAATTATTATCCGTCCAAGTCATGGAACGAGTATGTTAATGATGTCCCTAAGAGAACATTCTATGTAGCCAACTCGGTCAGTGAAAGTAAGGATAATAGAAGTGTGTATGCAACAGTTGCTTACGGACTTAATCAGTGTAATATCCAGACATTCTATGATAGAGCCCATGCCGGAACTGTGGTTGCCTACGGATGCGAGACTACGAATGATGAGGCAGGGAAGGGCTTTTCTGCGGCTCCGGTTTCCAGTGGAACTGACAGCTGGAACGGAAGGAACAATCAGATCAGCGATTTGTCGAAGTCTAACTACCGCATTTCATGGAAAGATCTGGCTTCAAACAAGAGTTTTTATCGTGCCTGTATGTCCAGAAACAGGGATTTGAATGGTGACGGAGTAATCGATGACGAAGAAATCCGCTGGTATGCGCCTACGCTCAAGCAATATGCTGGACTCTGGTTGGGAGAGAATGTCATCAGTACGGACAGCCGTCTGTTCAACAAGCCTACTTCAATCTTGGGAACCAAACCGCACAATGATTATGCGGATGGTAACCGTATGATATACTGGACTTCCACAAGGAGCGTTTGTGACTATTTTGCAGAAGAAGGTATGGCCACCAATAGTGCCACATCCGGGAAATGGTCTGCTTCTTATCTGAGATGCGTACGCAATCTCCAGTCATACGATGAAGGCTATGACAAGACTCCGAGCGAGTATTATACTTCTACAATCCAGAATGGTTATACGAAACTGTCGCTCGATAAAATCGATGCGAGTGCACTGAATGTTTCCGGAGAACAAGGCGAACTGAACAATCATAATGAACGTCAGGATGACAACAAGCCAGCAAAAAGTTTTCTTGTAGCATCCAAGATTCTTTCTGCTACAATGCAGAAAGTTGTAGAAGGGACATATACTTGTGCACAGCATTATACATATGACACAAATTACAAGTGGCGAGTTCCAAACCAGCGCGAGTATATCCTGATGTATCTGGCAGGGCAGGGGGCAAACTACAGCACTTGCCGTACCGGGTTCTCAAATTCTGCATTCCGATATGGCTGGCAAACTAATGGCAGCCTCATTACGATGCTATATCCAAGTCAGAAAATAAATAATGTCAAAGTTCGCTGTATCAGCGTGTTGCAATAATCGTTTCTAAATTTGTCACAGATTTTCAGCACTCGTTTATGTGAATTTTCGCATTGATTTTACCACCGTATGTAGATTTTTACCGACTATCTTACACGTCATTCTAAATTTTTAGTCTTTACTTTGCACCCAGAGTCCGGGACGAACGTTTTAACTGGTAACCGGACGTCTTCTAATAAAAACTGAGAATTTAGAAGCTGATATAGATAGATTGGATCTATTGCTTCTGACCCCCAAGAGATACGGATGTGAAAGTTCGTATCTCTTTGCCTTTTTAGGGGGCATGCTTTTGATGCCGCTGTTTATTTCTTTATGAACAGAGTCTCAGGACAAAGTTCTGAAATCGATTCCCTGTGCGTGATTATGATAAGAGTCTTGTCCTGTGAACACTCACGCAGATTTGCAATCAGCGCTTTTTCGGTTTCAGAGTCCAGAGCTGAAGTCGGCTCGTCCAGAAGCAGAATGCCGCCCTGTCTGAGCAGGGCTCTCGCTATGGCGATTCTCTGGGCCTGTCCCTCGCTGAGACCTGCTCCTGATTCCCCGCATACCGTATTCAGACCGTCAGGCAGAGACCATACGAAGTCAGCCATAGCATAGTGGAGTGCCTGGCGGATTTCATCCTGTGTCGCATCAGGACGTCCGAGCAGGAGATTGTCCAGGATACTGCCGCTTATAAGTGTGTTGCCCTGGGGAACATAGATGAAGTTGCCCCTTGTGGATGGTGAGGCTTTAAGGACATTGTCCTTGTTGTATATATAGATGTTGCCCTTGTCAGGCTCCAGCAGAGCCAGCATCAGGCGGATCAGCGTGCTCTTGCCGATACCTGTCTCGCCGAATATGGCCGTGAGGCTGCCCGGCTTGAAATCGTATGAAAAATTCTCGAAAATCAGCTTCTCTCCATCAGGATATGAAAACGTCAGGTTCTCTATCCTTATTCCGGATGTACCGTCCAGTACGATGTGCTTGTCAGTGTCTTCCGTCTCAATGTCGTCGATTTCCCTGAGCCTTTCAGCTGATGCTGCCGTGCGGATAAAACCGGGCACCTGACGGCTGAGGTCAAGTATAGGCCTCTGAATCTGGGAAATAAGCTGGAGGAACGCCGCCATCATACCGAAGGTCATTGTCCCGTTTTGCAGGCCATATACGCCCCACAGCAGTACGGTAGCATATCCTGCACCGGCTCCGAGCCTTATCATTGTCCTGGAAAACAGGGCGAAATCCGTCTTGGTTATGACCTTTTCCTCCAGTTCGTCCTGCAGCGAGTTGAGCCTTTCCCTCGAGTAGTCAGTATGTTCCATCGCGGAAATGAGTGTCCTGTGCTGGATGTTCTCCTGAATGTGGCTCTGCACGCTGCTGTCCGAGTCCTTGATGTCCCTGGTCAGCCTGCGGAGCTTCCGGAAACAGCTTTTGCTCAGTATCAGTGCGACAGGCATGATGAAAAATACTGCCAATGCAAGTCTGTAGTCGATTTTCGCAATGAAATAAGTGGCGAGAACCAGCTGGACAAGAGTACCGGTGAGTTTGGGAATCGTATAGCAGACTGTTTCCGTGATTTCAGTAACGTCATCCATCAGTCTGTTCAGCAGGTCGCCAGAGTGCATTTTTTCCTTGCCGGCCCATTTCCCGGTCATGATTCTTCCGAAAAGCCTGCTTCTGACATCGCCACGGAGTGTTATCTCGCTCTTGGCTTCGATTCTCGCGCTTGCTATGGACAATGCCTGCTGCAGCAATATGCACCCTCCGAGTACAAATGCGAAAGTCAGAATCCTTCCTTCCGCGTCACCGGTCGCAATGTCGATCAGATGCTTGCTTACCCAGATAAAGAACATTGACACGGAAAAATATGCCGCTTCAATGATGCAGCACAGTATTACCTGCCATCTTGTTTTGCGGGAAATCTTCCAAATCCACTTCAGGTCGTTCCCGGCGCCCGATACCAATGCCATATTCTGCTGATTATGAGGATACTTCCGAAAGTTACGAAAAAAGGCTGAACAAATTTCTTTGTCAGCCCTTTAACTTGTGGAGATAGACGGAGTCGAACCGACGACCCTCTGCTTGCAAAGCAGATGCTCTAGCCAACTGAGCTATATCCCCGTTTTGCGTTTGCAAATGTAGGAACAATTTTTTAAATTTACAAAATATGAATGAATTTTTTTAGAATATGGATGCGATTTTTGTAAAACCGCGCGTGGAACTGCGCAGAGCAACTCCTGCAGATGCTCGATTTATTTCGTGGGTAGTGCTTGAGGCAATGGACAGAGAGCATACTGAATTTGCTTCCAAGCCGGGCTTGGAGGCCGTGTTGGAAAAGATATGCAAGCGGGAAGATACACTGTACAGCTGGAAGAATACATGTATCGCTACATACGGCGGAAAAGTCGCCGGAGCATTGATTGCATATGACGGGGCCTCCTATAAAGAAACTGCTGATCTTACTTTCTCATTGATTTCCAAAGCATTGGATATGGACAAGCCGAATCCCGGCACAGAGACTGAGGCAGGGGAGTACTATCTCGATTCTTTGGCCGTGGCACCGGAATTCCGTGGCCACAGCATAGGCAGCATATTGATACAGAATGCATTGGAAGAAGCGCAGGCTCTTGGATTTACGAAGGCGACTCTCCTTGTGGACAGCAAGAAGGATTATCTTCAGCGCCTCTATGGCCGTCTCGGCTTCGAGAAAGGAGAGACGGTGACATTCTTTGGGGATGAATATATAAAAATGTATCAGGAGATATAAAATGAAGAGATTTTTCGTGTCAATGCTGATGGCCCTCGTGCTGTCGGCATTGTCTTTCGCGCAGAACGGAAGGATAGTCACCGACGAGTGGCTGAGTCAGAACTACACCAAACGTGAGGTCATGGTAAAGGTCCGTGACGGCATACATATATATACTGTACTCTATGAGCCGAATCAGGGATATCTTGCAAAACTCGGCAGAAAAACATCTCCGGTGATGCTTCAGCGCACTCCTTATTCACTGAAGCCTTATGGGCTCGCTCCCGGAGAACTTGGCGGGAAGAAGGCAGGTTCGGGGTTCGGCGGCTCTCTCAAGGGAGATATGGCCAATTATGTGGCTGACGGCTATATAATTGTGTATCAGAATGTAAGGGGCAGGATGCTGAGCGAAGGAAAATACGAGCAGATGCGCCCTTATGTGTCCGGCATTGACGGCGCTGCCGATACTGTCTATGTGAAAGGAGTCGTGCAGACCGATGATGCCACGGACGTCTATGATTCGATAGAGTGGATATTGGCCAATACCGCGAACAACGGCAAGGTAGGAGTGAAAGGAGTTTCATATCCGGGATTCTATGCTACACTGGCCATATTGTCCCGTCATCCTGCCATCAAGGCGGTTTCGCCGCAAGCGCCTGCTACTGACTGGTATATGGGCGATGATGCACATCACAACGGGGCATTGTGCCTGACAGATTCATACAGATTCGGTTCCGGCTTCTATCGCGAAATGAAGAAGCCTGCTACGGTCGCTCCTTCAAGCCTTGTCCACATTGACGGGAATATCTATGACTATTTCAAGGGCAAGTCCATTTCCGAATTGTCAGCCTTTTTCGGCGACTCTCTCCGTTTCTGGAGCCAGATGATGGTCCATCCGAATTACGACACCTTCTGGAAAGACAGGGACCCGAGCCGCCATCTTAAGAATATCACTGTCCCTGTGATGGTTACGGGCGGATTCTATGATGCAGAGGACTGCTATGGCGCATTCCGCACCTATGACATGCTGAAGCAGATGTCGCCTGACTGTCCGCTCTACCTCACTGCCGGTCCATGGTATCACGGCGGCTGGAACAACCGCTCTGCAAGACATCTTTCCGACGCGTGGTTCGGCGAGGCTACCGGCGCTTATTATCAGGACAATGTGGAATATCCGTTCTTTGCATATTATCTGGACGGCAAGGACTGCGGCGAAAGACTTCCGCGCGTAAATATCTGTCCTTCAGGCGAGACCATGCGCGGCGTAATGGAAAACAGGAACGTGACAGATTTGTGGGAAAGTTACGATGTATGGCCGCCTGTAGAGATGAATTTCAGGAAACTCTATCTTTCCGGAGAAAATTCATTGACCTTCGGACAAGGCGGTGAGGCTTATTCAATGTCTTCTGAGCCAATGCCTTATAACCGTTCCATCACATCTGATCCCGCTTCTCCTGTTCCTTACATGGACAGTGACGCGAACAGCCGCGACAGGGCCTATATGGTTGCGGACCAGAGATTCAGTTCTGCACGCAATGATGTCGCCACCTACACGTCACCTGTTCTGGAAAAGGAACTTCATCTCGCAGGACCGGTCAATGTTCATGTAAGCGTCTCCGTCACGCCTGAGGACAATGCCCGCCTGACAGACGCTGACGTCATTGTGAAACTTATAGATGTAAGACCTGACGGCTACCAGATGCTGGTGAGAGCTGATGTCATGCCGCTCAGGTTCAGAAAAAGCTTCGAGAAACCGCTGCCGCTCAAGTCCGGCAAGAAGGTCAATGCAGATTTCACGATGTGTGACATTGACCATCATTTCCTCCCGGGGCATACGCTTATGGTGCAGGTGCAGGCTTCCTGGTTCCCGCTCATTGCCATGAACCCTCATACTTATCTGAAAAATCAGTATGAAGCAGAGGCTACAGACTACAAGAAAGCGGTCATGACCATCTGGTCAGCAGAAAGTTATCTGGAACTGCCGGTCATTTCGTTCTGATTCTGTGAAAACTCCATCCGAGGCCGATCATCAAGTTGTTCGGCCTCTTCAAGTCTGTAAGTTTGTAGCCGATGTTAAGGAAAAGACGCTTGGTGAGACTGGCCTTGAGATTGAACACCTGGTAGAATCCGTCGAAATCGCTTCCGTTGTAGATGATGTTGTGGCCGACGCCGACTCCTACCGTGAAAATCGGCATTATCAGCTCAGCCCTGAGTGAGAGGCCTGCTGCCAATGATTCTTTCAGCGGAGGTCTTCTGACGAGCAGCTTTATGCCGTCTTCAGTATGGTCGGTGCCTGCTATATGGCTTCTGAGGTTGGCGCTCTCATCATATTGCAGATCCACGGAAAGGCCTGCTGCAAAGCATTTTCCGACGCGGTACATAGGGTTCAGGTCAATGCCGGCCACAGCGAACTTGTTTCCAAGTATATAGGCATTGTCTTCATACATGAGACCTTTCGAGCGCAGAGCGCCGTAGAGTGTCACGTTCAGCGACATCCTGTTTATGAATCTGCTTTCATCTCTCTCATCCGGAATGCTGCAATAAGGCCTGGTGCCGGACCAGATGTCATTGAATCCGTAATCAGCTTTACGGCTCAGCTTGGCGCCAGGTTTTCTCATGCTGCATTCTCCGAAACCGTAGGTGCCGCCCACCTTGATGCCCAATGTGTTTACTCCGGCGTTGGGATATCTCGTGTTGCCGTTAGAAAAATGCGAAATATCGACCCCGAAGAACAGAGTCGCCTGATTTACAGGGCGGTAGGTGAGGATGAGACTGGCATTGATATAGGCATTGACCTTGCTGCCTACCACGGTGTTGTAGATGTTGGATTTGCCGTCAAGTTCCTCGTCGTCGTGAAATGGCTTCCAGCCGAATGATGCGCCGAAATTCCATTCATAATCAAGTGAGAGGCGGCTGGCGAGTCTGCATATCTGTGCTCCCTGGAATATATAGACCGCAGTAGGCATGCCGATTTCCTTCTTGTCGAAAAAGGTGTTCCAGCCTACTCCGATTCCCTGATATGCGGTAGGGAACAATGTCCCGAATGTGCTGGACGCGGGGAACTGGTAGGAGTATTGAAGATGTGCTGATGCGCTGTAGTTCAGTGGCTTGCCTGTTCCGTTCTCTCCTCTGAAGAACTTATGGGTCGGCATCAGCCATGCTCCTCTGGCATTGATTCCTATTCTGTGTGTGGACGGAGTGTTGCGTGTGGAATCGCGCGGAACCGAGCATGACGCGGACGTGTGGGCCGAACCGGTCCAAACATTCAGTGTCATCAGCAATAAGGTCAGAAGGGTAGCCCGCAGAATCTTTTTCACAACTTTCCGTCTTGGTTTTTTCAGAGACCGAAGTTAATCCCTTTTTCCAATGTTTCCAAAAATTTTTGCTTGTGGAGCAGCAGGTAAAGTCATTTTGCATATTTTGCGCAAATGTTATAAATTAGCACTTTTGAAGAAAAAATCGGAAAGATGACCAGAGAGGAACTAATAGAAAAAGTTAACGGAATTCTGTCAGAAGAGTTTGAAACAGATGTGACCGAAATGAGACCTGACGCACCTATGCTTGAGGTTCTGGATTTGGACAGTCTCGATATGGTGGATGTTGTCGTGCTCGTGGAGAAGAATTTCGGATATGTGATGAAGAAAGAGGATTTTGCCAAGATCAAGACTTTTTCTGACTTCTACGACTTCCTGCAGGGGAAAATCTGATTGTTGCAATATTTTCGCGCAATGGCAAAGAACTGGCAGGGAAAGTCCCGTGGGGGACGTACTGGATATGAGATTTTCGTCTTTCTGATCAGACATTCGGGAGTCAGGACAGCCTATTGCCTGTTGGCCTTTGTGGCATTGTACTTCATTCCAGCGGCTCCACGTTCTACAGCGGACATCTGGCGTTATGCAAGAAAGATCTTAGGTTACGGACCGCTGAAATCAGCATTGTTCATATACAGGAATTATTTTTCTTTCGGGAAATCCATCATTGACAAAGTCGCAATATCTTCCGGCTTGTCGGACCGGTTCCATTATAAGTTCGAAGGCTACGAAGCGCTGCTCGAGGCATTGGACGGGAAAAGGGGAGCGATAGTCATAAGCGCGCATTTCGGCAACTGGGCTGCAGGAGAGCCGTTTTTCAGACAAGGCAACACCAAGATGTCGCTGGTGATGTATGACAATGAACATGCAGATATCAAGGAGGTCCTCGAGGAAAACCGTTCTGCCGGCGCGTCTTTCAGGATCATTCCTGTAAACAAGGACCCGCTCGCGCACGTGTTCATGATATCGGAAGCCCTGGATGAAGGAGAACTTGTCTGCTTCCTCGGAGACAGATACGTGAACGAAGACAAACTCCTGACCTCTGAGTTGATGGGGCACAAGGCTGATTTCCCGTTCGGCCCATTCCATCTGGCGGCAAGACTGAAAGTTCCCGTGTTCTTCTATTTCGCTGTGCGTGAGAAAGATATGACATACAGGTTCAGTTTTGTCAATGCCGAAAAACCCGTCTCGCGTAAAGGTGGGGAAGACATGATATTGGGCCAATTCATCAGGTCATTGGAAAACGAAATGAAACAGCATCCGGAGCAATGGTACAATTACTATGACTTCTGGAAATTGAAAAAATAACTGACTATGGACAGCAAGTACAAGGGGAGAAGAATCTCGGCTCTCGACGCGCAGAGGTCAGCCCATGAAATCGCGTTTGCGCCTGTTGTGTTTCAGGTAAGCCGGCTCATGATAAATTACGGCATTTTCGAGTTGCTCGAAGCTGCAGGGCGTAGTGTTCCTGCAGGACTGACCGCCGAAGAAGTGGCTGAAAAGGCAGGAATCTCGGTCTATGGCGCCAAAGTGCTGTTGGAGTCATCATTGACGGCAGGAACCGTTTTTCTCAATGACGGCCGTTTCACGATTTCCAAAGTAGGATGGTTCCTTCTCAATGACCCGATGGTGCGCTCCGACATTGACTTCAATCATGATGTGAACTACAAGGGACTTTTCCATCTGGATGAGGCTGTGCGCACAGGAAAACCTGCCGGACTGAAGGAACTTGGTCCCTGGCCGACATTGTATGAGGGCCTTTCATCTCTGGAGCCCCAGGTGCAGAAAAGCTGGTTCGGCTTCGACCATTTCTATTCGGACAATTCATTCGAACAGGCTCTGCCACACATATTTGCGTCCCCGACGGCGACGATTCTCGACATTGGCGGCAATACAGGCCGTTTCGCTCTTAAAACCGTGAGCGAAAATGCTCAGGTCAATGTTACAGTGATGGATCTTCCGCAGCAGCTTGCTATGCTGAAGGACAACATTGACGGAAAACCCGGAGCCGAAAGGATCCATACTGTCGCAGGGGATCTGTTGAATCCGGAAACGGTCATTCCGGGCGGTTTCGATGTGGTCTGGATGAGCCAGTTCCTCGACTGTTTCTCTGAGCAGCAGGTAGTCAGCATCCTTTCACGTGTCGCTTCCGGGCTGAAGCCGGGTGCCCGTGTATATATTATGGAGACGCTCTGGGACAGGCAGAAGTTCGATACTGCGTCCTTCGACCTCGCGCAGACAAGTGTGTATTTTACAGCCATGGCCAACGGCAACAGCAAGATGTTCTACAGCAATGACTTGTTCAAGATGATTGAGACTGCCGGCCTGCGGGTGGATGAGATCGTCGATAATCTCGGCTATGGTCACAGTCTGATACGTTGTTCTCTTGCAAATGCTTAAAGGAAAGGTATTTATATCGGCCTCGGCGATGGTGACATCTCTCGGAGAAGGCGTGGAACGGAATTTTTCGGCCTTGCTTCGTGGAGAAGTCGGCGTGCGTCGTGTCGTAAACCCTCGTGTTTCCCAGTCTCCGGTTACAGCCGGGATTATTCCGGATTCCGTATATGATGCCTTATACGAGCGTTATGACAGGCAGCGGACATTGACATTGACAGAAATCATCGCAGTTCACTGCATCAGTTCCGTTCTGGGAAACCGTGGCGCGGACGGCATCGGACTGGTGATAGCTTCCGCGAAGGGAAACATTTCGCTTCTCGAAGGCCATAGCGCGGAGTGGGCTGAGTTCCACAAGGAGACCTGCGAGGTGGTGGGCTCAGCTCTTCTGCTCGGCCCGATGGCCAGGAGAATCGCCTCCAGGTTCGGGATCAATGCAGATGATACATTTGTCGTTTCCAATGCCTGCATTTCCGGAATTACGGCTGTTGCAGTAGCCAGAAGACTCATTCTTTCTGGACGGTATAAAGAGATGGTCGTAGTCGGCGTAGATACCCAGAACCGGTTCATTACCAGTGGTTTCGCGTCCTTCAAATCACTTTCAGACGATGTCTGCAGACCTTATGACGAATCACGTTGCGGACTGAATCTCGGCGAGGCGTGCGGGGCGATGCTATTGACCACGGAAGGGGATGGTGTCTGCATAAGCGGAGCGGCATTGACCGATGATGCGAACCATATTTCAGGCCCGTCAAGGACTGGTGACGGACTGTATTTCGCTATGCGCAAGGCAATGTCGGAAGCAGGTGCGGACAATGTGGATATGCTCCAGATGCACGGCACCGCCACTGCATATAATGATGAGATGGAGTCCAAAGCCTGTTCGCTTGCAGGGTTGCAGAACGTGCCTGTGCAGAGCCTGAAGCCCTATTTCGGGCATACGATGGGGGCTTCCGGAGTGATAGAGACCATTATCGCGGCTGAAGAACTCCGTAATCGTGTTCTGGTCGGAACACCGGGCTTTGAGACGCTCGGTGTCCCTATGCCGCTGAATATCAGCCGGTCTAATGTGGAACTTCAGTCCGGAAAACCGCTCCGTGCATTGAAAACAGCCTCCGGTTTCGGCGGAACCAATGCGGCGCTTCTTCTGGAATACTCTCCTCAAGATGCGCTCTCGTGCGAGTCTCCCGTGAAGGTCAATGCAGATGTTCTCAGGACGGTTCTGGTGGAATCAAGTCGCATCTTGCTGAATGATAAAGAGGTGTATTCTTCCGACTCTGTTGATTTCCAGGACTTTATCCGCTCTGCTTTCAAGACAGTCTGCGCTCCGAACATGAAGTTCTACAAGATGGACAGTCTGTCCAAACTTGGCTACGTCGCGTCTGAAGTGCTTCTTGACGGCATTGAATATGGAGAAGAGGACTGTGGACTCATTTTGTCAGGAGTTTACGGCAGCCTCGATACGGATATCCGGCATCAGCAAATCATTGACACAGAAACAGATGCCTCCGCGAGTCCTGCAGTGTTCGTCTATACGCTTCCGAACGTGGTGGAGGGCGAAATTTCCATCCGTCATCATATCAAGGGTGAGAATACCTGGTTCTGGTCAGATGACAGGACGCTTTCGGATGTGCGTGAGTATGCTGAGCTGTCAATGTCTGCACAGGATATGAAATATTGCATTGTCGGTCACATTGATTTTCTGAATGGCAGATATTTCGCTAAATTTGAACTCTTGGTCCGCCGATAGCCGGACATTGTTATTCTGATAATTGTAGAAATTATGGATGAACTTATAGAAAAACTTAAAGCCCAGCTCATTGAGGCTCTGAATCTTGAAGAGATTACGCCTGAGGACATTGACCCGGAAGCTCCTCTTTTCGGGGACGACGGGCTCGGGCTCGATTCTATCGACGCGTTGGAAATTATCCTGCTCCTGGACAAGGATTACGGCATCAAGCTGAAGAATCCTGCTGAGGGAAAACAGGTGTTCTATTCGGTCAAGACCATGGCCGACTATATCCGCGAACACGGGAAAACTGCTTGATATGGAAGTCTATGTGAGCGGGCTTGGTGCGATTTGCGCGGCCGGGACCAATGTCGCAGAATGTCTGGAGTCAATGCGGAGCGGCCGTTCAATGCTTGCTCCTGTGAGACGTTTTCAGACTGCTCTCGGGTTTCCTGTCGGGGAGGTCTGTCTTTCTGATGACGAACTTAAAGATGCGTTAGACATTGACAGGCAAGAAATTGCAAGTCGTACGGCTCTGCTCGGACTCAAGGCTGTGGATGAGGCATTGACAGATTTCGTCAGCCGTAGTGGCACGGCAGACGGGCTGAAAGAGTTCCGCTGCGCATTTCTGTCCGGTACTTCGGTGGGCGGAATGGATTTGAGCGAGGTTTTCTGGCAGGAGCACCGCGATGACCTTGCTGGCGGCGACGCGAGAAGTCTGAGCATGCATACGCCCGGGGATGTTACCTCGATGATGGCGCATTATCTGGAGTCCCGTGGTGTCAATATAGTTTTCAGCACGACCATAAGTACGGCTTGTTCTGCTGCCGGCAATGCTATTATGCTGGGAGCCAAGATGTTGCGTGAGGGATTGTGCGATGTGGCCATTGTGGGCGGCACGGATTCGCTTTGCCGTTTTACTATGAACGGGTTCAATTCGCTGCGTATTCTTGATCCGGAAATCTGCAGGCCGTTCGACGAGTCCCGCGCAGGGCTGAATCTTGGTGAGGGTGCAGGGTATCTCGTGCTCACTGCCGACTCTGAAGGCGCTGTCTGCAGGCTGACCGGCTGGGGCAATGCCAATGAGGCTTATCATCAGACAGCAAGTTCTCCGGAGGGGATAGGACCGGGATTGTCGATGACTGCTGCCCTGAAACAGGCAGGCCTGAAGCCGTCTGACATTGACTTTATCAATACGCACGGGACTGGTACTCAGGTCAATGACCTTGCGGAGAGCAATGCCATGCTGCGGGTTTTCGGTGGTGCTGTTCCACCGTTCAGTTCGCTCAAGGCCTATACGGGGCATACTCTTGCCGCTTCTGAGGGAATCGAGGCGGTTATGGTCTGCAAGTCATTGGAACTGAATGATTTGTCGTTTATGGGCTCGTGCGGTTTCTCTGTTCCGCTTTCGGAAACCGGTCTTGCACCGTTTAGGGGTTCTCGCAGTTACGCTTCTCCGATTCCGGAAACCGGTCTTTCACCGTTTGCGAGTCGAGATGGTTCTGTGCAACGGTTGCGCAACATATTGTCCTCGGCCTTCGGCTTCAGCGGCAACTGCGTCTCTCTCGTCTTTTCGGATATCATTGACACTCAACCTTCTAAAGCACTTTAGCCATGCTGTTTATTCCGCATAAACATTTATATATCAGCGATGCTTCATATGTCAGTGCTGATGAGCTTGATTATAAGGAAGTTATAACTGATGCGAATTTGAGGCGCAGAATGGGGCGACTCCTGAAGATGGCTGTATGGTGCGGGCTGAAGTCGCTTGAAGGTGTCCCTTCCGAGAGGGTGGCCGGAATCATCACATCTACGGGTGCCGGCTTTATGAAGGATACCATCTCTTTCGGTTCAAGCATTTTCGACAGGGAGGAAACTCTGCTGAATCCGTCACCTTTCATGCAGTCCACTTTCAATACTGCATCCGGTTACATTGCATTGATCCGAAAAATTCATGCCTATAACACGACTTATGTGCAGCAGGCAGATGGTTTCGCTGCGTCTCTTGTCGATGCCGCAATGCTGCTCGACGATGCAGGTGAGGGGAATGTGGCATTGGTCGGTGCTTTCGACGAGGTTACGCCGGAGGTCGATGTCATAAGGCAACGTCTTGGTTTATATAGAGTTGGGGACGGTTTCCTTCCGTTGGGAGAAGGCGCTGCTGCATTTCTGCTCAGTGCCGCGATGCCGACAGACGGTTCCGGGTCGTGCCGGGCAACTGAAATGTCCGCAGGGCCGGGTGGTGGTGATGGTTCCGAGTCTGATTCCGGGCGGGATGGCGATGAAGCCGGTTCTGAGTCAGCCTCTGAGCGGGGTGGTGATGCAAACTCCGAGTCCTCCACCGGACCTTTGCGTGAGTCCGAGTCTGTCTCCTGTCCGTGTGATGAATCCGGCTCCAAGTCTTCTTTCGAACCCCTGCACGAGTATGGGGGGACCTCATCCCGCTCGCTGAACGGCACCAAAGACGGCAACGCAGCTCTCCGATTCTGTGGTCTCGCGAATCTTTCAGACCTCTCGAAATGCGCAGAGGATCCGATTGCTGAACTGTTCGGAATCAATGCCGGTGTCAATGTCATAAGCTGCGCCGACCACGTCGAGTCTCTCGGAGCGTTCCGTTCACTGCTTCCGGTATTGCTCTGTAAACTCATTTCGGAGCAGAAGATTCCGGATGGTTATACCGCGATAGTGGATGATGTCAATGAGGATGGCGTTATTGTCTTGTTACATAAGTAGTTGACTTCTGCCGATATGTCTGTCATCGCAATACTCTGCATACTTGCCATTGTCCTTTCCATAATAGTCTTTATGGTCTGGGCTTCTGCCAGCATACGCTCAGGAGTATATGTGCGGGCATTCTGTCGTGAGAAGACAGACCGGAAAGTGGTTTATCTGACTTTCGATGATGGGCCGCATCCGCCTGAAACTGAACGTGTTCTGGATGTCCTCCGTGAACGTGGCGCCAGGGCGACTTTCTTCTTGATTGGCTCCAAAGTCTCTGGTAATGAGGCGGTTCTGCGTCGCATGCTTGAAGAAGGACATGCGCTCGGACTGCACACTTACAGCCATGCCGGCACTTTTCCGTTGTTGTCTTTCGATAAAATGCTGGCCGATGTCAATGAAGGGAAACGTGCAGTGGAAAGTGTCGCCGGCAAGAAGATTTCATTGTTCCGTCCTCCTTTCGGCGTGACGAATCCGACTATTTCCAAAGTAATCAGGACTCTCGGTCTGCATACTGTCGGCTGGAATGTAAGAAGCTTTGACACAATGTTTTGCAAGTCGTCAGAACATTCTTGCAAGCAGTCTGGATATTCTTGTAAGCAGTCTGGACACGACTGGTATGTCCCTGTTGTAGAACGGATTATGAAACAGGTGCGCCCCGGCTCGGTCATCCTCCTCCACGACAGACTAGATGGAGCAAGCGGTCTCCTCGCCCTCCTCCTGGACAGCCTGGCCGCCTCTGGCTATGACTTCACCTGCGCTTTGCCTAATACTCTGACTTCCTCTTAGGATTCATCGGAAACCAACCTTTCCTGACTCTCTCCCTCTGTTCGAAAATCTCCAATATGCTCCACAGGCAAGAGCACCCCACGACTCCAAGAATGGGGCTTGCTACGCTGTTCTCTACAAGAAGGCTTGCCACGATGAAGGCCAGGCCTGCAAGTGCGAATGCCCACCAGCATTTAGTGCCGAAATAATACTCGCTCTTGATTACGAGAGGGTGAAAAAGTCCAATTACCAAAAATGTGATAACTGCTATGATTAAACCAGAGTAGTTCATTTGTCGTATTCTGTCTGTCGATCTGTCTGCCACCTGCCGCAGCATTCTATCCATATTGTCCGCAGGGGTTTGGAAATAATTTCCGCCGCAAATATACGCAATCCCGCGCGATTTGCCAATCAGTCGTGGTGAAGGTTGCCAGTCACGTGTGCAAATCGTGGGTTTCTGCCCCCGTAGTTTGATTCACGTGTGCAGATCCGGCCCTTCTGCCCCCGTCGGTCTTCATGGATGTTGTCCCCGAACTGCGGCAAGAGCCCGCTCAGCTCAGGGTGCTTCGCAAGCGGAATTCCTCAGGGAAGGCATCTTCAGATGCCGG
>ERZ857629.271-NODE-271-length-78537-cov-9.326546_pt1 | contig 78537 bp, 77 predicted proteins | sample MGYA00519700_ERZ857629 | MGnify/ENA primary metagenome ERZ857629 (study PRJEB31778, sample SAMEA3449351) | human gut metagenome | biome: human gut; feature: human-associated habitat; material: faeces | place: United Kingdom | collected 2010/2012 ... | reverse complement strand
CCCCTTTTACTATCGTTAGTATATCAGCCGCTCCGTGAAAAATCAATTTCAAGCTTTTAGAACAGCCTTTGGAAATCTTCAATTTCACCGAGCCGACCAATTAACGCTTTCGCCGCAAATATCTGGATATTCTATGAGGTATAAAATCAATGAATTTAACTGATGATATAACTCTAAAATGTATGAAGGGTTCGCCCATTCTATTAGATGATATTTGCGCCATTTATCCTCCTAATATGGGAGAAATAATTGATTTAGGTTATGAAACTTTTTTACAATATGTTAGCATCATGACATTTACAAAACCCGTGAGTGAAACTGGCGCCGCGAGTGAATTTAGTAAGATAACAGAAAATATGAGTAATTTCAATTATTTTCTGCTTATGGTTAATTTAGATGCGGACGCAAACAAAAGGGCACACGATGCTTTTTACTTCTTCACCCACGAAGATGTGATTTTTTCTTTTGACCCGCCTCAAATTATTATAGGGCCAATAGATGAAAAACACATAATAGATGAAGACGCTTATGTTAATTTACAAACTGTGATAAAAAGGGCGTGCTTCATGAATATTGGCGAGAAAGAGATAATCTTTAACGACAATGATAATGAGCGCGTAAAAGCGCTTAAAAAGCAATTTCTTAAAAATCGCGAGCGTGTAGCCCAAGCGAAGAAACGTAAGCAACAAAGAACAGAAAGTGAATTATCATTTTCTGATTTGGTTGGTAGCGTCTGTGTAGGAGATTGCGGGCTAAACATGGAAAATGTTTGGAACATTACATATTATGCTTTCCAAGACCAGCTCCGAAGGATGGGTTGGCGGGATCAGTTTAATATAAATAATCGCGCTGCTATGGCTGGCGCTAAATTGAAGAAGTCACAGTTACAACACTGGATTAAGTCTATTTCCAGTGAAGACAAGGCTGAAAAATAAGGAGGTAACTCAAATGGCTGTCAATATTTTTGAAAAATATGGTGTAAGATAATGCCACTTTAAGAAGTAATTCTTACCGAAAAACTCTTGAATTGCTGGAACTTCTTTAAGTCTATATACTAAAGCGGGGCGTGAAAACGCGAACGTAAATGTTTTAAAAGTTATAGAATTAGATAATCAGCAGCCAAGTTAATTGATTTCTATATTGGCTACAAACAGGATGACAGTCTCTTGTGATATAGGAATGATTAGAAGGTTCAACGACTATATGCAATGAAGACCCTATTGCTAGTAGGAGTCTCCAAGAAATTGGATGAAGATATAGTCTGAACTTATGTGAAAATATAAGAATTGTATAGGGCACAATTATAACATAGTTGATTAAAGAGGTAGCAAACGTTTATTTCCAAGCGCTAGCTGATGAACCCAAGAACGGCGTTAAAGCAGGCGATATTGTTCTTTTCCTAGATTCCCTAAAAGTTTCTACTATTGAAACCACTGCTGAAAACGTTGCCGCTCAGGGCGGTGAAACTTTAGCCGCCTGAAAAGTTTCTTAACTGCTGGAACCTCCTAAAATTAAACACACCTTTAGAGGTTGCGAAAGCGGAAAAAAGTTGTTTAAATGGCATATGGCTTGCGGCCTAAGTGCTTTGTAATGGACAATCAGCAACGAAGTCCTTTTAAGAAAAGGAAACGTTCAACGACTATCCCGTAAGGGAGTAGGCTCAAGCGGGCCGAAATGGAAGCAATATTTAAATAATATTAAGATATAGTCTAATCTTGTATGAGAATACAAGCTGCGAAAGCGCGTATAGTTTAGCGAGCTATGCGGAATATATATGTGGGGGAATCCAAAGCTAGTTATGTGGGACTTAAATACCGTAGGCCCCCTCATCGCTTAATCAGCGAGAGAAAACAATTCCGTGAATTGCTGGAAAATCCTTAATCCAGAAGGGCTACAGCGTGGTTTGAAAAAACGAGCGCGAATGCTAAAAAACTTATCTGGTTGGACAATCAGCAGCCAAGCTAAAGGAGGAATAATATGATTTGGCATAAATTAGAAGAAAATGATAAATATGAAGTTAGTGATACTGGGATTGTAAGAAATAGAAATACTAAACAAGTATTGAACGGATGTATTGCTAGCGGTTATCGTTCGGTAAAATTGACTTTTGAAAATTCCAAACAAAAGCGATTTTATGTTCATAGATTGGTTGCTAAATATTTTATTCCTAATCCAGAGAATAAAACCGTAGTAAATCATATAGATGGGAATAAGCTAAATAATAATGTGGATAATTTAGAATGGGTTACTCACCGCGAGAATAATTTACATTATTATCAAAAAATAAAAAAACAAGTTAAAGAAAAGAAACAATTTGAAAAGTCTATTCCAGTCATTCAATATGATTTGTCTAATAATAAAATAGCCGAATATCCTTCCATTTCTCAAGCTCATAAAAAAACTGGTGTTTCGGTTGTTCAAATTGCTCGGTGTATTCATAATGAAATATCTCAAGCAAGTGGTTTTATTTGGAAAGAAGGTTCAACGACTACGAGAGAATAAAATCCTTTTCTCCTGTGCGGAACACTCAAAAGAGTGATGATATAGTCTAAACTTATATGGAAATATAAGAAATCGTAAAGGTGCGATTGTAATATAATGACGGTAAGGAAATTAACGTAACTCTAGAAGACGCTCTAATTTCTCTTGAATCTCTACGTCTAATGATGGGCGGACAAATTCTAAAGTCCGGTGCCGAAAGCAAGGTCACCGTTCACCTAACTGAAGAAGGCGTTGTAGCGACTGCTAATACCGCTCCTTCTGTGTTTGACCACCTAACTGGTGCTGAATATAAGATGGGCGAAATTACTGAATATCGTTACATCAACCTAACTACTGGTGTTCGTGGCCAAGTTAGTGCTGAAGGCGAAGGCAACACTTTCCAAGCTGCGGCTGGCGACCGTGTTCGTTTCTTCTGGACTAAGGAAACCATTCAAGAGGATGAAGCGGTTGAAATTACCATTTCTCCTAATACCTTTCCTGGGACCTATAAGATTGTTGGTGACACTTTTATGCGCTCTGAACAAACTGGCGCAGATGAAGCGTTCCAATTCGTTATTAACAAGGCTGAAAATACTTTGGTCGCTTGATAAGCAATTATCAATATAGACACAGTGAATTGCTGGGAGTTCTAAAGCTATTTTAACCACAACGCATTCTGCCAAGAAAATCGTGAAGGTTTTAAAAATAAAATAGATATGTGGGCAATCAGCAGCCAAACCGACTTATTTAAGCGGGAGGTTCAACGACTATTCCAGAAGGAAGTATTCTCAAGCGAGAAGAAGTGCTGTGCTCCGTAAATACGGATGAAGATATAGTCTCAACTTGTGAGAAATCATAAGCCATATGGATTTGTTTTAGCGAAACAAATTAAAGATTTTTGAAGGTACTAAGCGAAGTAACCATTACCCTAGAGGCTGGAAAGTCCTTTGGTCTCTTTAAATCTCGTGAACTGCTGGAAGCCGCGTGAGGTAATCAGCAGCCAAGCCATTGTCTAAGTGATGGAAGGTTCAACGACTATCGAAAGTCAATAGATGAGTAGAGTAGGACACAAGCGTGCCCGAAGCGCGAGACACTACATTGTAGTGAAGATATAGTCTGGTACTTGATGAAAGTCAAGAGGTATTTAGCGAATACCGTAACATAAGGTCGGAAGGCGACCCATCCACGAACCTTCAAATGTGGATGTAAAAGCGGTTGAATTGCGGGAACGTCTTAAATACTTTTCTTACTAACTTATTGTAGAAATACTTTAAGGGCAAGAGTAATTAACTTGATATAGTAAAAAGAGAAAAGTAAAGAGAAAATCCGCAGCCAAGTTTCGTATAGAAAAAGGTTCAACGACTAAGTGTCATCAAGCGATGGCCTGTGGCCGCTATGTATAAAACATAATGATATAGTCTTATCTTTACAGAGATGTAAAGCGCGTGATTTAGCGAATCACCTAAAGTGAATATGATTTGAAATGACCCTAAACGTTCTACGTGATAAGAACGCTCAAGGTCAATACGAAATGATGAAGTTCGTTCGTTATGCGTTCTAATAAATTAGTCCGGATGTTTTTATAACATCCGGACTTTTTTTATTTAGGAAAAAATAGGCAAAAGCACTTTATATATAGAGCAAAGGAGGTGAAAAGTTTGTTAGACCAATATTTTGGAACCAAAGAACTCTATCACGTTGTTCTCAAAGCAAATACGCCTATGCGTTTTGGTGAACGTGTGATAGAGAAGGGCGAACCTGTATTATATTTCCAAAATGTTACTATGGCAGCACTTAACGAGCAAGACCGCCCAATAATGGCTCGCGGTGGTTGGGGCAATATGCCGCACGTTATTTGGGATGATAGGTCTGAAATGACATTTACTTTGTCAGAAGGTGTAATGACTTCTATTGGGATGGGTATTCTCACAAGCGCGAGAATGCTAAGTAATCCAGATAAAGATGTTATTTATTTACCCGATGTAGAAGGACCTTTTGATTTAGACACCTCTTATTCTTTTAAATTGAAAAATGCTCCTACTTTTGAAAAAGGACATCAAGCTTTTTGTTATGAGTATGAGCGGGATGTCCCGCAAAAGAAAATGGAATATGAGGTTAGCGAGAAAAATGTTATTGTTAAAAATGGAGATAGAAGTAAACAATATATTTTTGATTACTACTATGAGTATGGAGACAATGCTCTTATCTATTTAATAGAGAAGGAGCGATTTAATGGAACATTCATTCTTGAGGCAAAATTTTATACCAAGGATGAAAATGATGGCTTGAATTATACTAATATAATTACAATGCCAAAAGTTAGAGTTGTAAGTGATATTAACTTACGCTTGGGAGAAAGGGCTGACCCTACTGTTTCCGTTTTTAATATCATTGCTATGCCAGAAATGACAAAGGAAAGTAGGAATATGTTAATGAAAATTGTGCGTTTAGATAAGGATTTAGACGCTGATATATAAGCCACTCTTATGCGTAAGTATAAGGGTGGCTCTTTTTTATTTGCGTAAAAAGGAGAGTGAAGAAAATGGCTGATGTCGTATCTGTAGGCGTAAAATTTAATATAGAGAATTTGCGCGAAACAGTAACACAGATGCAGAATGCGTTAAAGGGAGTAAAAGTAGATTCCAGGGCTTATAAAAGTATTGATGCTGATTTACAGAAGGCTTTAAAAGTTATATTGGAATTGGAAGCGCACAGCTCTAAAGCTTTTTCTACACCAGCTGATTTTAAGGCTACAGAAAAAGCAATTAAGTCAATAGACGAAAGTTTGCGTAAAGCTGGTATCAGTATGGGAAAATTGTCCTTTAAGGACTTGAAGCTCACTCCTACTGAATTAGCGCCTATTGAAGAAGCGCAAAATAAGATAAAGGCTTTACAACAATCTATTGATAATTTTAAAGTTAAGAAAAATCAGGAATTACTCGGTGACGTTGGAATTGCTGATTTTGTAAAACAGATTGACCCAACCCTTGTCAATAAATCTTTTGATAAGGTTATGGCGGCTGTTGATAAGAAAGTTAAGGAACTGAATAATAAGGTTCAGACGGCGAAAAATGATATAGCTAAAGCTGATGCTATGCAGAGTAAAGTGGATGCTACTGCTGCGATGGGGCGAATTGAAGGTATATCAGAAAAGAGTTTGTCTGAAATTTTGCCAACTGATGTATTTGATAAATTTTTTAATAATACAAAAAAAGGAATGATTTTTAAAGCGGGTGGAAATACTGGCTTTATGGATTGGATAAGAAATAATTTTGTATTAGATGAATCTCAGATACAGCAACTCAAAGATAAAAACGCGAAGCAAGTAGAAGAAATCTTTAAAGGATTTGACTTTGGAGCTGCCGCGAATAAGAAAGGTGCGGCAAACAGCCAAGCAAAGGCTAATGCTGAAGCTATGCTAAAAACTTATCAAGAAGAATTAGCAAAGGCTTCTCAAGTGTCTGGTGCTTATGCTTCTGGCGCAGAAAGTATTGATATAGATACTGAAAAAGCGCGAACACAGATTACGGCTTTAAATGCGGAAATAATCAGATTAAAGACGGCTTTGACTGCCGCGCGTAACTCATCTAATAATTTTAGTGACACGATTGAAGGTCAACTAACAGCTCAAATTCAGAACTTCAAAAATGAGCTCGCGCGCGCATCTCAAGAGTTCCAAAAACTTCAAAGTCAACAAATGACTTTTAATTCCATAAAGAATGCGATTACAAACTTTATGGGATTTAGCCAAGTGCTAAACTTGACAAAACAAAAGGTTCAAGAGGCCGCGCAACATATTAAGGAATTGGATAAGGTTATGACCGAAATCTCGGTTGTAACTGATTTTAATCAGGATGATTTGTGGGGCCAAATTGATACATATAGCGCAATAGCGCAACAATATGGTGTGGCTATACAAGGCGTGTATAAGATTTCACAACTGTATTATCAACAGGGTGGACCTAAATACTTGACTTTTTTCTGAATTTATGTTATAATATCCTCACAATGATAGAAAAGGAGGACATTATAAAATGAAAGAGCAAAAAATCATTGTAGACGGAATTGAAACTAATTATACTGTAAGAGAAGATGGCACTGTTTGGAATTTAAAAACAAACAAACAAGTAAAAGGAACTTTGGCAAGAAATGAATATCACAGTGTTCAAATAGTGGTTAATGATAAAAGAAAATCTTTTATGACCCATAGGCTTGTCGCGCAGGCGTTTTGTGAAAATCCTAATAACTATACTATCGTTCATCATAAAGATGGAAATCGTTATAATGATGCCGCGAGTAATTTAGAATGGGTAACAGCACAGAAGAACGCGAGAGAGGCGAAAGAACACACTGTTAGAGAAGTAATAAAAAAGAAAATAGAATTAGATGATAATTGGCGTTGTTTATCTTGGATTGGAGATAATTTTTATATTAGTAAAGACGGTGAAGTTTGGAATAGTAAGACTGGGCGAATGATTGAAGGCGGCGAAAGAAATGGCTATATAAGAGTAACTCTTAAAAACAAGCGCTATTCCGTTCATTGTCTGGTTTTTGAAGCTTTTTACGGTTATCGTCCACAGTATATAGACCATATTGATGGGAATAGAGCAAATAATAAATTAGAGAATTTAAGAGAAATAACCCAGTCTGATAATATGAAAAATGCTATGGCAAAAGGCCACAAATGTCAAGTCCCGCTCTTACAATATGATAAAGAAGGCAATTTCATTAAAGAGTATCCTTCTATACAAGCGGCCGCAGATGATATGGGAGTAAAACGAGAATCAATTCTTAGTTCTATGTCACGCAATGGCTCTTGTAAAGGATTTTATTGGAAAAGAAAAGTCAATATATAACCTTTGCCCTAAATACCCCTTAACTGCTGGGAACTCCACAAGCAAACCTTAATGGTTTGCTTTTTTAGTGTGGACAATCAGCAACCAAGCCGCGAAAGCGGAAGGCTCAACGACTATCCGTTCGTCAAGACGGAGTAGCGCGCAAACGTTTGGCGCGCGAAATGGGGGTAGACACATAAGTGTTTAAGATATAGTCTGGTCTTGAAAGTAATTTCAAGCTGGGTTTGTCCCGCGCAAGTTGTAGTGAAACTTGTGGAACATTAACGTTAGGTACAGCCGATGTAATGGCTCTAAACACCGAAACTCTGAAAATGGCGAAAATAGCCAGCCTGGATTATGCAACCGCGGCTGACTATATGACAGTGGCTTAAACGTTAGGTCACTATAAATCATTTAAATTGCTGGAACCGCCTAAAGTATTTTTACTACAACATAATTTGAAAAAATAAATGTGAAGGTTAAAAACAAAAATATTGGCAAATCAGCATCCAAGTTCCCGCAAGGGAGAAGGTTCAACGACTATCCCATTGGGAGTAAGGACAAGTGTTCTGAAAAAAATGACGTTTAATACGAAGATATAGTCTAATCTTATATGAAAATATAAGCTGCGTTAATTCGCGCATATGGAGTAACGAACCATATGGAATATATATGATACGTGGTTTCTCTATGGAAATGACCGAGGCAGCACGTGTAACCGACGTCTATTCAGAGGTAGCGGCTATTTCCGCATCAGATACAGAAGAATTGGCTGAAGCGATGAGTAGAACCGCTTCGTCCGCCAGTTCAGTAGGCTCTTCATTTGAAAACACGACCGCGATGATTGCTACTATGGTAAACATATCTGCCCTACGAGTTGCGTGAGCGCTCGTTAGCACTCCGAATATGCGGGAAGTTACGTTAAATAATAATTACCAAGTAATGTTAGCAATAGCATTATGGCTATGAGTAATGTCATTAGGTGTGGTAAAAAGATTATTATTTGTATAATCCGCAGAGATAGTGAAGTTTATCATTTGACTTCTTTTAAAAATTGTGCTATAATAAAACAAAAAGGATAATTTTATGTGCGAAGAAAAAAGTGATGAACTCCAAAGCTCTCAGAGACTAAATAAACTTGTCAGTAGGAATAAATATTTTTCTGAAGAGAAAGATACTTCTATTTTAGTAGGATTTATTTTGGGCGGGGCCAGCATTAGAAATTTACAGGTTGTAAAACAGCTTAAAGATAAAAATAAATTGCTGGAAGTTGAAAAAATATTTAAAAAATATAATTATGAAACCGCCTTGACACAAAAAAATACCAATTATGGAGAAACTTATCAATTAAGTGTAAATGTTTCTCCTGAAACCGCAAAGCATTATAAACATCAATTTTATCCTAATGGGAATAAAACCGTTACTCGTCATTTACTAAATGAGTTAAATGATGATGGCTTATCTATTTGGTTTACTATAAATTCCCATATGGCTGAAGGAAGCACTATTTTAGGAACTCTAAAATTCACAGAAGAAGAAAACAAAATCATATATAATTATTTTTCTGTGGTTCATAAAATTGATGTAAGATTGCGGCATCAAAGGGAAAAAACTTATATCAGTTTTCCCGCTTCTACTAAAGAATATCTTTCTAAATATAGTTTATGTTCCAAGGAGCATCTTGAATAATTCAAGATGATTGTATAGTCCTTTCGTTTTAAAACGAAAAAGAATCCACGCGTGAGACGGCCAGTAATATTGGTTCGGCGATGAAGAGTATAGTTAGTAGATATGGTGAATTAACCTCCGACCCAAAGAAACTCGTAGATAGCGAAGGTGCTGAAATGAGTTTCAACAAAGTTGATAAAGCCTTAAAGTCTGTTGGCATTTCAATGCAAACGGCTGAAGGACAATTTAGAAACTTTGATGATGTAATTGTAGAATTAGCTGATAAATGGAAAGATTTATCATCGGTTCAGCAGAGATATTGTGTGGCATAGTATCTTAACCCATTGAACTGCGGGGAAGCCTTTAAACTTTCTTTACTAACTAATTGTAGAAATATAAATTAGGGCAAATCTAACTAATTTGATATAGTAAAAATAAGAAAGATTAGACAATCCGCAACCAAGTTCCTTAAACGGAAAAGGCTCAACGACTATCCAATTTGGAGTAGGTAATAACCGAAGTGGTGGGCGGCGAAAGCTGAAGATATAGTCTGCTCTTATGTGAGAACATAAGCTAACATAAGGATTGCAACACAGTTTGCTGGCAACCGTTGTATGATGTTGGCGGTTGCGCGGGCAGCGTAAACAACCAAAACAAAAGAACGTGAATTGCGGGGACTTCTTAAAACCTTATCTAACCAAACGAAAAACGTAAGTTATTTCGTGGCCTTCAGTAATGATGAAGGGTAAGGTAAAATCAGTAAGGCATTAGATAATCCGCAGGCAAGCATTCATCCATTTGACTTTTTCTTTAAATTATGATATAATAAAAAGAAAAAGGAGAAAATTTATGTTTAAAAAAATTGTATTAGACGGCGAAATTACTCGTTGGTCTGTTAATGAAGAAGGACAAGTTCGCAATGACGAAACTGGAAAGTTTTTAAAGGGAAGTGTTCTTCATACTTATCGTTATATTAATTTTAGATGGGGTAATAAACAAAAAAATAAATCAGTTCATAGAATAGTAGCTGAGACTTTTCTTCCTAATCCTGATAATTTACCTTATGTTCATCATATTGATGGAAATAGATTAAATAATAAATTAACCATATCACTAATAATATTATTTACTATAACAACACTTATTGAAAGTAATTATTATCCATATCAAGATTTATATATATCTACTCCATTATTATCTTCTCTAATATTTATATATGCTTTAAATAATCCAAATAAAAAAGCTAATAAATTATCTAAAATATCAGAAGAGTATAGTTTATATATTTATATCTTTCACTACTATATAATAAAAATAATATCATACATTATTTATCCAAAAGTATTTAGATACTATTGTAAATCTCATATGATATTAATTCCAGTTATTATAATTTCTACTATTCTATTAAGTTATGTATATAAAAAGATAAAAGAAAAAATGAAAGTTAACCTTCATTTCTCATAAACGCTTCATAATCAGCCATTACTTTACTTGGTTCCCCTTCTTCTTTAATAAGCCCGTCATGAAGCCAAATTACTTTATCGCATAAGTCAACAATAGTTTTAGAACTATGTGAAACTATTACAACAGTTCTATTACTATCACTAATTAACTCTTTCATTTTACTATAACTTTTTTCTTTAAAATGTATATCACCAACACTTAATACTTCATCTATAAGCATAATATCAGTTTCTAAAATAGCCGTTATAGAAAATGCAAGTTTAGAATACATACCAGAAGAATAACTACTTACTGGTTTATATATAAAATTACCAAGTTCTGAAAACTCTACAATTTCAGGAACTTTTTTTTCTATTTCTTCTTTAGAATAACCAAGTAACATACCTGATAAAAATATATTTTCATATCCTGTTAGTTTACGTTGAAATCCTACTCCTATTGACAGTAAAGATATACTATTATTATGTAAATCAATACTACCATGATCAGGAGAAAATATACCAGATATAGCTCTTAATAATGTAGATTTTCCACTACCATTTTTACCACATATTCCAAGTATCTGTCCCTTAGGTACTTCAAAAGTAACACCCTTAACAGCTTTAAAAACTTTACCAGACCCCTTTCCCTTAAGACCATTTTTCTTAAGAGAAAATCTATTCATATCTCTATAATATACATGTAAATCATTTACAGATATAGCTATTTCTTTACTCTTCATCATCTCATCACCTTAACATAAGTATTTTCATATTTATATATAGTTCTAATTCCAAACACACATAATAAGCATCCTACTAAAAACCATATACCAAGCCATAATACATCAGGTCCTTTACTATATATAAGAACATTTCTAAGACTACTTATCATATTAGCAAGTGGATTAAATCTAAGTAATATAGTTTGATAATAAATATTTTTTATCTTAGCTGATATATCAAAGAATATACCAGTCATATAAAATACAAGTCTCATAAAAATATTAATAAGATTAGATAAATCTTCAACAAACACACCTAAATGCATAACTATAGAACATACTCCAAAAGTAAATATAATAGATGTTAATATAATTGGAATACTCCAAAGTATATTAAGAGAAATAGGTACTTTATAAAATATCATAAATATTATTATAATTATAAAAGATACAAACATCTTAAATAAATTAACCCCCATCTTAGTAAGTAGTAAAACAAACTTAGGTACATAAACTTTAGTAACTATATCCCTATTAGAAGCAACTAACTTTACACTTACATTAACCATTTTATTAAAGAAATTCCATATAGCAAGTCCAATAAATACAAATATTGGAAAATACTGAACAGAAGACTTAAAAACAACAACAGCAATAAAAGTATAAATAAGCATAAAACATAAAGGTTCAAGTATCATCCAAATCCAGCCTAAATATGAATTGATAATTTCTGTTTTAAGTTCAGATTTAGTTGAATAAACTATATAATTCTTATATTTTTTTAAATCATTAATAAATCTTTTCATATAACTCCTCGTATTTAATTTTATCATACAAACAATACTTTATCAAATGAAAAAGAAGAACTACTTCTTCTTTCCAGTTGATCTCTGTTTTAAAGTTAACTCTTCGCCACTATTAACAGTTGGTATTTGATCAACACCATTTATAGGTTCTTGAAGTTTTAAATCTTTTTTAATTTTAGTAGTAGATATTCCTTCTGTTCTATCTAAATAAACTACTTCACAGTAATCTTTAAGATACTCAAATCTGTCACTACCAGCCCAGTCACCACCCATAACAACTACATCAACTTTATACTCTTCTACATCATTTATTTTTTGTTCCCAGTTCTCCTCAGGTATAACTAAATCTACATATCTAATAGCCTCAAGCATCTCTTTTCTAGTTTCATAATTATGATATGTTTTCTTACCCTTAATTTCATTAAACTCTTCTGTTGATAAAGCAACTATTAAATAATCTCCAAGTGCTTTAGCCCTTTTTAATAATCTAATATGACCATAATGTAATAAATCAAATGTACCATAAGTTAAAACTCTTTTCATATAACCTCCTATTTAGTTTTACTTCCAATTAAATTATTTATATTACTGCCATAACTAAGGCCGATACCTCTAACAGCCTTTTTAGATATGCCACTATAAAATACATAATATACACCATTTTCATCTTTAATGAACGAACTTCTATAAAGCCCTCTATTATCCCAAGATACGTTACTTGGTCTAATAATACTAACTGCATTCATATAATTCTTATTATCAGATGAAACAGTATAATAAAGACTCATAACTTTCCTGCTCTTCCAATCATTATAAGCAACCATAATCATTTCATATCCAAGATCACTCTTAATAACGTCTATATGCCAAGTCTTTAATTTCTCTTGAGCATAATACTTAATATTAATAACTCTAGGATTTGAATAATTTACTCCATCATTACTTTCTATGTAATATACTTTATTCTTAAAAACATACCACATCTTATAAACACCATTATCATAAATAATAGATGGACTCAAATAATCTTTCTTAAACCTATTTCCCTTTAGTATTTCTTCCTTCTTACTCCAGTTTACACCATCTTTACTCTTAAGTCTATATATTATAACAATATTTTTAGTGTCATCTACAAATCTATAATAACATTCTAATATATTTAAATCAGAATTATATACTAAATGGGGATCAGAATTATATACTTTTCCTCTTTTATAATTTGATGGCACATTAGCTATTGGATTCTTAAGTCCCTCAGGAACACTCCAATTAATCATATCATTACTTACAACAATACTTGGATTTTCATATTTATCATTTCCATAAGGATAAGGAGTATAAACCATATAATACTTGTACCCATTAAACCCATCTTTAAAATATAAAACTTTAGGATGAGTTCCCTGAATAACACCATTCCCATCATCTATATGTAAAGGTTTAAATGAATTATGTACTTGTTCATCATAAGAAATATTACTGTCAAATAACTTCTTATTAATATTATTATTTCTTCTATTTATTAAATTATTAAACATATTATGAACATCTTCATCATTACTAATATGCTTATATAAAATTATACCAAAACAACTACATAAACACACAATAACAATAATTAATACTATAATAATACGTTTATATTTTAAAACAACATCATTTTCCATATCAAAACCTAATTATTATATAGTCCTCTTAAATTATATATATCATTTCCATAAGAAAGTCCTATACCGCGAGTATCATATTCTGAAATACCACTATAAAATACATAATATACACCATTATCATCTTTAATAAATGAACTTCTATAAAGACCTTTATTATCCCAAGATACATTACTTGGTTTTATAATTGGTTTAGCTTCTATAAAATCTTTATTATTTTTAGAATAAGTATAATATAAACTCATAGTTTCTCTTGAACTTGGATTACTATAAGCAACCATTATTACTTCATAACCTAAATCACTTTTAATAACATCTATATGCCATGTCTTAAGAGATTTATCATTATAATTTATTTTTAAGCGAACATCTTTACTAAAATTAACTAAATCTTCACTTTCAGTATAATATATAGTCTTCTTATAAACATACCATATTTTATATTTTCCATCTTCATATATTATAGCTGGTGAAACATAATCATGTTTACTTCTTTTATTGCGTATCACCTCTTCACTATCACTCCAGTTTATACCATCACTACTTTTAACTCTATATATTATAACCTCATCATTATAATCATTAACATATCTATAAAAACACTCTAATGTATTATCTTTATAATTATAAACTAAATGTCCATCTGAATTATATATCTTTTTAGTTTCAAAATTACTAGGACTAGAAACAATCGGATTCTTAATACCCTCTGGTTTCTTCCAATTAATCATATCATTACTTACCATAATTGTAGGATTCTCTCTATAATCATCCCCAAAAGGATATGGAGTATAAACCATATAATACTTGTATCCATTAAATCCATCTTTAAAATATAATACTTTAGGATGAGTACCTTGATTATCTCCATAAGGACTTACTATATCAAGCTTATTACGAGCATTATGAACAAACTCTTCTCTATCACTCTTCCTATCAAGTACATCAGAAACAAAAGATACCTTAACTTCTCTAATTGTATTATAAATATATCTTATAATATTACTATGTCTACCAAAATATAATACAAGGCCAAATATTACACATAATATTCCAACTCCAATAATACTACTTAAAATAATTATAATATTCTTATACTTATTATTTAATTTCTTATAATACTTTACATCATTTTCCATAATCTCACCTTTCAACAATATTATAAAACTCTTTTAAAGCTTTTTCATTATATTTTTCATAATCAACATTCATTTTATTAAGTTCATTATTTAAATACTTAATCATATATTCATATATACCATCCATAGAGTTTTCACATATATTTCCATTATTATCTTTTAAGAACTTAACAGGTCCACTTATATTAGTACTAAATGTATATAACCCTAATATATCTGCTTCCGCAAGAGCAAGACCAAATCCCTCATAAAAACTTGATAATACAAAGCAATCACACTTCTTTATAACAGGAAAAGGATTACTCATACTTTTAATAAGAATAATATTATCATGACAAGATAATGTATTAACATAATTAAATATATTATCATACTCTTTACCATGACCACCAACTATAAATAAATATACATTTTTATTGTCTTTATAAACCTTATCAAACGCATCAATCAATCTAATTTGGCCCTTTTCTTCACTAAATCTACCAACATTAATAAACTTAACACACTTATTATTAAGAACATCTAAAACATATTCGAAACTCTTATTACATACAGTATCTTCATCAAAATAAATATCTTTTTTACTAAGTTTTATAATCTCTTTATAATTAATTAAATTATTAACAACAGCAAGTTTATTACTAGATACTAACTTATTCATAGATTCATATATTGTCTCATTAACAATAGCTACTCTATCATATTTATCATAATAATACTTAAGTAATTTAATATTTTGATTCTTACGAGTACTTGCTTCCTTATTCATATCACTATGAGCATATATTATTTTATTATTATTAAACTTAGAAAACAATTTAATAATATATCCACCATATCCACAAAACTGAATACTACTATTAAACTTAGAATACCCAAAACATCTTTTTATTTCTCTCTTATAAAATACATCAAACACTCTATCAAGAAAACTATAAGGTAATATATTAAATCTCTCTATAACATTAAATAATGTTTCATTAAATGTACCAATAAAATTACTATTAAATCCTATATATTTAATATTATCATCAAGATTCCTAATATAATCTTCATTTCCTTTTATATGAGATGGAACATAACATAAATAATAATTTTTCTTTTTAGTATCAACACTTGATAATAAAGAACTAAGAGAACTAGTAATACCATTCTTACTTAAATTACCACCAAATATAAGTATATTATTTTTATCACTAACTTTCTTTTCTATTTTAATATCTTTTTTCTTATTATTTAAAACAAGTTTACATATCTTTTCACTAGCATTCTTACATTCATATTTACAAAATAAATTAATAAACTCACTATAATTAACTTTATCACTAATATTAATTTCCATTATTAAATCTTTAACATTATATACTTTTCTAAAAGGAAGTTCATCTATACTAAAATAAGTACCCCTATTCTCAAAATATTCTTTTTCATCATAAGTAAATAATATAATCTTTTTATTAGTGACAGCAAAATCAAAAAACACACTAGAATAATCGGTTACTAATATATCTGCTATATTTAAAAAATCATATGTTTCATACATCCTATTGAATGATTTTATATGTTTATATCCATCTATAATTATTTTATCTTTTAAAAATGGATGAAAATTTACAAACATAATTTGATTATCTTTAAGTTTATTATCTATTTCTTTTAAATATTTAACTATTTTATTAACATTATTTTCTATATCTATATCTTTTGAATTACTACCTCTCCAAGTAGGCATATACATAATTATTTGTTTATCTTGAATATTCAATTCACTTTTAATTTCATAACTTCTATTCTTATCAAAAAATATTTCATTTCTAGGGTATCCACTCATAACTATATTATTATCTAAAAGTCCATCAATCATATAATCACGTAACATAACTTCTTTCATATATTCATTTGGATACAATAAATAATCACAAGACATAAAGTTTTTTTGAATATTTCCTATATTTATAAGACCATCTTTATCACGTCTTCCCATAGTTTTAAAAGGAGTACCATGCCATGTATTAAAATATACTTGACCTTTTCTCTTAACAAAATAACTAGAAAAAGAAGTATCATTAAATAAATATTTACATCTAGCAAGTAATTTCATATATTTCCAACTATCAATTATAACTAAATCATAAGAAGAAATATTATAAAAAGACAACTTATTCATAAACTCAAGTTTATACTTTTTATTAACAACAACATATTTCTTATACTTAGAATATTCTTTTTTATTAAGTTCTTTTAATATATAAAATATATTTCCATTAATATCTTTTCCATAAGAAGAACACAAAAGTATCCCATATTCATCTATCTTTTTATTTAAACATCTATAATAATAAAATAAATTATATCTTCTATTTTTAATAAAATTAATCAGCTTTTTAAACATACTCCCATCCCTTCAAAATAATTATATCATACACAAAATAAAAAGCACGTAAAAACGCACTTATTTAAATATTTCATTAATAACTCTAATACTAGCATTCCCATCATCTAAATAATTATATTTTTTATTAAACTCTTCATATTTAGATTTATATTTTTTATTATATTTTTCAATATTCTCTATAACATCAATAAGTTCATCATTGTTAACTGTTATAGGTCCAGGAAGTTCATCTAAATCAATATAAAAATCTCTTAGTTTATTCTTATATTCTTCTATATCATACATAAAAAATATCATAGGTCTTTTTAAATTAGCAAAGTCAAAAAACACACTAGAATAATCAGTAATAATCATATCACTAACTATATATAAATCATTAATCTCATCATAATCACATACATTATATACAAATCCCTTATACTCACTTAAATCTATCTTATTAGCTATAAAATAATGAGGTCTAAAAAGTATAATATATTCATTAGAAAACTTATCCATAAGTCTTTTAAAATCTATTTCTAACTGATATGTATATCCAACTCCAGAAGTATGTTGATTATCTCTAAATGTAGGTAAATAAAACATAACTTTTTTGTCTTTTGGTATATTAAGTTTCTTTTTAATATCATCTACATCCTTATCACTATAGTTAAATAATGAATCATTTCTAGGATACCCTTTTTCTATAATAATATTTTCTTTACCAAGATTCTTAAGATTAAAAGAAGATATAAACTTCATACTAGCATATTTACTAGGAGAAATAAAATAATCATATCTAGAAGCATCTTTATCATTCTTTTTTCTAATTTCTAAAGTACTATTCATACTAGAACCTTCTACTTCAATATCACATCTAAGTCTTTTAAGAGGTGTCCCATGCCAGCATTGTACATAATATTGTCCTTTTTTCTTAAGAACAGCTTCATCAATAGCAAAATTAACAATCCAATATTTACTAATAGATAAATACTTATAATAATCACTACTACCAGATTTTATAACTATAGTTCTATCATCTTTTTTAATATTATGAGCATTTATATCATTAAAAGCCCAAACAAACTTATAATCTTTAAACTTATCAAGAGTAATCATCTTTTCATAAATACTTCTAGGACTACAAGTATATCCTCTACCACCATATACTTCAAATAAAATAGTCTTATCATCCATTCTATATCTAATCATATAAAATATATATTTACATCTATTAACAAAATCCCTAGTATTTCTAAATATTATTCTAAGTATTTTACTCTTTTTAGCAATATCATATATTAACTTCTTCATAATAACTCCCTAACTAAATTAGTTAATTTTTTAGAACATCCTCCATCTACACTCATATATTTATTAACAAACTTCAAATATGTTTCATTATCATATTTATTTTTATCTATAACATCATAAACATCTTTAATATCTTTAAATGTTATCCCCTTATAATCTCTAAGTAATTCTATATTTATACCATTTTCTTTTTTATACTTTTCATAGTCATATACATAAAATAATAATTTAGTTTTAATTACACTTGCTTCCATAGCAACAGCACTATAATCAGTAATAACATAATCACATACCTTAATCATATCAAGAGTACTAAACTTACTTTTATCAAAAACAATAACATTATCATCAAGTTTACTTTTACTTTTAAAGTGATATGAAATAATTAAATTATATTTATTTTTATCTAAATATTTTATTACTTCACTTGTATTATCACTACCATCACTTCTAAATGTCGGAGCATATAATATATTAATTTTCTTTTTCATAGCTGGATATTCTTTATATATTTCTTTATTTTTAATTTTATCTTCTGTAAGTAAATAATCCACAGTAGGTGTTCCAATAACTATAACTTTATCTAAAGGAACATTAAAAGCTTTACTAAAATGTTTACTAGTTTCATCACTAGCACTTATAACATAATCATAATTTCTATGCATACATAATATACTAGCTATTTTAGAGTTTACTCCATCTTCTTTATTAGTACACTGATATCCAAACTTCTTAACAGCCCCTAAAGCATGCCATAATTGAATAACTTTAGTATTCTTTTTATGATTCAAAACACTAACTGTAATATTATAGCCATCTACAATTATAACTTTACTACTAGCAATATAAACCATTTGCTTATACATATTAAAGTAATAACCAAATATCTTTCCTATCTCTTTAAAAATAGAAGAATAAGCTTTTTCGTTTCTAAACACACCATTTATCCCACTAGGAACTTTCTTACATATTACTTTATATTTAATTCCCTCAGTATCAAAGCAAGAACAAAGCATAGAATAATTAAGTGAAATAGTATCACTTTGTCTACTCAAAAGGAAAACTTCACCTTTTTGTCTAGTAAAAAGTTTAATAAAAACATAAATTATTTTTAAATGCCATTTAAATAAATATAACATTATCATAAGTAACATCTTTTTCATATTCTAATACCTAGCTTCATCAAGTGAATCTAATTTAATTAAACCAATTCCTCTTTCTTCATTACTTTTAATACCTGAATAATATAAATAATATTTGTTGTTAACTCTAACTATAGAACTCCTATATATTCCTTTATTATCCCATCCATCAGTAGCAAAACTTGGAGTAAGTAACAACTTAGCATTACTAAATCCAGTTTCATTTTCACTCTTAGCATAATATAGATTCATTCTAGTTCTAGCAAAATTTTTAACAAAAGCAGAAACAACCATAATATACTCATCTTCATCATGTATTACATCTAAATGCCAATTACGAATATCTTTATCATAATAATTAACATTTATTTTAACTGGATTACTCCATTCTTTTAAATCATTACTCTTAATATATCTAATAGATAAATCTCTATCTACATACCAAAGTTTATATTGTTCATCTTCATATATAACCGCAGGACTTAAATAATCTACTTTCTTTCTAATTTGTTTAATTATTTCTTCTTTATCACTCCATTTAACCCCATCACTAGTAGTCTTTCTATATATTATAACAACTCCATCCTCATCATTAACATATCTCCACCAGCACTCTAGAAGATTAGTATCACTATTATAAACTAAATGTGTATCACTATTATATATAACTGACTTTTTATAATTTGAAGGAACATCTTCTAAAGGATTAGTAAACCCTTCTTTTTCTACCCATTCTACTCCATCATTACTAACAAGTATATTAGGATTTTCATACATATCTTTTCCTTTAGGATAAGGAGTATAAGCCATCCAATACTTATATCCAGCAAACCCATTATTAAAATATAACACCTTAGGATGAGTCCCTTCATCATCTCCATAAGAAGAAGCTAAATGAAGTTTAGTACGAGAACTATAATTACAACTATTCTCTTTATATATTACTCTATAATGTACCTCATTAATCTTCCCATTTAATTCATTAATTCTTTTATTAAACTTAATAACTATAAAAGAAGTTATAAATATAAGTACACTTATACATAAACATAAACTTATTACTAATATCTTATTTTTCTTTTTAAGTTCATTATATTTTTTATTTCTATTATATTTACTATTTTTATTCATCATTTTTGTCCTTTACTAATTCTAAAAACTTATGAGTAATACTTTTTTGTGAATACTTACGACTTATAATATTATAATTATTTATTAATTCTTCTTTACTTATATTATTTAAGTTTAGAATCTTATCTTTTAATTCATCATAATTATCATAAAAAGCATCTATCCCATCAAGTACTTCCTTAGCCCCATCATTACGTTTACAAAAAACCATTTTACCATTTAATATTCCTTCTAAATATATCATACCAAATGACTGGTAATCTGAAAAATCAACTAAGAAATCTCTCTTTCTTATTTCAATTTCTGCTTCATCAGAAACACCTATATAATTAATATATTTTTTAATCTTATTTTTTCTAATAAAACCCTTTAATTTATCAAGGTAATCCCCCATACCATAAACATCTATAACTATATTATTAATATTATTATCTCTTAAATAAATACCAAAATTAACTATATTTTTAATAGTTGCCATTCTATCTTTAGAAAGTCTAGTTAAACAAATACCAGTAAACTTTTTCTTATTTATAGTTTTTATCTTTTGAACACTTATAGTCTTCTCTTCATCAATACAATTACCAACTAAAGAATATTTATCAATATTAAGATTATATATTTTATTCCATTTTTCATAATTAGATTTAGTAACAAAAGCACATTTAGAATACTTAATATTTTCTAAATCTTTATAAAGTCCTGGAAATATATTATTAACAAGATTTGCATCTGTATGAAAAAAATATATTTTATTTTTAATATTATCATTTTTAGTATCATATAAGAATGGATGTATACTCTCTCTAGTAGAAACTACTGTATTACTATTTATATTATCAAGTTTATTTTTAAGTCTTTCTCCCAAATTAATAGCCATATATTTAGAAGAAGAATCATTATTAAAATAATATAATTTATTTACAAACCTAAACTTATTATTAATTTTTTCATAAGCTCTATTATACTTTGCATTATTTTTATCTGATAATTTAACTTCATTAACACCACATGGGAATAACGATCTATCTTTAAGAGTACCCTTAAGAGAAATCATTTCTACTAAGTACCCTTCTTTCATAAGACCATAAACAAGACTCTTACTAGCAGATACACTCCCTCCTCTACCACCAAACTTATATCCTACAAAACTTATTTTTTCTTCGCATTTAGACTTAAAATAATCATTCATATCATCTATATGTTTACCATTTCTAATATAATCATAATCTATGTTTTTAGGAAGTCTACTTTTAAAGAAATTATTAACACCATATTTTTTATTAACTATACTACTTACTAAATCACGAACATTAGAAAAAGAATACTTAGAAAGCTCATCTATATTACAATATATACTTCTTCCCCTTAGATATTTCTTTAAATCAGGAGTAAATAATATAACAGGTTTATTCATAATAGTACACTCAAAACCAACTGATGAATAATCAGTAATAAGTATATCACATGAAACAAGTTCATCCATAACATCAACTTTACCTGGATATTCTATTTTAAATACATCTTTATCCATAGTACTTATAACTTCTTGAAGTACATTACTATCAAAAAATTGATGAACACAAAACTTAAATATATAATTATTATCTTTTAAATATTTTATAAGAACTTTATTATTAACAATCTTAATCAAATCATTAATAAGTTTACTATTAGAAGTATTATCTTTTAAATATTCTCTCCAAGTAAGAAAATATAGAATTACTTTTTTATCATGTTTATTTTTATTATATTCATCCCATCTTCTAATCATTTCTATATAACGTGGATGATATTTAGCGTAATATAATTGATATGGTTCAAAATTATTTTCTTTACTAAATACATCTAACATTTTTTTATTATAAATACAAAATCTAAATATATTATTATTATAACTTCTACCAGTATATCCAAGTTTTTTAATCGCAAGAGTTCCATGCTGTAAATAGATAAGCGGAGCATGTACTATTCTTTTAAGCTTTTTAACATAAAATCTACTAGGTGTAACATCTAAATAACTAAGACTCACAAAAAGCATATCAGCCTTATCATAAAGCATCCAATGTTTTAAAGTATTTCTCCACACAATAAAATCTTGATATTTTTTATCAAGAGATTTATAAAAATCTAAATTACTTTTATTATAATTAAGAATAAAATACTTTAATATATTTTCATCTTTAAAAACAGTATGTTTCCAAAAATAAAATGAATTATTATTTCTAGTCTTACCACCATTTTCACCAAATAGCCAAATGTATTTTCTCATTTTCTTCTCCCTATAAATTATTCTATAACATAAACGAAAACGTATCAATACTTTAAAGTGTTTTTACTTCTTTTCATTGTCAAATATAATATTAGTTTTAAATATTAAAAATAACACTATAAATACTAAAATTATATAACAAAATATAACTTCTTTTCTACTCCCAAGAACATAAAATATAGTAGTAATAGAAAATAACATATTAACAGCATATATAATTAGTAAAGAACTTTTTTTAGATAATCTTTTTAATAATTGATGATGTATATGTTCTCCATCAGCTGTATCAATAGGAAGACCTTTAAGTTTTCTTCTAATAATCGCAAATAGTGTATCCATAATAGGAATAGCAAGTAAAAACATTGGAACTATAAATGAAGTAAAAGTAGTTGTTTTAAATCCTAACAAGAATATAACCGCTATCATAAGACCTAGAAATGTACTTCCAGCATCGCCTTGATATATTTTCGCAGGCGGAAAATTATGTACCAAATACCCAAGAGTACTTCCAAGCATAATTAAACTTAATATAATATCAAGCCCACCAAACTTATTTAAAATAAATCCAATAACTGCAATAGTTAAAAAATATATTGAAGAAATCCCCGCACATAATCCATCAAGACCATCTATTAAATTAATCGCATTAATCGTACCAACAATTATTAACATTGATAACGGCTTAGAAAAAATACCAAAGTTGATAACATGACCAAACATAGTTATTCTAGAAACCTCAAGCCCACCATATAAAACTATAATCAAAGATACAACTAATTGAATAGCAAACTTAAACTTATTAGGCATAGGCCTATCATTTTTAGTTAAATCATCAAACAAACCAAGAAGCATAATTAAAAATGAAGAAATAAGTATAGAAAGCATCAAATCATTTTTAGGAGCAAAAAGCATATACCCAAGTAAAAATGATAAAAATATACCAAGCCCACCAAGTAAAGGAACAGGCTCTTTTTGCATCTTTCTCTTTTCATTAGGTTTATCAACTATATTTAAATAAATTGCTGCTTTTCTCATAAAATAAACAAAAACAAGTGAACTTATAAAACAAACAGCTACTATTAAAAATATATTATGACCATTTACACTATACTTCATAAAACACCTCTTATAAGTTAATTATATAATATTTTTAAATATTTCACTATTATTATTTTACATTAAAATACATATTATTCTAAACCACATGTAAATATATGTAAAAATATTAAATATATAGTGAAAAATAAGTCGTATTTTGTTATAATTAATATACTAGAATAATGAAAGTGGGTTAATATGAAGAAAACAAAATATATTTTATTTACATTATTTTTACTAATTATTATTCCATTTAGAGTAAATGCTTCATTTAGTGCCTATATACAAGGCAATGATGTAAGAATAAGAAGTGGAGCTGGAACTAATTATAGTGTTATCACTTCTCTTAATTCAAATACAGATATAACAGTTATAGATAAAACATTATATGAAGGAAATGGATGTAGTGAAAAATGGTATAAAATAAATTATAGTAATAAAGAAGGATATGTATGTAGTAAATATGTTAGATTTCATACTACTTCTTTTAGTGGTATAAATGTAACGAATTATACAGCAAGAATAAATGCGAATAACGTATCAGTAAGAAAAAGTGCAAATGTAAGCTCTGAATCATTAGATGTATTAACTTTAGGAACTAATGTAAGCATAATTAAAACTGTTTCTTCTTCATCAAATAAATGTAGTACTGCTAGATGGTATCAAGTAACATATTACGGAAATAAAACTGGTTATGTATGTAGTGATTATGTAACAAAAAAAGAAGATACTATTGATTATAGTATAAGTGATGACTACAAAGAATATTTAAAAAAACAAGGATTCCCAGAAAGCTATTTTCCATATTTAAATTACTTACATAAAAAACATCCAAACTGGATATTTAAAGCAGGAATAACAGATAAAGACTTCTCTACTGCTGTAAACAAAGAAGAAGGAAAAAATTACATGCAAACAACTAATGATAATTATAGAACATCCAATAAACCAGCAGAAGGAACTTCATGGTTCAAAGTAAATACTGGAGTAATTGCGTTCTATATGGACCCAAGAAACTGGCTTACTGAAAATAGAATATTTATGTTTGAAAGCTTAGGATATGATGATGCATTCGATGAAAAATATCCATCATTAATTAAATCTGTATTCGGAAATGGAAAACTAGGACAAGATGAATACACAATTCCAATGTATAAAGCAGGAAAAGCAAACAAAGTAAGTCCACTACACATCGCAAGTAGAATTAGAGTTGAAGTTGGACCAAATGGAAGTGATTCAGTAAACGGTACAGAGTTTACATGGGAAGGTAAAAAATATAGTGGCTACTATAACTTCTTCAACATCGGAGCAAATGAAACAACAATAAACGGAGTAAAATATTCAGCAATCACAAGAGGCCTAGCCTATGCAGCAAAATTAATTAAAAGAGATGGCTCTGTATGGAATAACATTGAAACTTCAATAATTGAAGGAAGTGAGTTTATTGCTAATGGATATATAAATAAAGGACAAGGAACACAATATTATCAAAAGTTCAATGTTGGTAAAGGTGCATATTTTAGTTCATACACACATCAATATCAAACAAATATACAAGCACCAGCTACAGAAGGAGCAATAGCATATAATTCATATAAAAATGCAAATATATTAGATTCACCATTAATATTTGAAATACCTGTTTATAATGATATGCCACAGTTCACTTCTCTACCAAGCAGTGCAAATACAAATAATGATTTAAAAGAATTATCAGTAGAAGGATATTCCTTATCACCTGCTTTTGATGAAGATGTATTATCATATGAAACTTATATAACAAAAGACATAAATAAAATAAAAATAAATGCAAAACCAAAAGCAGATACATCAAGTATAAGTGGAACTGGTGAAAAAGAAATAAAAGATGACGAAACAATATTCACTATAGTTGTGAAAGCAGAATCAGGAGATGAGAAGAAATACACAATACTAATTCATAGAGTCGAAGACACAACAACTGTAAAGGATGTAGTTAATAAAGTTAATGGAAACTTAAAAGATGATTATATCGTTGGTATAAAACATGGAATAAAAGTTGATGAATATAAAAACGACTGTATTAAAAATGGCGCAAAAACTGTAATAATCAAAAACAAAGATGGAGTAATCGCAAATGGTAATGAAAATCTATCTACTGGATTTAAAATAACAATATCAACAGTAATCGAATCACAAACATTAACTCTATCAGTGAAAGGTGACACCTCAGGTGATGGAGAAATAACTATATTAGATTTATTACAAGTTCAAAAACACATATTAAAAAATAGTGAACTTAGAAATGAAAACTATTATGCAGCAGATACTTCAGGAGATATGAACGTAACTATATTAGATTTATTACAAGTTCAAAAACACATAAAAGGTGATAAAGAATTATAAGGAGGAACAAATGAACAAAACATTTAAAAAATTATTTATATTTTTAACACTAATATTAATATTCCCACTACAAATTTTCGCATCAAGTGCAAGCATAAATGTATCATCAAGTGTAAGTAAAGTTGTGGTTGGAAAAACATTTAATGTAACAGTAAAAATATCATCAAGTGAAGTATTAGGTTCATGGGAATGGACAATAGAATATGATAAAAGTAAATTCAAATTATTAAGCGGACAACAAACAGTCGCAGACTATGGAAATGGAAGTAAAAAATCTTCTTCTTACACCTACTCTTTTAAAGCAATCGCATCTGGCTCAGGAAATATAAGTGTTAAATCATATGGTGGATATACATGGAACGAAAACAAACTTAACATTTCAAAAAACACTAAAACAATTAAAGTAATAACTCAAAGTGAACTAGAAGCATCATATTCAAAAAATAATAATTTATCACATCTTGAAATAAAAGGATATAAAATAGAACCTGACTTTGATAAAAATGTAACTGAATATAAAGTTACAGTAGATGCTAATACTGAAGAAATAGAAATAGATGCCAGAAAAGATGATTCAAGAGCTATTATAAACGGTGAAGGAAAGAAAAATGTAACCGAAGGAGAAAATAAGTTTGAAATAACAATTACCGCTGAAAATGGAAGTACAAAAACATATACAGTAATAGTAAATGTTACAGACCCAAATCCAATAGAGATAAATATCAATGATCAAAAATATGTAATAGTTAAAAGAGAGAGCAATCTAGAAGCATCAGCAAATTACGAAAGTAAAGAAATACAAATTAACGATACATCAGTGCCTGCATTATATAATGAATTAAATGACATAACACTAGTTGGATTAAAAGACAGTGAAGGAAACATTAATCTATATATATATGATGAAAAAGAAAACAAATATACAAAATATAGTGAAGTAATCTTATCATCATCAAAAATATTACCACTTAATATAACTACTACAATAACAGGATATAAAAAAGATAAAGTCACAATTAATGAAGTTGAATACGAAGCACTAACAAACAACTCAGACTACGTAATAATATATGCAAGAGACTTAGAAACAGGAAAAAATGATTATTACATGTACGACACAGTTACAAAAACAGCAATTAGATATGATAAAACAACTATATTAGATTTCGAAAAGAAACTAAATAAAAATAAAAAGATAATAATGCTACTTCTAATAGAAACACTAATTATGTTCATAATAGTAATATCATTATTAATATCTAATTTAAAAAGAAAAAATAAAATTAAACGTGAAAAACAAAAAAGAATAGAAAAAGAAGAAAAACTAATTAAAGAAAAAGAAAATAAAATCAAAGAAGAAAAAATAAAAAATGACGAAAAAGAAGAAAACAAAAAAGATGATAATATTGAAATAATCAAAAAAACTAAGACTAATACTAGAAAGAAGAAGAAAAATGAAAAAAGGTAGAATAACAAAATTAATTATATGGTTTATAATAGCGTTAATACAATTATCAAGTATAATATTACTTTCCTATTCCCTAACCCATTATAAAGGTATAGAAACATTTTATAGAATATACGTAGTAATAATACTTATTTACTTATTAATATTCACAAGCTATATAACATTAACAAATATAAAAACTCAAAAATCAAAATCATACATTATATCAATAATACTATCTATATTATTTTCTATCATCTCATTTACTGGATACTATTACTTAAACAATGTATATAAAGCAGTAAACTCTTATAGTAAAAGTGAAAATGAATACTTTAGTTCATTAGTTACATACAATACTAAATTAAATGATTATAAAGACTTAAATAAAAACAAAATAGGTATCATAAAAGATACAAGTGATATTGAAGGAAATGTATTACCAAATGAAATAATAGATAATTTAAAACTATCTAAAAATAACGAAATAGTTTCTTATGACTCAACAATAGAACTATTACATGCATTAAAAACAAATAAAGTTGATGCAGCTTTCTTTAGTAGTAACTACACTGATATGTTTTACTCACTAGAAGGATATGAAAACATAAAAGAAGAAACTAAAGTATTATATAAAACATCTAAAATATATGATATAAAAGAAGAAACCAAAAGTGAAAGTTCACTTACAAAACCGTTCACAATGTTATTAATAGGTGTAGATTCATCAAATGATGGAGTTACATCAGGATACAACGCAGATGTATTAATACTCGCTACATTTAATCCTAAAACACTAAGAGCTACTATGACATCAGTACCAAGAGATATGTATCTAAAAACAGCTTGTTCAAATGGAAAATATAGAAGAATTAACACTACAACATGGGGAAGCAGTTCAAGCTGCGCAGTACAAACAATAGAAAAATTATTTAGTGTAGACATAGACTATTATGCAAAAATCAACTTTAAAGGAATCGTAAGTTTAGTAGATGCCCTTGGTGGTATAGACGTAGATGTACCTTATTCATTCTGTGACCAAAATAGCTCAAGAAATTGGGGTAACAGCACAGTATTTGTAAACGCAGGAAAGAATCATTTAAATGGAGAACAAGCACTAGCGCTTTCAAGAAACAGACACAAACCAAATGATGGTTCAAAAGCAGGTAAAGCAATGGCTAACTACTGCCCTAACCTAAAAGATGGAACAAGAAATGATTATACAAGAGGTAAAAACCAAATAAAAGTAATAATGGGAATAGTGAACGCTGCTACTAAATTAAAAGACCCTAACGAAGCATTAGACATACTTAAAACTATAGACAAAAACTTCCAAACAAATATAAAAAGTGATGATGTAATGTCACTATACAACTTAGGAAAATCAATACTAATAAACGGAAGTACAAACTTAATAAATATACAAAGAAGTCAATTAAACGGATACAACGCATACAAATACATATATGACACAAGTTCAAAAAGTTATCCAGCAGTAACAATACCATATACAGGAAGTATAAATGATATTAAAGAATTAATAAATACTAACCTAGATAAAAAAGAACTAAAAGCAATAAAAAATATATCATTCGATATAAATAATAAATATGAAGATGAATTAATCGGCGATGGAAAATATACACAATCAAAAATACCTACCCTTAAAAATCTATCATCATATAGTTTAGATGATATAAAAACATATGCTTCAAATAATAAATTAAAATTAAAGTTTATAGATGTAGATACAAACATAGAAATAACTAACTATGAAGGCTATAAATTCTATAGTCAAAAAGAACATAAAGATACTATACTAAATCAAATAGATACACTAACAATATACATAAAAAAATAGAAGCCCCAGCTTCTATTTTTAATTTATTTGAATATCTTTAACTTCTCCATCTATATTTTTAATTTTAACATTAGAATTACACTTATTATTATAATCAATATATATATTACTTATCTTATCAGAAATATCATACTTATAAAAAGGTTCTTCATCCATAAAATTATTATTATCACAAATATATAATTCACCATCTTTATTAATAGTTAAATATATACTCTTCTCTTTATCACAATCATAAATCTTATCAACTATAATAACATCACCAATATAACTATAATTATTAAGTATATTATTTTCTAAATCAAGAAACACTAGTTTATTATCTTTAATACTTAAAACCCCTGCTTCTAATTCATCTTTATCATAATTATAAACATCACTTAAATCAATAGATGTATTATTACTCCAATTATATTCACTAATAACATTATTATCAGTTTTAGCATCATCAAAATATAAAATAGTACCAACTAATATAATAACTACTATAATACAAAATACAATAACCTTTTTCATTATTTCACCATAATACCATCAAGAGAAAAACTCTTAGCATCTGTTATTTTAACATCAATAATCTTTCCAATAGTATCTTTATCTGCTTCAATATTAACAAGTTTCATATTCTCTGTATATCCACATACCTTTTCATTATTTTTATCACTAACACCTGTAACAAGACATTTTTGTACTGTACCAAGCATTCTTTGATTAGATTCATTACTATATTTATTAATAAGTTCATTAAGTCTATGTAATCTATCTAACTTTTCACTTTCAGAAACAGTTTCATCCATAAGTTTAGCAGGAGTATTCTCTCTAGGAGAAAAAGCAAATGTATAAGCACCATCAAACTTACACTTATTAACTACATCTAAAGTTTCTAAAAAATCTTCTTCTGTTTCATATGGAAATCCAACTATTATATCAGTAGTTATTGAACATCCCTTAATTCTATTTCTTATTTTATTATAAAGTTCTATATATTCTTCTTTAGTATATCTTCTATTCATAAGTTTAAGTATTTTATTACTTCCTGATTGAATTGGTAAATGAACATAAGGCATAACATTATCACATTCACTTATCGCATCAATCATTTCATCTGTAAAATCCCATGGATGACTAGTAACAAATCTTATTCTATCAATACCACTCTTACTTACATCTCTAAGTAAATTAGCAAGATTATAGTTTTCGTATATATCTTTTCCATAAGCATTAACATTTTGTCCAAGCAATGTAACTTCTTTATACCCTTTATTTTTAAGTTCATTAACTTCTTTAATTATTTCTTCTTTCTTTCTACTTCTTTGAGTACCACGTGTATATGGAACTATACAATAAGTACAAAACTTATCACATCCAAGTATAATATCAACCCAAGCACTTATATTACTCTCTCTTTTCTCAGGTATATCCTCTATTACATCTCCATCATAACTATATACTTCAATATTTTGTCCTCTATCATTAATACACTTATATACTACATTAAGTAAATCATATAAATTATGAGTTCCTAAAACAAAATCAACAAACTTATATTTACTCATAATTTCATCTACAACACTTCTTTCTTGTGCCATACATCCACATATACCAACAACAAGATTCTTATTTTTCTTTTTTAAGTTATTAACTATACCAAGAAAACCAAACACTTTATCATGAGCATTTTCTCTAATTGCACAAGTATTAAGAATAATAATATCTGCTTTATTAATATCTTCTGTTTCACTATATCCAGCACTCTCAAGCATACCCTTTATTCTCTCTCCATCATGTTCATTCATTTGGCAACCATAAGTTCTAACATAATAATTTTTATTAATACCAAAATTATAGTCAACTCCACTATATTCTTTATATATAACTTTACTTTGATGCCTTTTTTTAGCATCATTCATATTAGGTAAATTCATACTTCTCACTTCCTAGAAATCATTATAACATTTAATCACACAAAAAGATACAAAATTGTATCTTATTCTTATAGCGTTTGTGTTTCAGTACTAACTTCTTCATTGCCAAATACATTATTATTAATATAATCAAGTAACCCATTATCACTACTATCACTCTTCACGCTTTCGCTTGGTGGAGTCAACGTAGTTTGTGTTTCAGTACTTAATGGTTTATTTTCACTTTTATTACTAGCGTTATTTAAATATTCTTTTAAAGTGGCATCATCAAGACTAACAGGATTACTATTTTTTACTTTAAACTCTTCAATTATTTGATCAGAAGCATTAGTGCTTTTACTATCATTATTTTCAAGTGTAGCTGGTTTATTTTCTATAGCCATATCTTGAGTTTGTCCTAAAGTACCATCTACCACTTCTTTTTCACTTGGTACTGCTTCAATACCAGTACTTTCATGTTCTAAAGTTTGACTTCCTTCACTAACTTTTAAATCATCATCTTCATCATATAAAACCTTATTTAATTCATCACGAAGCCTACTAATTTCTCTTTTAGTATCATAACTACTCTTTTCATTAGCCGCATCATTCATAATTTTAGTAAAATCAGTATTATCAATTCTATCACAAAAACTAGTTATTGCTTCAGCAACACCTCTAAGAGCTTTAGTATTAATAATTTCAGTAATAACTTTATTCATATCTTTTGAAACATACTCTTCTATACTCTTAACTTCTTCCATATTTATTCTCCTCTATCATAACAATAATATCATAAAACAAATAATTTTAAAAGTCATTTTTTCACACAATATCTATATTATATACTTCTTTTACATAATATTTATAATTTTCTTCATCAAAGCACACAAATATAACAGTAATATTATCATCAATATTATTTTTAACACTATTAACTGCTACTTTACATGCTTCCATCTTAGGATAATGATACACCCCAGTACTAATACAAGGAAAAGCTATAGTAACTTTATTTAAATTATTTTCTATTCTATATTTATTAGCTAAAGCTATAGAGTTCTTATAAGCATTACTAAGTAGCACCTCTTCATTATGTTTACCATCAACATAAACAGGTCCAACAGTATGTATTATTCTATCACATGGCAAATTATAAGCACCAGTCATCTTAGCTTCACCAGTCTCACAACCATTAAGTTTTTTACACTCTAAAAGTAATTCTTTCCCAGCATTTCTATGAATAACACCATCTATTCCACCACCACCAAGCAATGATTTATTAGCAGCATTAACAATAATATCAACTTTTAAAGTAACAAGACTAGTATTTAACACAATAACATTTTTCATAAATCCTCCATTTAAAAATCTACATATTGTAGATTACATTAATAATTGTTAGCTTTTCTTTCAAAGAAACTTTGTTTATGAGCACATACTGGACAAACTAAAGGTGCTTTCTTACCTATTACTACATGTCCACAATTTCTACATATCCAAATAGTATCTCCTTCACCAGAAAACACAAGTTCTTTTTCTATATTATCAATAAGCTTTCTATATCTATTTTCATGTTCTTTTTCAATTTCACCAACACGTTCAAATAAATCTGCTATTCTATCAAAACCTTCTTCACGTGCTTCTTTAGCAAAATCACTATACATAGTAGTATATTCATAATTTTCACCATTAGCTGCATCATTTAAATTATCAAGAGTAGATGGAACACTACCACCATTAAGTTCTTTAAACCATAGTTTAGCATGTTCCTTTTCATTATTAGCAGTCTCTTCAAATATACTTGCTATTTGTTCATATCCTTCTTTTCTAGCTTGACTAGCAAAATAAGTATATTTATTTCTAGCTTGACTTTCACCAGCAAAAGCACTCATTAAATTTTGCTCAGTTTTACTTCCTTTTAATTCCATAATAATCGCTCCTTCTAATCAATTATCGCTTATTTTTAAAATTAATTCAATAACATTATACATTTATTTACACTAGTAAAATATTGAATAATAAAGAAAAATCTGTTATAATAAGAACAATTTTAAAAAGGGGGATAACATGTTATTTAAAAGTAAAAAATCTTTATTTAATTACTTATTAAAATTAATAAGAATAGGTTCAGGTTCACAAGGAGTATGCTATTTAGACAAAACAAATGGGAAAATATATAAAATATTCCATGACTTTTTTGATGATGATTTAGAAGAAGAGTTTAAAGTTAATTACAAAAAAGAAGAATTTACAAAGTTCTCAAAAATATCAAATGATACATATGTATTTCCAGAAGAAATTATTATGGTTGGTTTTAAAGTATGTGGATATATAACAAAGTACGCAAGAGGATTAGATTTATGTGGTATAAACCCATTTACAATAAATCTTGATACATTTACATCAGATATAATAAATGCACATCAAGGAGTAAAGCAATTATCACAAGATCAAATCATGTCATATGATGTTTTATATAACATTTTATATGGAGTTAACGGCTTTAAAATAATTGACACTACAGACTATAGCTTTACAGATTTAGACTACCAAGCTTTACATAAACAAAATAAAGAATACTTTGATAGAGCAGTCAAATTATTCTTAGTCAGTAATTTCTTTAATAGTTTTGTAAACACACAAAAAGACTTAAAAGAAATGTATAAAGATGCAGATAGTTTAGAATTCTTAAAATTATTTAGACAAAGATTAAGCGAACAACTAGGAAATGAAGTACTATATTTAAGAGATGCAAAAGACCTAGCAAAACACACAAGAAACACAGATTATATTAGAACATTAACTCTTTAATTCATTGATTTCAGAATCATAAATATTTTTAAATACTGAAGATAACTTCCATAAAGATATAATATTAGGAATAATAATTAATGCAACTGCTACATCAGAAATAAGCCATATCAAATTACTATCTATAAAAATAGATAGTAAAGGTACTAAATATAACCACTTAAAATATTTAAAAACCCTATCATTAAATAAATATCTTATGCAAACACTATAATGCTCATAAAAACCAATATAAGTAGTATATGCAAATAATATCATAACAAAACATAATATATATTTACCAAATGAACCATACACACTATTAAAAGCATTAAGTACCATAGGAGCACCAGTTAAAGAAGTAGTATAAGAACTAGTAACAAGAACACAAAGAGCAGTAATAGAACATATTATAAAACTAATAATATATACCTCTATTATACCCCACATTCCTTGCACAATAGGTTTATTATCACTTTTAGAATGCACTATAGTACTAGCACCAGTACCAGCCTCATTAGCAAGTATACCTCTAGCACTTCCTTTACTTATCGCACTTATTACACTACTACCAAGAAAACCACCTATAACTGGAGCAGGTTTAAAAGCATATTTAAAAATATCACACAACGAACTAAATATTTTATCATAATTAACACTAATAACAATAACTGAAAAAACTAAATATAAAATACACATAAACGGAACACATTTATTTAAAAAAGAACCAGTTCGTTTAAGACCACCAAATATAATAAAAATTGATAATACTAAAAATATTATAAATATAATCATTTTACTAATATTAAAAGTATCATATAAAGAACTAGATATAGTATTTAATTGAACAAATCCAGGAGCACACATAATATAAACTAATAATGATACAGTATAGAAAATAGAAAGTAGTTTTCCACCTTTACCTTTAATGGCACTTATATAATACATAGCTCCACCCATTTTATTACCATGATTCTTTTTACTATAGTATACAGACAAACTAACTTCTATCATTTTAGTTCCCATATTTACAAGAGATGTAACCCACATCCAAAATACAGCCCCAGGTCCACCTACCGCAATCGCACTTGCTACCCCAGCTATATTTCCAGAACCAATACTGCTTCCAAGAGTTCTCATAATTATACTATAAGAATTATTTGATAATTTACCTACTGTATTTTTAATAATAAAAGGTATTTTTCTAATTTGTATAAAATGAATACACTTACTAAAATAAATACCAGAACCAACTACAAATATTATAAGAGGAAATCCCCATATATAATTAACTATCTTACTAAATAATTCCATAGCCATCTCCTATAATAAAATTATAATATTTTTAAAAACCTATTGCAATATTTAAAATAGTATGATATTCTTAAAAAGACATTTGCAAAATTATACGCGTTTTTATGTACAAAAAATTAGTTTACTCATTATATTACACACATAATCATAAATGTGTATTTTTTTTGCATAAGAAAGGAGTGAGAAAATAAATGTCATTCATCGATGTAAAACACATAAGTAAAACATTTAAAGTTGCAAAAAGAAAAAGTGGACTATTTGCATCTTTAAAATCTTTTTTCAAAAGAAACTATATCTATATTGAAGCTATAAAAGATATATCTTTTCAAATTGAAAAAGGAGAAATTATTGGTTACATTGGACCTAATGGTGCTGGTAAAAGTACAACAATAAAAATACTAAGTGGTATTTTGGTTCCAGATAGAGGAGAGTGTAGAATAAATGGTTTAACTCCATGGAAAGATAGAGAAAAATACACTAAAGATATTGGCGTTGTATTCGGACAAAGAAGCCAATTATGGTGGGATATCCCAGCAGAAGATACTTTTGATTTACTAAAAGAAATTTATAAAATAGATGACAAAGAGTATCAAAAGAACAAAGAAGAACTTATAAATCTTTTAAACATCAAAGATATTATAAATATTCCAGTAAGAAATCTTAGCTTAGGTCAAAGGATGCGCTGTGAAATAGCTGCTTCTCTAATTCATAATCCATCCATACTATTTCTAGATGAACCAACAATAGGCCTTGACGCCGTATCTAAAGAAATAGTAAGAGATTTTATTAAAAAACTAAATAAAGAAAAGAAAACAACTATAATTCTAACAACGCATGATATGAGTGATATTGAAGCTCTAGCAAAAAGAATAATTTTAATAGGTAAAGGATCAATACTATATGATGGATCTCTTAACAACTTAAAATCTAAATACGCTAGTAACAAAAAAGTAATAGTTAAAACAAATGATAAAGTAAAAAGTTTACATAAAAAAGGAATAATATCATATTCAAAACTAGATAAACTAAGTTATATTTTTACACTTGATACTAATTTAATAAGTATATCAGATTTTATAAGTTATTTAACATCCAAAATAAGTATAAATGATATTGAAGTTAATAATGAAAATATTGATAATATAATTATTAAACTATATAAGGACTTTGAAATTTGAAATTATATTATTCTATATTCAAAATGAAATTAATTAGTACTTTACAATACAAAGCGGCAGCCCTATCAGGAATCGCAACACAATTATTCTTTGGTCTTATATATATACTAGTATATATAGCTTTTTACGAATCAAACCAAATGAATACTTATCCATTAGACATGAAAGTACTAGTTAATTATATATGGTTAAATCAAGCATTATTTTCATTAACATATATTTGGTTACAAGATAAAGATCTTTTATCAATGATTAAAAATGGTAATATAGCATACGAATTATGTAGACCAGTAAACTTTTATTTTAAATGGTATTTCACAATGTATGCTTCAAGACTAGCAAAATTAGCACTAAGATTTATACCAGTAATACTAATAGCTTTTCTCCTTCCCTATCCATACAATATGACACTACCACCAAACTTATTAACATTCATAATATTCTTAATATCATTAATCGTATCTAGTCTTTTAGTTACATCAATAACAATGTTATTTCATCTAATAGTATTTTTTACTCTAGATGAAAAAGGAATATTAACATTTCTAATGGTAGTAGGAGAAATATTTGAAGGAGGAGAAGTACCACTAGCATTTTTTCCAAAAACATTAAAAGCTATAGCGTATGTATTACCATTTAGATACATATGTGACTTACCATTTAATATATATTCAGGAACAATAAGTATTAAAAATGCACTATTAAATACATCTATAGGATTTATATGGTTCATAATACTCTTAATACTTGGTATAAAACTATCACAAAAAGCATTAAAGAAAGCAAGTATACAAGGAGGATAAAATGAAATTATATATAGAATCATTAAAAATGCATTTTAAAAGTACTATAGAATATAAAACATCATTTATATTAGGATTTTTATCTCAGTTCTTAGTATTTTTTACCTATTATTTCATAATATTAGCTTTATTTAGTAAATTTAGTAATATAAAAGGATTCACAGTTTACGAAGTACTATTAACATTCTCTATAATAAACTTTGGCTATTCAACTAATGAATTCCTAGCAAGAGGAATAGATACATTTGATAACTTAATAATAGATGGAAGTTTTGATAGAATACTATTAAGACCAAGAAATATATTATTAAGTGTATTATGTTCAAATATAAATTTTGTAAAAATATCAAGAATATTACAATCAATAATAGTATTTATAATAGCTATATCTAATTTAGATATAAACTGGAATATAACAAGAATAATATGTTTAGTATTGATGTTCATAAGTTCAATAATAGTATTTTTCTCTATTTTCTTACTTATGGCTTCTTATTGCTTCTTAACAGTACAAGCATTAGAAGTAAGAAATATATTTACAGACGGAGGAAAAAACATAGCAAAATATCCAATGGGAATATATAAAAAAGGAGTATTATTATTTTTCACATACATAATACCATTTGCTCTAGTAAATTATTATCCACTTTTATATTTATTAGGCAAAAGTAATAATATCTTTTATGCATATTCACCACTAATAGTTTTACTTTATTTAATTCCTGCATTCTTATCATTTAAATGGGGAATTAAAAAATATACAAGCACAGGAAGCTAATAAAAAATGTAGAAACAATTCTACATTTTTTATTTATCTTTTTAAAACTAATTGTTTTGGCATTTCCCTAGCCATATTATAATTTTTATAATCATCTATATCAGTCACATCTTTAATTATATTAATAAATGATGGTACATCTATAATCTCTTCTTCACTACTAAGTTCTATTTCCATAATAGCTTGATTATCCCATTCAGGATATATATCAATTTCATAATATTTATTATTAAACGTTAAACAATATCTAGTTTTATGTATAGTATGAAGCGTATTATCAGATTTCATTAATAATGATAAATATTCTTTTTGAGTAAGTCTTCTTTCAACTTCTATTCTTTTTAAGTTAGATACTTTCTTTTTCTCAGTTAAATAGTACATATAATTACCATCAATTCCCCTAGCTCTTATCCTTCTTTCAATATCATCTTCACTCTTTAAATATGTCTGAGTTATATCTACTTTAGTACAGTCTGCCATACTCTCAAGTTTTTTTATATTTGGAAAGTATATTAAATACTTCCTTTCTATTTCATAAGGTGTAGGTTCTCCTAAAAAAGAAGCTATTTCTTTTAATAATCTTTCTAATTTTTGTTCAAATTCTGTACTATTATCAATAATTCTAAAATGAGGATGCCCAGTCCAAGCAGAAATTATTTTATCATCAAGTATTCTGGCTTCTTCTATACCCTCAGTTCTAGCAGTATTATTCGCAAGACTATACACTTCTTCTCTTCCCTTAGCAGCAGTAACTAAATGAAATATCGCATCATAAGAATCTCTTTCATTAATTTCATTCGTATCAAGTTCATTAAGTATTCTTTTAAACTCTGCTTCTTTCATATAAGCTTTATTATCTAATACACCACGGTCACATACAATTAATATTTTATCATTTTTCATAACTTTAGCTGCATCATCAAATATTTTCTCTTTCATTTTTTGTAGCATAATTTGTAAAGTCTGATAATCATAATTCGTATTACATGTCCAAGGAGCAACACCATTAGTAATAAGTTCACTAGCTGTCTCAGGTACAACTAAAACACTATATCCTCTACTAGAAAAATAATTATTAATCCAATTTAATGCTGTTGTTTTCCCAGCACATGGTCCTCCAGTTAAAACTATTTTCTTAATATTAATTTCTTTCTTATCTCCTAAATATGACAACAATTCATCAAGTGAAACATTATACAAAGCAGACAATAACTTTAATTTATTAATATCAGGCTTTGATTTCCCGTTTTCCCATTTACTCACAGCTTTATCACTAACATTAAGTTCATATGCAACATACCTTTGAGTCAAATTATTCTCTTTTCTAAGTTTATATAAATAATTACCAAAATCAATATTATCCATAACTCCTCCTACAAATATATTATATAATAAAATATAATAATTGAATAACTTATCACTCTACTTTCGGTAGAACTTCGTTTGTTATTTCTTTTATTTCATTAATAAATATACTTTGTTTATCCTCATCTTTATTAACAAGTAAATAAACTTTATTTTTAGTTCTAGTAAGAGCCACATAAAATAATCTTCTCTCTTCAGCATAAGGAATCTTTTCTATTACAGTTGGATATTTAAATAAATAATTAATCCAAAATACATTTTTCTCTCCTAACGGAAATCTTCTATTAAGACCAAGTACAATTACTTCATCAAATGTTAAACCTTTTGATTTATGAATAGTCATCCCTTCAAGTTCAATATCATCATAACCCACAAAAGAAATCTTAGTACCTATTTCATCATTCAAATAATCTGTATCAAAACACTTATCAATAATAGCATTTGTTCTACCTAAAACTAAAATATTATGACTAGGATTATTATTATGAATATTTAATATAATTTCTTTTAATTTATCATATTCATGTTCATCTTCAAAATAAACAAACTCTACAGGTTTATCAATATGTTTATTTGAAAGTAAATATTTTTTAATTTGATCAGGGTTTCTCATTATAAAATTACCAGAAACATCTAATAATTCCTGACTATTTCTATAAGTCTTATTAATTCTAAATATAACAGCATCTTTAAAATAATTTTTGAAATTATATATATATTCTATTCTAGAACCACTAAATGCATAAATACTCTGCCAATCATCACCAACCGCATATATTTTAGCATGATTCCTATCTACTGTTTTCTTAGTTAATTCATATTTATATTGAGAAATATCTTGATACTCATCTATAATTACATATTCAAAATTAAGTTCATTATTAACGCCTATATTTTCTATATATTTATTAGCATAATAAAGTAAATCAGAATAATCAAACTTATATACTTCCGAACCATATAATTGACTTTGATAATAAATATAAAACTCATTAAAATAATTATATTGTTTCAAAGCCTCTTCTTTTTCTTCAACTAATGTTTCTACGTATGATTTTATTATATCTTGATAACTTTCTCTATTAACTGATTCTTTTATAGTATTAACTATTTCATAAAAGAAGTTTTTAAATGGAAACAGCAAAGATAACTTATTATTATCAAGTATTCTCTCATATATTTCTTCTTCTGTTTTAATCTTATATTTAACCCCATATTCTTTTAATTTTCTATCTAATTCTTGCTCTATATTCATAAGTGGAGTTTTATCAAGTTCTATAAACTTATTATTATGTTCTGCATGAAATCTAATTTTTAATTCTTTATTTTTATTATATTTTTCATCATCTAATCCAAAATATTCAATATATATTTCTTCTCCACCTATATCTATTGTAAAATCAGGTTTATATATTCTATTATCTTCCATAAGTTCAGAATATATTTTTTCATATGTATAAAGTATCCCATTTTTATATAAAAAGTTTGCAATAATAGCTTCAGGCACTGACTTTACATGCTCACCCTGTATAGTAATAACCTCTTCTTCGCTATTTATTTTTTTCTCTACCCAATCATCTATAAAACCTTTTAATCCTTTATTAGAGTTAATTGCTTCTGATATTTTATATTTTTTATATGATTTCAATAATTCATCAAAAGTATCATATTTTTCATAATTAAGTAAAAACCATTTACTAAATACCCACGTCTCCCCTATTTTAGAAGCTTCAAATGTAGTTAAAATATCTTTAAGTTTATTTTTATCTTTAAAAATCATACTAAAATAATTTAAGAATATTTCATCTTTATCATTATAATCTATAACACAGCATTTTCTATTTTTAAAAATATTTCTAATATATTCAAAACCCAAAGAATGAAATGTTGTTATATGTGCTGGAATATTAAAGTCACCTGTTATTCTCTTTTCTAATTCTTGTGTTGCTTTTTTAGTATAACTCATTACTAATATTCTACTAGGATCTATCTTTTTAATATCAACTAAATATTTTACTTTAGCAGTCATAGTTGTAGTTTTACCAGTACCAGCACCCGCTATTATTAAAGCACTGTCTTCATCACTAAGAATAGATCTAATTTGATCTTTATCTAGTATAATATTATCATCAATTCCTTTAAACATATTTTTAAAATAATCTTGATACTTATTATAAAGCATATTTAATACTTTTAGATTATATTCTTCTATATCAAAATTAGGATATTCATCTTTTATTAATTGATATAATTTATTTGATATATATTCATTATTTCTAATTTTATTTAAAAATACATCTTTCATAACAGCACCCTACTATAAATAGTATATCAAATAATTATGTTAATTTAAATAAATATATCAAAAAAAACGAAACTAAAAATAATTTAAAATAACCAATATCTAAAAGAATATTCAGCAATCTCTTTCATAATATCAAACATTTCATCTTTAGTCCATTTTTCTTCTCTAAAAAACATTGATACCGGAGAAAAACATCCATGTTCATTATCATTGTCTTTTTTATTAACATAGATTTTATTAATATCATAAAACTCATTTAAACAATATATTTTTGATAATACTGTAGGATTATCTTCAGAAAAATCACATCCATAACCAAAACATACAAATGGCGTGATATTTTCATAATGCATATATGTTTTAATCGCAGTCAAATTTTTACCAAGTCTTTCAATAGCGTTACCTGTCGCTTGCTTTTTCTTTCCCTCTTTTTGTCTTTCATTATTTGTTCCTTGATGTTTAACTTCAGCAATTACAAGCGGATATTTAATATTTTCTTTTTCATCTACCAAGTATATTATCCCTCCATCAGGTACTATACTTCTAGAATCATCATACTCATAAAACTCTCTTCTTACATTCTTTTTCTTTATAAACTTAATCATATCACATATTTTAATAGCTTTGACAAACTCTAAATGATAATTTTTAAACTTTATATCCATATCAAATCTAGCAATTAAATAATCCATTACCATCTCTGCTGCCATGTAAACTTCTTTATCATCATTCTTAGATATAATATTTTTAGGTTTATGCTGTTCTATTCTTTTTCTTAAAGATTCATGCTGACTCATATTTATTTACCTCCTTATATTTATTAACTTCAACCAAATATAAATATTCCTTTACATGTATATCCCTATTATTAAGATTTCTTGAACCCCTAAATGTATTATATTCTTTTTCCATAATAGTTACTTTTCCTATTTTAGATAACATTTCAATCATTTCTTCTTTTTTAATAAAACCATCATTATTAAATGAAATTAACAAATATCTTGCTTTAGCATTTTCACAAAGACATTTAAAAGTTTTAAATGCCTCACGAGCCTGATTAAACTTTGATCTATTCCAATCAGTTGGTATACCTGATACTTTGCTTACTTCTTTTGGCTTTTCATATTTACTAATAAGATTTAACATAAAATAATTAGAACCATAAGGATGTTGATTATATGGAGGATCCATATACATTAAATCAACTAAATCTAATTTATTAATAAGTTCACAAGCATCCTCCTTATAAACTTCAACTTCACAATCAAAATTGCTAAATACAGGAAAAGGTAATTCTATATCTTTTTTAATTCTAGATAACGCATTCTCATCATTACCCCCAAACTGTCCAATACCAGTTTTACTATTTTTGTAAAATCCTTTAAAAACACCAGATGTATTATTTTTAATTGAAGCTTCTGCTAATAAAGGAGCTATAAAATACACTCTATACTTCAAAGGAATATTATTAATAAGTTGTCTTGCCGTATCAATATATTTTGCATTTCTTGTAGTATAAAAGCACCTTTCTCCAAGTCTAATATTATTAATATCTAAAGGAGCATACATATCAGAAATAATACCATTATTAAGTTTTCCATTCAAATTATCTTTTAAATAATTAAACCAAGATATCAATTCATCCATATCAATATCACTCTTATTACTCAAATAACATTTATTTAAAATATATGCATATTCTTCTAAATCATTTGCTATTATTTTAGAAGAAAATTGTTTAAAATATCTGGAGACGATTCCTGACCCCGAGAATATATCAACTATCTCTAATTTATCTTTTTTAAGCTTATCTTTTACCACATCAACAGCTTTACCAATAAAACTTAGTAATGATCTTTTGTTTCCGATATAGGTAATAATTTGTGTTGTTAAATATTCTTCGTTTTCGAATAAATCACAAGTATTATTTTTCTTATTTGCCATATTATTACCTCCTATCCAATTATATCATAAAAGTTTAAGTTAAAAAATATTATAATTGTGAGATTCAGGATAAACGTATGAGTTTTTAAACTTGTGTGTTTTTTAATTGTTCTAAACTTTCAACATCTAGTAATTTAAAAATATTTTCTATTTCATTTTCAAAATCAAATGATAAATTAGTTCTTATTAAATTTAAACTTTTCTTATAATAAGTTTGAGCAAACCTTAGTATTGCCAGCGTTGTTCTTCTTAATACTCTAAGGTTTTTAAAACCGTTTTATTACTATCTTCTTTAAAAACTATGTCAAGTGGTGCATGCAAATTATTCTCAATTTTCCATTCTCCAAGTACACTTTTTGAAAATAGTTCTATATCATAAGTAAAGCTTATTATATAGTATCTATCTTCTACAATTTTATTATTGTTTTTCCCTATTGTATTTCTAGCCATACCAATTGATTTTAAGTCATGCCATTTTTTTATTCATCCATTTGATACCATCTATCATGCAATATTCTCTTGTTATAATTCCATTATGTTCTTTTGAAGTTAATTTTTTACAATTTATTTTCTTTGCTTCTTCAAATAAATATTTATCTTCAAAATATTCCTTTATTTCGTTATAAGTTAGTAATTGATTTTCTTTTACTAGTAATACATAATCAGCTTTTCTTTTTAATATCGCTTTTATAGTTTCTACCTGAGTATTTAATACATCAGCGGTAACAACACAACAATTTAATTGTAATTGTTCTAATAATTTAGGTCCCATTGTTATTTCATTTGTTTTACTTGGTATGTAATCTTGTATTAATGAAATACCATAATTGTTTGAATAAACACTCATTGTATTTACAATTTCAACATCTTTATTTATACCAGTACTTCTTATCGAACCATTTGAAGTCTTGCCACTTCACTTATGTTTATATTATCACCTCCTTTTCGTATAATTTCATTGCTAACATCTTTCCTCATTAAAATCAACTCCTATCTATCTTTGAAAGATAATGTAAGTGTATTATTTAATTAAAAAGAATTGGTACAAAACTGTCCAATTTCTTAATTGCCTTTTTTGTCCAATTCAATATTACCATTTACAAGACCAAATTGTGTTAAACCCTTTAAATACTGGCCTTCTTATATTGGTATAAACCGTCATTTACCGTGGCTTTTTAGTATTTTTGTACCTAAACTGTACCTAAAAAAATCCAGATCTTTTTTTCGGATTTTTCAACTATTTATTTTTGCTTATATATCTCTCTGTTGCATTAATCAACATCAAACCAAAATCAATCAAAAACATTTTTTGTTCATCCGTGTAATTTTTTCTTTTCTCCACCATATCTTTTTCTCCGTGTCTAAAACATTGCAACTCATTTTGATAATCAAGTAACTGTTGTTTTGTAACATATCCTTTTGATATTACATCAATATTTAAATTAATATATTTACCATTTTCAGTTTTTCCAATGTAAGAGAAAACATTACGTATTTGTTCTAATTTTTCATCTAACGACATATTGTAAAATTCTTTATTACCTGTAGATACAATTTTAAAAATATCATTTATGTTTGTACTATATGGTATTCCGTTATTTCTTTTTATAAATGATAAATTATCAGAATATGCTCTTCTATCTGCCCAAGCAACTACTCCATTAAATTTTGTTTCATATTTAGCTCTTGTAGAATCCTTAAAAATTCCTTCAGATATATACTCTGGGGTGTCAATTTTAAATAGTAGTTTAGGATGTTCTTCAATTTCATATCCCTCATTCAATAAATAAAATGATAACAGCAAAAATTCGAACACTATCTCTTCATCATCTTTCCCAGGATGTGTATAACTCTTCCACTTCATTATGATTTCATCATCGTCTATATACTCGCATGGATACTTACTCCACTTAACTAAATCATAATTCTTTATTTTTCTTTGATAATAAGGATATTTGTTTCCATCAAAGTTATCCAAAAAATATCTTGTTAAATTCACGATATCACCTCTTTTGCTTGTCACATGTTTAAATATGTATTTACTATATCCATATAATTATTCACTTTTAATTGATTTTCCAACTCTTTTGAAACTTTGTTAATATTTTTTGATATTTCACCATTCGATGATTGTATATATTTAAAATCTTCTATTACTTGATCTTTCTTTTCTTTAAGATACTTTTGATTCCTACTACCATAAAAATATGATTCTAGCCTTTTTTGTTCACCGGTAGAGTAAGCTATAAAATAAATTAAATTTATTAAATCTACATAACTAGAAACAACCATAATATTATCAATCATACTATCATTTATGTTTGCCTTTTTATATAAAAAAGTTAAATACATATTTTCAATAATTAGAGCAACATATTTTATCTCATTATTAATATATTTTTTTATCAGTTTATTTCCAGTAATATAACTTACAGCTTCCTTAACATTAGTTACATGTGTAATCTTTGATAAATACGAATATATTTCTTTAATATCCAATGGAACAAAAACATTGCCAAATAATTCAGCACAGTTATTAGATACTATATCATTAAAATAGCCTGCTTTAGTCATTATATTTATATCAACATCTTCTTGTATAGAAGTAGCCATAATATATGTCATTTCTTCAAATACATTTCTAAGAAGACAAGTTGCCATCAACGTTTTTTCTTTTGCTAATAAATCAAATACATTATTCAATTCATCAGATATTTCTTTAAAAAGATATTTAGACTTCCTATAGTTTGAAACAGACTTAAAATCAAATTTTTGTATTAAATCAATGTAAATGGAATTGCTAATATCTAATATTCTTAAAGTCTTGTCAAAGCAATAATTCTTATTTTTATGTTCTAAATCATAAATATATCCTCTTATTTTTGATTTCTTCATTTATTAACCTCCAACTAAAAATAGAGCATACTCCATCTTAAAAATGAAATATACTCTTCTAATATGCAAATATAGTATAGCACCTTTTCGTTAATATTTATACTATATTAACTAATTATTTGAATATTTTAGTTCGGCTTGTCTTATAACTTGTTCGACAGCACCTTCTCTTTTTAATGGAGGATAGTTATACTTAATCAACAATCTTCTTATATTAACTCTAATTCTAGCTCTTGCATCTTCTCTTTTGAAGGCATCCAATGTTAAATTTTCATTAATAATAGTACCTCCCAAGATATCTCTCATATAAAATTATAACATACAATTTGACAATTTTTGATATTTTACGACCAATTCGTACCAGAAATTACTGAATTGTATCAATAATCTTGACTAATTTTTAATTTTAAGTGATTAATATAAGGAATTGGAGGGATTATATGATTAGAAAATATACTGATGAGGATATATCTAATGAAGAATTAGAGAAAGTAATAAATCCTTTTTACGATAATTATCATGAATATATTATTACTTATGTTATTCCTGAAGTTATTGCATTTTATATAGCTGGTTCTTTTAGTAGGAATGCGATGTGGAAATCTACATTTTATCAACATTATAATTCGGCTAAAGATATATTTAATATTAGTGATGATGAAGATTATGAAAGAGCGCAAGGTATCTAGAAAAGAACTTGCTAAAGGATTAAATGTTCCTTACACCACTTTAACTGATTAGTGTACTGGAAGAATATTTCCAAGAGTAGAAAAAATTAATATGATTGCTGATTACTTTGGTATCAAAAAATCTGACTTGATTGAGGAAATGCTTGAAGATGAAGATGATTTATTAAATGATGATCCTGTTATAGTTGATGTTTTTTCTAAAATATATTTTGAAAATATATTTTAGAAAAAACTAATGCATTTAAAGTTGGTGAAGAACTAATACCTCCAGAATGGATAAAGAACAAACAAAGTTATTTTAGATTAATTATGCCTGATAATACTATGGATCCTGAGTTTCATCAAAATGATTGTATAATACTTAGAGAGCAAAATAAGATGACTAAAGATGGATTCTATTGTGTTATGGAAAAAGGACAAGATATAGCAACTATTAGAAAACTTATTACTATTAATGATGGAATAATGGTTATGCCTTTAAATCTTAGCGGTGATTTTAAACCTACTATTTATTTAAAAGGTACTGTTGAATTTGAGAACTTTAGAATTATTGGTTCTGTAGTTCAAGTTAAAAGATATTATGATTAAAAAAAGACCACTGCTGGAACAGTGATCAAAGTGAAAAATCCCTAATTAAAAAGTCTGGTAAACTTTAATAATTATAATAAATATAATTTTGGAGATCTCTCATATTTAATTATATCACCAATTAGGGATTTCTACAAGAAAGTTGGTGAAATAATGGCAGTTTACAAAGATCCTAAGCCTACTAAAAATGGTAGAGCTTGGTATTTTAAGTTTAGTTATAAAGATGCATTTGGTGCTACTAAGCAATATAGATCTAAAAGATATTTAACTAAAAAGGAAGCATCTGATGCAGAGAGAATGTTTTTAGTTACCTCTACTGATAAAGTAGAAGATAACAATATGACGTTTAAAGATTTATATGATGAATTCAGAATGCATAACGATGAAATAATGAAAGATACTACTAAGTATGGATATGATAACAAAGAAAAGTTTATAGAATGTTTCTATCCTGTTAAAGTGAAAGATTTTAATATTATGTAGTTTGAACAATGGAAACGAGAAATAAATAAACTTAATATATCCCTTAGATATAAAAATGATATTTATAAATTTCTTAAATCTATTTTAAACTTTGGTGTTAAATGGCATAACTTAAACTTTCAAGCAGTATATAATAAAATGACAAAGTTTCAAGATCCTAACGAACGTAAAAAAGAAATGGCTTATTATACTTATGATGAATTTAAAAAGTTTATTTCTTATGAAGAAGACTTAAGATGGAAATGTGTATTTGAAATATTATATTACTGTGGATTACGTAAAGGTGAATTAAAAGGCCTTACATGGAAAGATATTTATTTTGATAAAAAAGTATTATCAGTTAATAAACAAATAACACAAAGAAATAACCGTATAAAGTTTGAATTCTCGGATACTAAGACAAGAGATAGTAGAAGAATAGTACCTATTACTAAAGTCTTGCTAAACGACCTTAAAATGCTCCATGAACAGGATAAAAAAGAATACTATGGATTTAATGACGATTTCTTTGTGGTTTCTGATGCTAAACCTATAGCTGATTCTAATATATATCTTAGAAGAACTAAACTAGCTACACTTGCTGGTTTAAAAGTTATTAGAATCCATGATTTTAGACATTCATGTGCATCACTACTTATTAACAATGGTGCTAATGTTACATTAGTTGCCAAATATTTAGGGCATACAAAAATCGAGGAAACACTAAATACATATTCTCATATGTTTAGTACTGCACTCGACTCTGTTGTTTCTGTTATAGATAGCTTAGAAGAAGACTAAGCTATTTTTTTATATTGATTATTTCCTCAAATATAGAAAAAATTCTATTAAATTCTTTAAAATCAAAATCGTTAAAATTCTCTACAGAATCTTTTATATTATTAGCAAAATTTATTTTTGAAAGTGCTAAATTTTTTTGCTCTTCATCAAGTTGATCATAAATTTTAGTTTTTCCTGAACCATCAAGTATTTTTATACTATCTGCGCCACATTTTTCAAGTGATTTACACATTAAATTTCCTTTATAACTTATGCCGTTTTTGTTAAACTCTTTACCTAAGTATAATCTTCTTCCTTCAGCATCTTTTCGTTTAAGTTCACTATCTTTAAAATAATGCTCTATGCAAAGATCTTTACTATCATTTCTATGTGATGGTATAGGAATACACATTTTGTAAATATTTTCAGAAAATTCAAAATATTTATTTTCTAGCATTTCTTTAATCAAAACATCCCTATCATACATTAACACTACAGGTACACTTTGAGGTACAACAGTCAATGCTTCTGCTAATTTATTTAAAGCTGTCCAGCCTTCATCTTGATATTTATTAGCATCTTTGGTTTTTAATCCAATAAATTTTATTTTTTTATCTTTTAATACTCCTAATTTATCCTTAGCCATTTTTAAATAAATCGGATCAGTTTTTCCTTCGGTTATCACTATTAAATCATCGTTTGAATCTTTTATTTCATTTTTTGTTTGATTTACTAAGCTAAATAAATCTTCATTATGTTCAATCAATGCATCATATGTTTTTTTTACTTCTGATAAATCAATTATGTTTTCTACCTTAATTCCTTTAGGCATATCATATATATCACAAGCACCCTTATATATATCATTAATACCATATATCAAAAAAGGAGACTGTGTAGTAATAATAAATTGAACATTTTTAAATTTCTTCATTAACCTTGGGAGAACATTCATTTGCAAATCAATATGAAGATTTAATTCAGCTTCATCGACAAGAACAATTCCCTTAATATCTTGGAAATTAAATGAATTATTAGATTGAGTTTTATCATAATCCATTAGTATAGCTGTAAACATAGATAATAGTGAATACTCCCCAGTTGAAAGCTTACTAAACGAGTCAATAATTTCTTCATCATCGCCATTATTTTTTATTCCCATTACACCAATTTTTCTGTTTTCTTTTCTGCTTATATATAATCTTTTTCTGCTATATTTATCATTCTTAAACTCACTAAGTATACTATTAATAAAGTTAATTATACTGTTATTTTTGCCAATATAATTAATTATCGGATTACCTGCTGAATCAATTAAAAATCTTTCACCATTTTTGAGAAATATTTTTTGATCATATAAATATTGATCTACCACAGAATTAATAATAAATCCTTCAAAATCATTTTGTATTGTATTGCATAATACATTTCTTGTATTTATACCGATTATTTTATTTTCTGCTCCAATATTAGATTTTAAGTTATTGTTTTTCCATCCTGGTATATAATGTCTATCAACAGGGAAATATAGACATACATTTTTATCATAATCTAATTCCCCAGTTTTATCGTTATACATTCCTGTTTCTTTAAAGTCAGCATTATTTCTCAATTTTGAAGTATAATCAGGATAACTATTATTTTCAATAGTATTATTGGGATTCTTACTCATTACTTCAACATAATTATATTTTTTATTATCAAATGATACAGAAACAAAAGACTCTTCTTTATCATTTTTTATATATGATGTAGACATTACTTTATATAGTTGATTTTTATCTTTTTCAGGCATTTCATTATATTTATCAGACTTATATAGTAATATAGCTTGAATAATTTGTGAGAGTAAAAGTGTTTTGCCTGATCCGTTTTTTCCCATTAGAATTATTGGCTTTGGTGAACCATCTTCGTTTAAATTTGCATTTATTTCAAATTCTTCTATTGAACCATAATTTTTTATTTTGATATTATTAACATACATAACTGCTACCTCCTGATTTTTAATTATTATTCCACTACCGATAAATATCTATCAAGTATTTCATTTTCTGCTTCTGTAACTAATTTAACAAAATCTGTGTAATCACCTGTTGTATGTGCTTTATCAAGTGCTTCATAATATTTTAATCTATTATCCTTTTTGATAATTACTGGTACATATCCACTTCTCATTAAATCCATGTTCATTATTAATCTAGATGTTCTCCCATTACCATCAATAAACGGATGAATTTTAACTAACTCTCCATGTAATAACGCTGCTCTTACTATTGGATGATATTTATCCCATTCATCATAATTCATCATTAATTTTTCCATTAATTCTGGAACTTTTATATATTCTGGTGGTCTATGTTGTGCTCCACTTATAATTACATTATGATTCCTATATCTGCCAGCATTCTCATCATCTATTCCTTTTAAAACCAACTGATGTAAGCCTTTAATATTCCATTCTGATATTTCGCTTTTATCTTTTGTTAATCCTTCTAAGTATTCAATAGCATTTTCATGATTTATAGCTTCTAAGTGTTCTCTTAAGGACTTCCCACCAATAGTAATACCTTCTAACACTACTTTTGTTTCTTTTAATGTTAAAGTATTACCTTCGATACCATTACTGTTATATGTCCATTCTAGATTAATAGCATTTTGTAACGATTCTGTTGCTTCTTTAGATAATGGCCTTTTACTATTTAATTTAGCTAATTTTTCATCAACTTCTTTAAAATAATCTTCTGGTAGATCAATTTTAAATTCAATTTCATCTTTAACTCTTTTATCAACTGGCTTTCCAACATCATTTGGGATATACCATGCAGTGCCAATTTTTTCAGCACCCAATATTCTACCATCTTGAATAAGTTGTCTTATTCTTCTTTCACTAATATTCCATTTTTCACTAGCTTCTTTTATTGTCATAAATTTCATTTTTACACCTCCAAATTATATTCTCTAATGATTTCATCAAACGCTTCTTTACCATACTTATTTAATAAATAACCTAAACATATAGTTTTATAAGCGTTTAATCGATCATATAACACATTGCTATCAATACTCTCTATATTCACTTTAGGACTATTATTAGCTACACACAAAGTATCCTCATATACTTCTGTTTCTAATATTAAATGTTCTCTAACACTTTTTATTACTTTTTCCATGCCTTCTCTTGTTGGATTTTTCTTTTGCTCTGTTAGATCTTTAATATCTTTAGCAACATCACTAATATCTTTTACATCTTTAATATGCATAGTTATCACCTCTATATATAGATTATACCGTTTTCGGAATAATATGTCAATATATTCTATACCATTTGTGGAATAATATTGTTTTTTTCCCGTTCATACGGATCATTTATATTTTATCCGTATCATTGTTAAAATTAAAAATCCATTGAGAATTTTTGCCGTTTACGTCACTTTTCTTCAATGAACTATTCTTAAAATCAAATTTTTTTTGTACCTAAATTGTACCTAAAATTATTTTATCAATACTGATGCCTCACAAGTCCTTATAAAATGGGCACAAAAAATGGAGCCTTTCGGCTCCTTCAGGGGGTTTTGGTCGAAATACTTCCATTAGTGTTCATGAAAGTACTTCTTTTTATAGCGTATTTCTACGCTAATTAAATTATATAATATCACCCACAAAAAAGTCAATCAATTTTTATTTATATTTACATCATTTTAATTTTTTAATGATTTAAATATCTTTTTCCATAATTTATTTGAACTATAATTTAATATACCAACTTTATATACTTTCATTCCATATTTATAAAGTACAACAATGGTTACAGCCATTATACCGACATTAATCCACAAATCAAATAAAGTAAGTTCACCTAAAGTATAAAGTACTGGTGACAATATACCAGATATAAAAGGTATAAATGATATAACTTTAATAGCACTACTTCCATCATATAATGTAGACATAATTGCTAAATAATAACCAACCATTAAAAATATCATTATTGGTGATTGTAACTGCTGATAATCTTCCATACTCGTAGTCATACTAGCAAGTACACCTGTAAACAATGAATAAAGAATAAAACTTAAAAGTGTAATTATCAAGAACAAAGGTATTCCTTTTATAATTGTTTGAAGTATATCACTATTTAAAAACTTAACAACAAACTCACTTATATTTCCAAGACTACCACTACTTATACTTGGAACATCTATACTAGTAGAACCTGTCCATAATACTCTTATAAACGCACCAATAAATACGTAAACAATAAGTAAAGCACTTTGACATATCGCAAACACATTAGCAGATGCCATCTTACTAAAGAAATGTACTTTAGGACTTACGCTAGATATTATAAGTTCCATACTTTTAGATGATTTTTCCTCATTAATCTCAGCCCCAATCATTTGAACAATCATTATAATTAAGAAGAAAAAAGGTAATATAAACACAATAATTAAAACACTACCAATCATCTGCATAAACTCAGAATCTTCATCTAAATCTTCATTTAGTATAGTTCTTGTAATATTTACATCTTTATTTACACTCTCAAGTAAAGCTAAATCTATACCACTGTCAACAAGAGCTCTCTGTTTCTTTACAGTATTCAAAGAAGCATTAATATCTTGAAGTAGTACACTATCAATATAATCATATGATATTATCTCAGCATCAAAATAATTATTAGATGGCATTATCTTAAGAACAATATCACTACTCTCATCATTTTTAATTTCTTCTATCTTTTTATCAACATCACCATCAAGTTTATTAATAACTAAATTATAACTTTCTAAAACAGAAGTATAACTAGATTTAATAACACTATTTAAATCATCATAAACATTACTTTCATCATAAACATACATATTAATTGGTTCATCAAAATCTCCACCAAAGAACTTAATAATTGAATCAATATTAGTTAAACATACAAGTACTATTAATAATATAACATTAACCCATTTAAACCATTTAGTACACATCTTCTTTTTTAAACTCTGTTTAAATAGAAAATTAAACTTACTTCTCATATGCTTCACCTACTTTACTAATAAATATTTCATTCAAACTTGGTTCTTCAACAACAAACTTAGTAATATTTTTATATTTACTTATTTCTTTAAATACATTTTCAATATACTCTTCACTTTCTATTTTAATAATATATTCACTAGCACTCTTTTCTACTGACACAACACCTTTTATTTTAGTAACTTTATCTATATCAATATCACCTATTACTTTAATATTTTTCTTCCTAAAATCATTCTTAATATCTTTAAGTTTACCTTCTATTACAGTTTTACCTTTAACTAATATAATTAAAGAATCACAAAAATATTCTATATGTTCCATCATATGTGATGAAAATATAATACTTGTTCCCTCTTTCTTCAATTTTAAAATAATATTTTTAAACTTCTCTACATTAATAGGATCAAGACCACTAAAAGGTTCATCTAATATCAATAATTTAGGATGATGAATTATACTTAAAATAAATTGAATCTTTTGTTGATTACCTTTAGATAATTCTCTAATTTTTTTATTTTTGTAATCTTCTATATCAAACTCTTTTAAATACTTATCAAGTTCTCTTTCTATATCTTCTTTATTCATTCCCTTTAATGTTCCATAAAATATAGCTTGTTCCATAACAGTATAAGATAACATTAAACTTCTCTCTTCAGTTAGAAATCCTATTTCATCTGAAATACTATAATCAATATCTTTACCATTAAGTTTAATACTTCCACTGCTTTTATCAAGAAGACCCATTATCATCCTAAAAGTAGTAGTTTTACCAGCACCATTAACACCTAATAATCCAAATATCTCTCCATCTTTTATTTCAAAAGATAGATTATCAACTGCCAAAAAATCATCATAATATTTACTTATATTACTAACTTTTAACATATTTCCACCTCATCAAAAGTATTTATATTCTTTAAAATACCTTCATCCTTATTCATATGAAACTCAAGTACACAAGTTTCATCACTCTTAACTCTAACATTTTTTATAATAGTTCCGTCTTTAGTTTTAACACTAACCATATCTCCTTTATTAAGATTAAATCTCTTCAAATCTTCACTACTAAAATGAATATGATTATGTGCAACAAAAGTTCCATTCTTACTTTCATAAATACCACATGGTCCTTCTAATTTAAAAGGAATTGTATTTTCTAAATTACCACTATCACTATATATAATGGGTAAATTACAATTAACAAAATCGCTTTCAAGAAGTTCTACTTGAGTATATTTCCTAGTAGGTCCAATTAATCTAACATTAGAAATCTTATTCTCACCTATATATACATTAACAGTCTCTTCACAAGCATACTGTCCTAATTGTTTAAGTTTTCTTTTAACATGAAGTTCATAACCTTTACCAAACAATATATCTTTTACTTCATCACTCACATGAACATGATGATTAGAAAGTCCAGTAATTATTTTCTCGCTCATCTTTATCCTCCTAACAACATTATAAATCATAACTATAATTATTCATACACTTTTATCACATTTAAATAAAAAAAACATTTAATATTATTAGGAGAGATTATATATGAATGGAAGTTATTATAAAACACCTGTATTTATAAACGATATTGATAATAGAGAAACTAAAGATTATGCTTCTTATGATGATTATGTAAAAAATACTGGCCCTAATAGTAATTACAATTATCCAGTAATAGAACAAAGTTATATAGAAAACATACTAAGAAATAACATAGGAAAAAGAGTAAGAGCGTTTGTCTCATTCCCAGATTCTATAGAATGGAAAGATAAAATATTTACAGGTGTTATTGAACATGCTGGAAGAGATAACTTAATAATCAATGATACAGAATCAAATAATAGTTACTTAATATTAATGATATATCTAAACTATGTAGAATTTGATGAAAAAATTACTTACGCGAAGTAATTTTTTATATATAACTTTAATTTATAATAATATTTTGATATAATATTTATACTGAAAGGAAAATACAAATGAACAAAACAAATATAATATTATTAATAACATGTTCTATAATTATACTAGTATTATTACTATTATTACTTTATAGATACTATAATGATAAAATAAATGAATTATTAAAGAAGATAAATAAATCAGAAAAACAAGAATTAAATAAATTAAAAGAAAAACAAAACATTCTCATAAGAGCTATTAACTTAATAGAAAACAAATTAGATATTAAAAGTAAAACTTTTGACGATGTAAGAAAATTAAAAATAGATTCTCTTACTACATTCAAAGATGAAGAAATATTAAATAAATGTTTTAATGAAATATTAGATATTAAAGAAGATAATTCTAAGTCTAAAAAGCTTAAAACACTAAATGAAATAATAAATGATTATAACGAAAATGAACTTCATGTTATATCTCTTAGATCTTATTATAATAAATATACTATGAAATATAATTGTTTAATAAAAAAACTACCTTATAATATAATCGCAAAAATTAAAAAATATAAATTAAAACTTTTACTAGAAGGATTAGAAATAGAAAAAGAATAACTATGGTATTTTAAAATCAATACTATCTAAGTTATTCTTTTTTAAAAACTCATTTGTTCTAGAAAATGGTTTACTTCCGAAAAATCCTCTTGACGCAGATAAAGGACTTGGATGTACACTTTCTATAATTAAATGTTTTTTGTTTGTTATAAACTCTTTTTTACTTCTAGCATAACTTCCCCATAATATAAATACAACGGGTGTATCTTTAAGATTTATAAGTTTAATTATATGATCAGTTAATAATTGCCAGCCTAAATCTTTATGAGAAAGAGGACTATCTTTTCTAACACTTAAAATACTATTTAAAAGTAGTACTCCCTGTGTAGCCCATTTACTTAAATTACCACTTTTATTATTTATAATTCCTAAATCATTATATAATTCTTTAAATATATTTTGTAAACTTGGAGGAAACTTAACACCATCTTGTACGCTAAAAGAAAGACCATGTGCTTCCCCTTCTCCATGATAAGGATCTTGTCCAATTATAACAACCTTAACATTTTCATAAGGAGTAAGCTTTAAAGCATTAAAAATATTTTCATATAAAGGATAGCAAGTATAATTATCATACTCATACTTAACCTTTTTCATAAACTTTTTAAACCCATCACCATCAAATACATTTTTTAAAATTACATCCCAATCATTACCTATCATAAACACCTCTACATAAAAAGTTATCTATTTATGATAACTTTCATTATTTATTATCTTAAAACTTCTATATATTTGTTCAAGTAATAATCCTCTAAACAACCCATGTGGAAAAGTCATATCAGAAAATGAAATAAGTTCTTGACTTCTCTTCTTAACTTTATCACCTGTTCCATCACTACCACCAATTATAAAAGTAATATTACTAATAGAATTATTAAATAAACTAACTATCTTATCTTTAAATCCAATAGAATCATATTTTTTACCATGAATATCCATAGTAATAACATATTCTCCTTCATTAATATTTTTAAGTATTAACTCTTCTTCACTATTAATATCACTATCTTTAATATTAACTATTTCAATTTTATGATACTTACTAATTCTATTTTTATAATCAAGAACTAAATCATTTAAATATTTTTCTTTAAGTTTTCCAACGCATATTATTTTAATCATTATAATCCTCTACATGCACTATATCTCTTATAATAAAGTGAGAAAGGATTAACAAGATTACCATTTTTATAAACTCTAAAGTCTAAATGTACTCCAGTAGCAGAACCAGTAGCACCCATTATAGCAATTAATTGTCCCTTTTCAACATGGTCTCCAGCTTTTACTAAGCATTTATTTAAATGCATATACCATGAAGTATAAGTATCATTATGTTTTATTTTAATATTATTACCAGCTCCAGTATGCCATCCTCCATCACAAAATGATTGTGTAACAGTACCACTTTGAATAGCATATATATTTCTACTCTTAGTACCAGAAATATCTAACGCTGGATGGAAATGATAATTACCTTTAATAGGGTGGTTTCTATATCCATAACAAGAAGCAATTCTATAAGGCTTACTAGTAGGCCATACCCAATAAGTAGTATCTCCAACATAATATACACCTTTAGAACCAGCTACAACTATTTTATCAACTGCTTCACTAATAACATCTTCATTAACCATAACAGTATTTAAAATAACACCATTAGTTTCAGTAGTAGCATAAACTACTTTAGATTTTCCATTCATACCCTCTTGCTTAACATACATTTGATCAGCACTTAAATTAGTATCATATACAATTTGAGTATCATAATCAATATCTTTAATTTCAGTATCAAAAGATTCAACAACTATATTAGATATAGGATTAATCGCAGCAACAGTAACCTCTTGTCCAATCGCAAGTAAAGCATTTTCTCCCTTAATTTCAGGATTAGCAACAAGTAAATCCTCCACACCAAGCTTATTGTTGTATGCAATAGATTCTATCGTATCACTAGCTTTAACTTTATACTTATCCATAAGTTCAGTAGTACCAAATAAGAAATACATCTTCATAGTATTTTCATCAGTAATAATATTTTCTTCAGTAGAAATATATACTTTCTTAATAGTTATATCACTCTCAAAATATATATTAGTAATAGTCTTTCCTTCTTCATCACTATCTTTCTCTACACCTTTTAAATAATCATTATAATCTTCTTCTGATACAAAAGATAAAACAGTATTCTTAACAGCAGAATCTAAATCATCTTTATTAAGTATATAAAATACTTTACTTTTACTCTTATCTTTACTAGTAACTTTAACTCTATATCCCTCTATTGTAAAAGGATCTAAATCTTTAATTTCTTCATAAACACTCTTAGCACTCATAAGTTTACTTTTATATGTATTAACTTTTTGTACTTCAAGACCAGAAGGAGGATATATCTTATCTACCCCAAACTTTTCTTTCATATGTTCTTGCTCTTTATCTATAAGATCATAAAGTTCATCACTAGATTCTATAAGTCCTATAGTTTTACCATTTAAATATACTTGATAATACTCATGTACAGCATTATTTTGCATATCAAAATCAATTACCATATAAGATATAAATATGATAAATATCATAAGCATAAATATTTTAACCCATGAAACCTTTTTATTCATTATTCTCCTCTTCTTCACTAGCATAGTTAGAAAACAAACCTGTATTCATTTCAAAAGTTAAATTAACTGTACCAGTTTGACCAGATCTATTTTTAGCAACTAATAATTCTATTTTTCTATTAGTATTACCTTCATAATTTCCATATTCATCACTATATAAGAATAATACTATATCGGCATCCTGTTCTATAGAACCAGATTCTCTTAAATCACTAAGTTTAGGTTTTTTATCTTCCCCTCTTCTTTGTTCAACACTACGAGATAACTGTGCAAGAGCAATAACCGGAATATCTAACTCCATCGCAAGTTTCTTAAGATCACGGCTTATCTCACCTACTTCTTGTACTCTCTGTCCTGAATATTTATTTGAACTAGAAAGTAACTGTAAGTAATCTATTATAATTAAATCAAGCCCATCACTAGAGTTTTTAAGTTTACGTGCTTTTCTTCTAATTTCAGCAACAGTCATACCACCTGAATCATCTATATAAAACTTAGCATCAGCAAATTGACTAGTAGCCTCATTCCATCTCTTCCAATCAGTATTCTTAAACTTGCCAGTTTTTAAAACATCACCATCTATTCTACCCTGTCTACCATACATTCTCTTAACAATCTCTTCTTCTCCCATTTCAAGAGAAAATAAAGCAACACTCTGTTTATTATTAATTGCAGCATTAAGCCCTATATTAAGAGCAAAAGCACTCTTACCACAACCTGGTCTACCTGCAATAATAATAACTTGCTTACCAGATAAACCATTAGTATACTGATCAAGCTTACCATAACCAGTTCTAATACCTGTAAAAGATTGTTTATTAGCAACAATAGCGTCTATTTGTTTTTGAACTTCAGGTAATATCTCTTGTAATTTTCTAATATCCCTACCCATTCTATCTTTATAAATACCAAGTATATTTCTCTCAGCATTTTCAACTATATTAACTACATCATCACTCTCATTATAACATTCTTCCTGTATTTGATTAGTAGTACTAATTATATTCCTAAGAACACTTTTATCAAATATAATCTTAATATAATATTCAAGATTCGCAGCACTCGGAACAGCATTAATCACTTCATTAATATATTCTATCCCACCTACTTTTGATAAACTTTTACTTTTATCAAGTTCATTACATAAAGTCTGTACATCAATAGGTATATTATCATTATGAAGTTTTTTCATACTAATATATATTAATTTATTTCTTTCATCTAAAAACATATCTTCATTAACTTCATCTATTATTTTATCAAGTGCATCTTTTTGTAAGAATGCACAGCAAAGAACAGACATCTCTGCTTCTAAATTCTGTGGTTCCATTCTTGCCATACATACCTCCTACTACTTAACAAGTTCTATTCTAATATTTGCTTTAACTTTCTTATGTAAATTAATACACACATCATGATATCCTAAAGTATTAATATCACCATCAATAACTATTTTCTTTTTATCTATATCAAAACCATTCTTCTTAAGTTCATCACATATTTGCTTAGATGAAATAGCTCCGAATACTTTATCTTCTTTTCCAGTTTTAACTTTAAATACAAGTTTAACTTTAGATAGTTTTTCACTTATGTTCCTGCACTCTTTTATTAATTCTTCTTCATTATCATTTCTAGCTTTAATCTCTTTATTTAAGATTTCGTTACTTCTAGGTGTATATAATACTGCATACCCCTCATTAATTAAATACTTGGCAAAACCATCTTTAAACTCTTTAATCTCATCCTTTTTTCCTTGCTTTTTTAAATCTTTAATAAAAATAACTTTCATCTTGCCTCCTAAATAATTCATTAATATTATAACATACTATATATTAAAAAAAAAGTTGTGTTATTTAAAAAAATGTTATATACTTACTATAGTAGAAAGGTAGATGTATATGAAGGCAAACCAAATAAGACAATTAAGAAGTTTCGAAAGAATGGTTACTTATAAAATAATTGAAATATATAATGCTTATTTAACAAACGAAAAAAAAGAAGAATTATCTAAAAATACATTAATTAAAGATGACTATACAAATACCTTCACAAGCCCAGAAAACATACAAGGTGAAATAATTAGATTAGTATTTAAAGAAGTATTTAAAAATATTAAATGTACTAAAAGTATTAACTTTAGTGATGGAAGTAAAAGAAATATAGATTATGGCACCGATATTTATTATGGACTTATATCTTATTATTCTAAAGACTTATCATCAAAAATAAACTTCAAAATAGATACAAACTCTGAATATGAATTATACTATGATTTAATAATTAAATTAAAAGAAAAATTGAACATGGTATTTGAAACAATGGCATTTAACTGTGACGCTTTAACATTATTAAATGCTGCAAATGAAGAAACACTAACTAAAGAAAGTGATAAAGATGCTGTTAAAAGATATATAACAGAAAATAAGAAAAAAGAAACTGAAAAAACATCACTTAATATAAAAGTATTCCCATTACTTTATATAAAGGGAGTTCAGTACTTAAAATATATTGATGAAAGTAAAGAAGAACACTTAATTAAAATATCTAACCCATCTCTTACATCAAAAACATATAAAGAATTACTAACAAAACAAAATACTACAGCAGAAGATATATTATCATCTTTAGCAAATAATAAAGAAGCAATACCAGACATAAATAAAAACTTAACACCAAGCTCAAAATTATCTCATGGTGAAAAAGATTTATTAGATACTTTCTACGGTAAAAAAGAAGAAATATTTAATGACGAATTAGAAAAAACACAAAAGTTAGATAGATTTACTAATATAAAATTAATAACAGAAGCAGAATATGAAAAACTATGTATGAAATCTGTTAACAATAAAAAATTAACAGATGAAGAACTAGCTCAAATGGAATACTTTGATATATATTATTTTGGCTCTGGTTCAAATCAAAATAGCAAAGAAGAAAAACAAACAAAAGAAGAAAATATAAAGTTCAAAAAAGAAGATGATACTAAAAAAGGCGGATTTATGGAAAAATATACTCCATTATTCGCACTATTCGCAGTAATAATACTTGGTATAATCTTTGGATTAATAATATTTAACATTAAAAAATAAGTAAATTACTTACTTATTTTTTTAGTCTTAACTTTTTTAATATATTACTAATATATTCCTTGCCAAACACAAACTCAAGAACACCATTTTTATACACAAGTACAAAATATACTAAAGCACCAATCAAAGCACATATTAAACAAGGTATAAATGATAATAATCTTGTATTAAAATATCCACCTACAAAATAATGAGTAACATAAACAATAACTCCCATAATTAATGCAGGATATACTATTTTAATAATAATATTAAATAATGATTTATATCTAAACTGCATCTCTTTCTTTAACTTAGATAAACTCAATAATAAAGAAATAACAACACCACATATAGTGGCAAATATAGCCCCATAATATGGATAAATACCTACTTTATCACAAAGAAACATTAAAGGTATATCTAAAAAAGCATTAGTTATAAGACCAATAAAAGTACTAAAATACATAATCTTAAACTTATTTAAACTCTGAAGCGCACTATTAATAACTAAATTAATATTAGATAAAAATACTGAAAAAGGAAGCAATCTAAGTACAATACTACCAAACTCACTTTCACCATAAAATATATAATAAAGTTCATTAGATAATATAGAAATACCAATAGCCATAGGTAAAGCAACTAAAATAACAATACCAAGTGACTTAATAAAATAATCATTAACAGCTTTATTATCTTTCTTAATCGCACTACTTACCATATTAGGTATCATACTTATACTAAGACCAGAGGCAATAGCGTTAACTATTAAACATATTTTACTTGCCCAAGTAGCAATAATACTAGCTATAGTTTCAGCAGTCTTACCATCATAATTAAGCATAGTAAGGCCTCTATTTATAAGAGAAATATCAGTAATATTATATATATCAGTAGCCATCGCAACAACAATTAAAGGTATACTAAATTTAAATATTTTATTAACTATTGTTTTATTACTAACACTATCTACTTGATTCTTACTTGGTAAATTAAATAATTCTTTATTTTTACGAATCTTATATTCTATATATAAATATGCACTAAGTCCACCAACATAAGAACCAAACACAGCTACCGCAACAGCTATACTATAATTTAAATGAAACATATTTATAGCTAAATAAGAACCAACTAATATAAATAATATTCTAACTATTTGCTCAATTAACTGACTATTAGTACTAACACTAATAAACTTCTGTCCCTGTAAATATCCTTTTTTAACAGCAAGTAAAGGTACTATAAGTAAACAAAAAGATATACTTCTAATAACAAGAGAAATACTCTCTATACTATTCCCCCCAGTTGAATCACCAATAAATATATAAGAAAGTTCTCTAGCAAATATAAAAGTAAAAGCAAACAATAAAGAAGATATAACAATAACAAGCCTGCTTCCTATTTTTAAAGTCCTCTCTTTAGCTTCATACATCTCTAAAGTATTATATTCACTAACTATCTTACTAATCGCAGGTGGAATACCAACAATACATATATTTAAAACTAAACTATATACATTATAAGCATAAGAATATAACGCACCACCAAGCTGTCCTACTATAGAATAAAAAGGTATAACATATAAAGCACCAAGTATCTTAATTATAATAAGAGATATAGATGCTATAACAGTTCCTTCAACAAAACTATTTTTTTTCATAACTTCTCCCTATAAAGTATAAGTACTGAAAAACAATATATTTGCTCTTCACCAAATATACCTACGGCAGTACTAAACTGCATATCTATTATATCATAATTACCAGATAATAAGAAACTATTTATACTCCTCTCTAAATCCTTCTCATGAGATTCATCTATAACCTTAACTTTCATATTATTCACCAAAAAAATTATCTCATCATAAATATAAAAACAATGTCAAAAAAAGTATTAATTTTACTTAATACTTTCTTTTTCACTATCTATTACTTTCTTTCTAATTTCTTCAAGTTTAATAGTATTTGTTTTATCAATAGAATTATTAACTACCCTTTTATTAATTATCATTCCTAGTACTAATATATATGCAAGAAAATAAAACCAAAGCATTATTATAACAACATTAGCAAGATTACCATAAACTCTATCATATCTAGCTATATTATTTATATAATATGAAAATCCTACTGTAAGTATAACCCATGAAATAGTTGTAAATAATGCACCAGGAGTAGTACTCTTACTAGGTATATGTTGATCAGGAGCAATAATATATATTAACTTAACTAAAACAAATACAACAAGTAAAGCAACTGGAACTCTAAGAATAAAATATAACACATTAACTAAATACTCATTATCAGATATAAATGTACCAAGTAAACTCAATAATTTAATAATAGAATTACCAAGTAATGGAACAAATACCATAAATGTTATTAATATAATTAATATAATACTTAGTATTAATGATTTAAATAATCTCTTAATAACCGGAGCATTATCTATTTCATATATAGTATTACTAGCTATAATCATCGCACTAAATCCATTAACAGTAACCACTAAACCTAATATAAGAGTAACAAGAGAACTAACAGATAAGTTCTCTATAAATACAGGTTGTATTAAACTAGCTACCCCTTCTGGAAAAGTATTATTAATAAAGTTCATAATAAAATCAGCAGATACATTAATAGTAGTAACTAAATAAAATATCAAAGATATAATAGGTATCAAAGCAAGTACAAAAGAATAAGCAAGCCCAGCCGGTAATATACCAAGTTCTTTACTATATAATAAATTAATAATATAATTTAACTTCTCTTTCATCTGTTTTCCTTATTCTTTTTAATCATAACTATTGCTTCACTAATCGCATCATCTATAGAAGTAAGTTCATCTTTAATACTACAAAATCCCATCGTAACACCGTAATCTTTATCAGGTAAATTACTATTAAACTCTTTAGTAAGTTTATGCATATAAGAACTAATTTGTTTATCTTCATACCCAACAAGATATATCATAAACTCATCCCCATCAGTTCTCATAATCTCTGAATTATCTCTCTGTGTTTTAATAAGTATATTACTAACAGCCCTAATTTGATTATCACCAACTTCATGACCTTTTCTTTCATTAAGTTGTTTCAAATCATTAATATCTATAATAATTATAGTTTGAGGATATACTTTATTAAGTGACCATAAATTAATATTATCATTTAAATAATTTCTATTCTTAAGATTTGTCATCGCATCAAAGTAATATAATCTATCCTCTTTCTTAATCTTCTTAACCATATTCTTTTTCTTAATAAACATATATATAACAAACATTATACTAAGTAATATAACTACTATAAAGAATAAATTAGTCATAATAAAATTAAATACTTTATTATTTTTAAGAGCGATTATTATATTTTCAACACTCTCATTCTTAACTTCATTTGAACTAAGAGTACTTAAATAAAAATCAAATAATCTATTAAATGAAGTATTCTTTTTATCAAGTAAGAATGAATTATTAAGCATAGTATTATCCATAAATCTAATACTATAATCAGATAAATAAGAATCTTTATAATAATCATATACTTCTTTTTCCACTATAATTATGGAATCTTTATCTATATTTTTACTCATAGTCTTAATACTACTATAATCTTTAATTTCAAATAAGTTCTTACTAGCCATATTATATTTAAGATTCATATTTGAAAGCATAACAACTTCAGTATTAACAAGACTATATAATGAATTAATAACTATATTATTAGACGCATTAGCAAGTATTACATAATCAGTATTTCCAAGTATTCTAGTACTCTCATACTTATCATTTGATAAAGAATAATAATTAAGTATAATATCTACTTCTTCATTATCAAGCGCACTACTAAGTTCTTTAATATTATCATAACCTTTATATTTATATGTAACACCAGTCATATCAGAAAACTTATCTAAATATGTACTAGTTATACCAGTAAAAGTACTTCTTATCATACCCTCAAAAGGTAAATTAGACATATAACCAACAGTAAAATCATCATTAGTAATCTCTTCTTTTTGAAGTTCAGTATAATTCATAGATTTAAAATATACATCTAAAAAATACTCATTTATATAATCATTAGCTTTACTTTCCCATTTATTATAAAACTTATGCATAATACTACTAAGCATCTCATTATTATCTTGAATACTAATAGTATAATAGGAATATAATCCATCTAAATGATATGCTATCTCTAAATTATTAGCAATCGCATCATCTAAATATTTATACATAGGAACAATAATATAATCTATTTTATTAGTATTATAAGCCTTATTCATCGCATCAAAAGTATCATAAGTTAAATAACTAATATTATTATAATCAGTTAAATAATAACTAACCATATCTTTATAACTAGTAATAACACCAACTCTCTTACCATTAATATCTGATAATTTATTAATATTATTAGTCTTAGATAATATAACATAATGATCTTTATAAACAACTATATCATTATTATCAACATTACTTTTTTGCATTAATCTTACTTTTTGAGTATCACTACTCATTACATTTAAAGTAAGGCCAGTATCATTCTTAAGTGCTTTCAAATAATCATGAAATACACCTTCTCCATTATCAGAAAATATAGGAAGATTAGGTTCAACATAAACATCTATTGCTGTTTGAGAGTTCTCACTAATCCAATTTTTCTCAGAATAAGAATAGTTATTAACAGTACTAGTTATATAATATATTGCAAGCGCAAACGTTAAAACTATAACCAAAACTATACCTATAATTAAATATATAGTTTTCTTTTTATTATTTTTCATAAATTCACCACACTACTTTATTACTATTAGCACTTTTAGCACCAAACACAGGATAGTTCTTTTTACCATCTTCTTCACTTGGCTCTTCTTCATCATCCATAGTTAATATATATTGTACATCATAATATGTTAAATTATCATCACCTATAGCTTCAAGACTCTTAGTAGCCAAATTTTTAGCATCACTAGTGCTAATACCAGGTTTAAAATTAATATTAATATATATTATTTTTCCCTTAACATCTATACTAACGCTATCAAACTTTTCATCCTCACTAAGTAACTCTTTAACATCATCATTAAGATTTTTAGAAAGAGGATACTTATCAATATCATCAAGTCTATCACCATATTTATTATGACTACTCCCAGCATAAAAAAATTTATAAAATGCAATTCCTAAAAGTACAAAACATACAACAAGAATCCCTAATAATACCAAAATCACCTTATTATTTTGATTACGTTTTTTCATATATTCTCCCTTTCACGTAAAAATATTATACAACAATACTAAGTATTAATCTACTAAAATATTATCCTATTTATATTATATAACAAAGAAAGATAATTATAAAGAATAAATATTAATTATAATTATCTATAACAAACTTAACAAGTCTATACGCTGAATCACTGTAAATATACTTTTTTTGATTATTAATAAACTTATTATCATCAAAACACTTAATTACGCTTTCTTTAATATTATCTATATTACACACCCTACTCATACCTCTTCCTTCAAAAAACTTCTCATTATATTCTTCAATCCCAGGAATCGCAAACATATGAATAAGAGGTTTTCTAATAGCTGCTATCTCAGTAGTAGATAAACCACCAGGCTTAGAAATAACAACATCAGAAGAATAAATATAATCATTAACATTATTAATAAATGGAAGAGGAATAACTTTATCATCATAATTTATAAAACTATCATATAATTTCTTATTACTACCACACACAATAAATATCTTAACGTTATTTATAGAAACAAGTCTTAAAATAACATCACTTATATTCCCAAATCCCATACTACCAAGCATAACAAGAATAACTTTTTCACAAGTAATATTATATTTATTTCTAATATCTTGAGCACTATTAACAAACCTACTAGAAACAGGAATACCACTAGTAATTAATTTATCACTACTAGTTTTATTAAATCTACTCTCACACCCTTTTTGAATAATAAAATAATCAGGTTCTACTTCTTCCATAAAAGGACAAGGTTCATAATCTGTAGCTACAAATATAAAATGAACTTTATTATATTTTTTATCTTTGTTAATGGCTGTTAATGTAAGAGCTGGAAATAAATGAGTCGTAATAACTAAATCATAATCATTTTCACATATAAAATCATATATTTTCTTCTTATGCATTTTATTAATTAAATAAACTGGACTAGTAACATTAGACTTACTATAAGCTTCTCCGATTTTATAAAAGTTTTTAAATATTTTACCATCATTATTAAGAGTAAATAAATATAATTTACTACTCATTTCTTTAGCCTTAGAATTAATTAAATCAAAAAAATCATAAAAATCACACTCTATATTAAAAGAATCAAACTCTTCTTTAATATACCTAGCACACGAATTATGTCCACCACCAGTAGAGCAAGATAACACTAAAACTTTCATATTCCCTCCACTATATTAAAAGTATACCATAAATCAAGGAAAAGATAATAATATATAAAAATAAGACACAATAAAAGGTAATAAACAACTATTACCTATTTTATTTTGCCAAAAATTATCTTTTTATCTTTCAAAGATATCTTAATATAATTAACAAGTTCTTTTTTATACTTCAAAAAAGAATGATCTATTTCAAATCCTAATATTTCTTTAATATCATCATAAGATAATATATATTCTTCTTTATCATTATCTTTTAAATAATCCCATAATTTCACATATTTACTCATACTAATTCCTCATTAATCAATTTTTAACAAACCACAATTTCTAAAAACATTTTTCTCATACTTAAACTTCTTAACATTAATATCACTAGGCAACTGAATAACTTCTAAAACATAATCTTTTATATTAACAAGTAATTTAAGATTATTATTTATAACTAAATAGTATACAGATAAATCACTTAAAGCATCCGCAGTTGATACAGGTCCAATCTCTGGTACTATAAATGTATCAAGCAAAAGTTCTGCAGCATTAAGTTTTTTACTTCTTGAAAGAACATATATCTCACATGGACTAGGATAATATTCTTTTAATACTTCTTTATACATTGAAAGTTTATTTTTATACTTATCTTTATCAAGAACAACCCTCATACTTAATGCAGGTAAATTATTTTCATCTAATAAATAGTCTACTGTTACATTAAATATTTTAGATATACTCTGTAAATTACTTATATCAGGAAGTCCATCATCCCTTTCCCATTTAATAATTGCTTGTCTAGAAACACTAATAGTACTAGCAAGTTGTTCTTGTGATAAACCAAATCACTTTCTAATTTCTTTAAGTTTTTGACCAAATGTCATAAAATCACCTTTTCTTTCTAGCACTAATATATCAAAATAATATAATTTTTAATAGAAACATTACATAACCTTACTGCTACTATTCGTAGCAACATCTTTTATTAAAACATTCCCTATAAATTACTGACATTAATATTGTAACTTAATAAATTATCTAATGCAACGAAGTATAAAAACAATTCTATCTTCTATGTAATTCATCAAGCAAAGACAATTTTTTAATACAAAAATTATTATTTTTACCAGTTCCTAGTTCAATATCAGGTTTAACAGATTTACCATGATAATCACTACCACCACTTACTAATAAATCATATTTATTTGCTATTCCCGTATAGTAATCCATTTCATATTTTGAATGACTAGAATGATATACTTCAATGCCCTCAAGTCCTTTACTAATCATATCTTTTAATAATATCAAAAAATTTTTTTCTGATAATTCTAATGATTTTGGATGAGCAAGAACAGCAATACCACCACTATTTTTAATTAATCTTAAGCATTCTTCATATTGCATTTTCCTCCTAACACCTCTTGTTTTATTAAAAGCATCTATTAAATATTTATCAAACGCTTCTTTCACTGTAGAAGCATATCTATATTTAACGCAAAGTTTTGCTAAATCAGGACGTCCTAAATTATGATCAGAATTAATAAGTTCTTTAATATCCTCATATCCAAATCTAATTCCATAATCTTTTTTGATTTGTTCCATAATTGACAATAGTGAATTAATACTATTATCTTTTGACTCCATCATTTTATTATTTAATTCTTCGTTACTTAAATCTATACCATAACCAAGAATATGCATTCTTCCTTTATCAGTTTTAGCAGATAATTCAATACCATTTACAATTTCTATCCCAGTATCTACAATTATTCTATCACTTCTATCAATCTTTTTAACACCATCTATAGTGTCATGATCAGTAATCGCAAATGTACCTATTCTTTTTTCTATAGCTAATTTAATTAAACCTTGAATAGATAAATCACCATCAGAATAACTACTATGAACATGCATATCAATTATTTTCGCACTATTTTTATAAGGATTAACCACTTCGTTAAAATATATTTCATTTAAAGTCCCTATTGCTAAATTATTTTCATATTCATCTTTATTATAATCACTATCACACACAAATTATCACTTCCTTAATATAATTTTCTTATTCTCTACGGCTGCTTCCACATTATAAAAACTTTGTAATGCTTCTTCTAAATATAACTTTTTATCTTCTTCAGGCCAAAAATGAGTTAGCAATAATCTTTTAGCATTAGCTTTACTTGCTAAAACACCCGCAACATAAGCAGTCATATGAGTTTTACTATTAGCTTTATGTTTTTGTAAATATGAACTTTCGCAAATTATTAAATCAGCATCAGTACAAAAATCCGCTAACTTATCAAAATTAGTTGTACCTATATCAGAAGTATATATTATTTTAAAATATTCATTTTGCAATTTAACCATATATGATTTAATAGTATGTGAATTATTATCTTCAAAAGTTATTTTTAAATCATCTACAAAAAATAAATATGAATCATTTATATCATGATACTCTGAATAACTTTCATTATTTGAAATAATAGAAGCTTTATTAAATGCAAAATCATTTAGAGGTAAATAAATCTTTATTTTCTCATCAAGCAATCTTAAGTTATGATAAACGTAAGAAGCATACTGTAAAGCGCCTAAATCGCCAAAATGATCTTTATGATAATGGGTAATAATTACATTCAAATCTTTTAAATCTTCTGGAAAATTAAATAATCTTGTTATACCATTACCACAATCTAATAATATATTTTTATCATTATATCTAACTAAAAATCCCGGACAATTCATATCCCCTTTTGCATAAGGAGATACTGTACCAAGTGGCGTTATTATTATTTCACTCATCTTATTTAACTCCTTTTCTTTAAAATCATTCTTTTTTCTACTATCGGATCTACATATGACAAAATATCTTTATTAAGATTAAAAACTTCTTTAACCATACTTGATGATAAAAACTGATATTCCCTATCAGTAAACAAACATATTGTATTTATTCTATTATTTGATATATCTTTATTCATTTGCTGTAATTGAACTTCATAATCATAGTCACTAAAACTTCTAAGTCCTCTAACTATTGCTTTGCATTCATAAAATAAAGCAACATCAACAGTGGCTCCACTAGAAGAAACAACTCTTACATTATTCATATTTTTATATAGTTCTTTAATTATTTCCATTCTCTCTTCTAATGTAAACAAACCATTTTTTTTAGAAGGATTTTGCATAACTGCAATTATAACCTCATCAAATAAGTCACTTGCTTGCTCAATAATATTCATGTGTCCCTTTGTTATTGGATCAAAACTTCCAGGATATAAAACTTTTGTCATAACAACTTCACCAACCTTTTAACTATTTCTAAATTATTTTCCTTTATTACATAATCAAAATCATTTGAATCAAAACAAATACTTGCATTATCCCTTAAATCAAATGCTTCTTCTGTTATACCATCTCTTTTAATAGCTCTTTGCTTTCTTATTTCATATGGTATATCTAAAAGTATTTTAACATCACACATATCAAAATATTTTGTAATAGGTAGCAGTATCCAATCTAAAACTATGATTTTTCTTTATGTAAACTCAAAAAATTATCAATTTCAAGCTGCATATATTTCCAAGTAATATCAGATAACTTTTCCATTTCCTTTCTTGAATTAAAAACTATTTGACCAAGCTTTTTTCTATCAATAATATTTTCATTAACAATTGATTTCCCAAAAGCATTAACTAGTTCATTTTTAACTTCAGGCAAAGACAATACATTATGTCCAACTTTATCTATATCTAAATGTACCGTATCATTGCTAGTCGATTCTATTATCTGATTAGCAAGTGTACTCTTACCACTTCCAGACTTACCGCAAACGCCAATAATCATATTTTTCCTCCTTCTGATTGTATTATATTGCATTTATTGATATAATTAAAATACATATTAATTATATCTATCATAACAGGAGGTTATAATGAATATAGATTTTGAATTATATAGAATATTTTATGTAGTAGCAAACCACAAGAATATCACAAAAGCAAGTAAAGAATTAAATATATCACAGCCCGCGATAAGCAAATCTATCAAAAACTTAGAACAACAACTAGGAGGTTGTCTATTTACTAGAACCAAAAGAGGAGTTGTTTTAACAGAAGAAGGAAGAGAATTCTATAATTATATAAAAACAGCAATCGAATACATAAATAATGCAGAAAATAAATTTACTGACTTAATAAATCTAGAAACTGGATGTATAAAAATAGGTATTAGTACAACATTAGTAAAAGAATTTTTACTTCCTTATTTAAAAGAGTTTAATAAAATGTATCCTAAAATCAATATTCAAATAATAACTAATTTAACCAGTGAATTAATGTCAAAACTTAAAAACGGATTAATAGATATTGTAATATTAAACTTAAATGATAAAAATTATGGAAATGATATTAATATTATTAAATGCAAAAAGATAAATGATTGTTTTGTAGCAAATAATAAGTATAAAGATTTAATTAATAAAAAGTTATCACTAAAAGATTTAAATAATTATCCATTAATACTCCAAAATAAAGGATCAAACACTAGAGATTTTATTGATACTATAGCAAGAAAAAATGATGTAATTCTTAAACCTAATATAGAATTAGCTAGCTATTCACTAGTAGTTGAGTTTTCTAAAATAGGTCTTGGAATTGGATACGCAACTAAAGAATATATAGAAGAAGAATTAAAAAATAAAGAATTATTTGAATTAAAGATAAAAGAAAATATTCCTAGTAGATATATAGCGGTAGCTTTATCTAAAAATCATATTCCAAACTTTAGTACCAAAAAATTAATAGAAATAATAACTAAACAAAGCACCTATTAAAGCCATAAAATAGGCCAAAATAATCATTACTTTAAAAATTTTAGCAAAAAAAATTAAAAAATGTATTATGAACTGTCCAACTTTTTTGGTTCATATCATAGTACATTTTTTAATTATATTTATATAACTCTATATAAGTCAATTATAAAACACACAGCATATATCTTATTATACTTGCCAAATAAATTATTCACTTCTTAACGCTTCTACAGGATCTTTTTTAGAAGCAGATGAAGCCGGAATTAATCCACCTATTAAAGTTAGGACTATAGATAATGCTATTAAAATACATGCGTGATCTATATTAAGTGTTGCATACAACGGAATATTACCAGTATATTTATGTAAAATAGTATTTATTATAGGTATTAAGATATATGTTATTCCTATACCAAATAAACCTGATAAAAAGCCAATAATAAACGTTTCTGCATTAAATATAGATGAAATATTTCCTTTAGATGCTCCAATTGCTCTTAATATTCCAATTTCCTTAGTTCTTTCATAAACAGAAATATAAGTTATTACTCCTATCATAATACTAGATACAACAAGAGAAATAGATACAAAAGCAATCAACACATAACTTACAGCATTCACAATAGTTTTTACTGACGACATTAATATACCAGTAGTATCAGAATAATTAATTTTCTCATTTTCATCTACACTCTCATTATACTTATCTATATATTTAAGAAAATGTTCTTTTCCATCAAAACTACTAAAATAAAACGAAATATATGTAGGCTCTTCCTTATCTTGATATCCAAGTAAAATTAAATTTGTTTTTTGAGTTGATTCTTTTTTATTCATCATTGAATTTACTACTCTAGTAAGTTCATCTTTACTAAAGTTCAAACTAAATGCTGAAGCAATTTTATCTTGATCTATATTAAATGAAGAAGCAAAACTCTTAGAAATATTATTTGTTAGCTCACCTACTTTTGATAAAATAGTTTTCTTCATTACAGCTTCAGTCATTACTTTACTCATTGTTTCACCAGTTTTTACTATCGGTGCACTTTTAAGATATGAATCGATAACAGTCATTTTAATTTCCTCAACAACAATAGCACTAGGATTTACTTCATCTATTTCATATTCAGGGTTTAATGCCTTCATATAAGTATTATAAGAGGCAATATAACTATTCAATAAACCTTCTAATAATCCCTTATATGTTGTTTTAAAAGTATCAGCAGGAATAACATATTTATTTTCTAATTCTTTTAAATAATCATTAGTTTCTTTAGTATCAAGCAAATTATCAACTAAACTTTGAATATCACTTAATCTAAATTCTGATGTTATATTATTTAATAAAGTATTTGATAGATTTTCTAAAAACTTATTAAAGTCCTCATTAGCTAAAGTAGTATCAGTAGTAATTGTATTTGATATTTCCTCCATATATTTTTTAGTTTGTTTTTCTAAATCTGATTGCTTTATAGAAATATTAAATGCACTTTGTAATTTTTTATTATCTACTTTTACTAAATCTTTAAATTCAAAATCAAAATCATTCTTTTTACTATCAAATCTTTTTCCTGACAAAATATCAATTTCAGGTTTATCTAATTGTTTTTTTACAACTTCAGTTTCTTTAGAATAATCTATTATGTAATCAATTAACTCACTTGTATAATTGACTCCAGGATTTAATGCCATTGTTGTTTTTCCTTCTTTTGGACTAACTATTCCAACTATTTTTAATTTAGTAGCATTTTTATATAAGTTTTCCATATAATCTTCATCAGTACTCATATCTTCATAAACATCATATTTACTATTATATTTATAAGTATCTGCTGGCATAATTAATCTTAAATCTATATTCATTAAATCATCATACGTAAATGTTTTAGGTTCATTTTCTATATTAACACCATCGCCACTCATTATTTTAGTAACCATAGTTGTTAATTCTTCAGTATCGCGTAACCCAAGTGAATATACTAACAAATCTGAAATACTGCTTTTCTCTGAAAGAACAATAATCATTTCATCATATTTTTGAGGCCACCTACCTTTTAATATTTCATAATCAGATTCAATTTCAGACACATCATCTACCATTTTCGAAAATATAGAAGCCATAGATGAATAAGATTGCATTAAATTATTTTGTCCCATCATAGAATCAAATAAATTACTTGGATTAACTTTAGCAAGTCTATTAACAGCATCAATAGTATAAATATTAGGATTAATACTATAATTGTATGACACATTTGATAAGTCAGATTTAACATCTTTATAATTGTCTTCTAAATATTTTTTGAAACTTTTTAAATCATTAGCACTAATATTTGATAACATAGAAGTTATATACTGAGCTTCCTCAACACTACCATCTTTAGTATCCTTTTTCTCTCCCGTACGCATACTTAATAATATCCCAGTAACATCTGAAGATTCTTGCATTATTGTTAATGGGTAGCTTAATAAAGTTTCTTCTTGAATAGAATCTACATAATTCTGAAAACCAGTTGATACAGCTAAAATTAAAGCGATTCCGATTATACCGATTGAACCAGCAATTGATACTAAAATTGTTCTAGCCTTTTTTGTCATCAAATTATTAAATGAAAGTGACAACGCAGTTAAAAATGACATTTTAGTTTTAGAAGTTTTATTTATCTCATCTTCTTCTAAATCATCACTACCATCAAATGAATTAGAATCGCTAGTTATCTTACCATCTTTAATATTAATTATTCTACTAGCATATTCTTTAGCTAAATCTGGATTATGAGTTACCATGATAACAAGTTTATTTTTTGAAATATCTTTTAAAATTTTCATTATTTGAATACTTGTCTCAGAATCTAAAGCACCAGTAGGTTCATCAGCAAGAATTATTTCAGGATCATTTACAAGAGCTCTAGCGATAGCTACTCTTTGCATTTGCCCGCCAGACAATTGGTTTGGCTTTTTATTAATATGTTTTTCTAATCCAACATCTTTTAAGGCTTTTAAAGCTCTTTCTCTTCTTTGTTCTTTTGATATTCCAGACAAAGTCAACGCTAGTTCAACATTTTTTAAAATAGTTTGATGATTTATTAAATTATAACTTTGAAAAACAAATCCCACACGATGATTACGATAACTATCCCATTGTCTATCTGAATAGTTTTTAGTACTAACATTATTAATAATTAAATCACCTGAAGTATACTTATCAAGACCACCTATAATATTCAAAAAAGTTGTTTTACCAGAACCCGATGGTCCCAAAATCGCCGCAAATTCACTTTTACGAAAATTAACACTTACTTTATCTAATGCAATTTGTTTAAAGCCTTCAGTTTGATAAACCTTAGTTATTTTTTTAATTTCAAGCATAATATCACCTACCAATTTGTATTCTAAACTTATACTGATATTCCTTCAGTAACAACATTATATAACAAATACATATTCATTTCTAGTTATAGCGATTAATAAATTCATTAAATCTAATACATCAAAATATTTAATATAAAATTAACAAACATTAACTTGAAATAAACAATTAAATCTATTATTTATTTTTTTATAAATCATTTTAAAATATTTTTCTATATATCTGACGTTTTTATACTTTATTATTAATTTTGTTCCCTAAATTTATATTTTATTTTTACATTTGGATTAAATGTTTCAAATTCAGAATAATTATTAATATCACTTTTAGGTCCATATATTTCATTTATCTTAATAGTTGTATAGTTATCTCTAATATATTTATAGAAATTCTTCCAAAAATTAGTGACTCTTTCATTTTCTATAACAATGTATCCATTTTTCTTTTCTTCAATTGCTTTATCTATTAAAGCTTTAGAATACAAGTCATCTAATACTTCTCTTATCTCTTCATATGATATTTGATTATCATATTCTTTAACTTCATTATGCGTGTTTAAATATTCACGTGGAGCAACTATAAAAACATAATATTCATCATATAATCCATCACTTATTCCTTTATTTCCACGTTTATAATATCTTATAGGTTGTTCATTCATAAAAGATGCATCAATTTTATTCTCAATTAATATAGCAATTTTACTCATATTATTTGTAAGTATTATTGATATATCTGTTTCACCTAATTCTTTATCCATTTGTGAATGCTCTATACCTACAATTTTATATCCACTTTTATTAATCTTATTTAAGAATAGATTTAATAGTTTATCATTATCAATTATCTTATTAATTATTAATAAATCTATATCACGTTCTAATACTTTTTCAATTTTTATATTCATGTTTACCTCTATAACAAAATTATATCATTTATTTATAGCAATTAAAATAGACTTATTTTGTAAGTCTATCTCACATATTAATTTATTAATTTTATATATTTATCTAACAATTCATCTATCATTTCTTTATTAATTATTTTTATCATAATATCATCAACACCTTTCTTAAACGACAAAAAAATCAATC